>Ga0208198_1003076_pt1 | contig 11822 bp, 9 predicted proteins | sample AD_JPNTR2_MetaG_FD_184446 | JGI IMG/M metagenome (GOLD analysis project Ga0208198, IMG submission 184446) | Active sludge microbial communities of municipal wastewater-treating anaerobic digesters from Japan - AD_JPNTR2_MetaG (SPAdes) (version 2) | ecosystem: Engineered > Bioreactor > Anaerobic >... | reverse complement strand
CAGGCATACGGAATACAGTAAAAATAGAATTTTCGCCGTATCGGTTGGAAACACGTCCAGCCGAAAACAACGCAGAATAGGGCTTTTTAGCCTATTTTCTTGACATCAAAACTACGCACTCAACGTGCCGAGTTCTAGGAAATAGATCCGCTCCGGCGACTTTCTCAGCGGAGTACCCATTCTGGCAGAGCCACTTAGCGTCACGGGCGGCGGTGGAGGGGTTGCAGGAGATCATGACGATCTTTTCCGGAGCCGCCTGACAGACGGTCTCCAGAGTCTCCTGGGAGCAGCCCTTTCTTGGTGGGTCGAGCAGGATGATATCCGGCGAGCAGCCTTTTTCCCGGAGCTCACCAAAGACCCGTCCTGCATCGCCGCAGAAGAACTGAGCGTTTTCGATGTGGTTTAGTGCAGCATTGCGCTTAGCGTCCTCGATAGCCTCGGGAACTATCTCCACGCCCACCACAGATCCCACCCGGTGGGCCATAGAGAGCCCGATCGTACCGGCGCCGCAGTACAGATCGGCCACCACAGCATCGGGAGCCGGATCTGCGTACTCAAGTGCCTTTCTGTAGAGCCTTTCGGCCTGCACGGTGTTGACCTGATAGAAAGAAGGCGGCGAGATCACCAGCTGATCTCCGCACATAGTGTCCGTAATATTTGAGCCGAAAAGCGTAGCCCACTGGCTGCCCAGGATCACGTTGGTGCTGTTGGGGTTGACGTTCATCTCGATGTCCCGGATCTCAGGAAACTGCGCAGTAAGGGCGCTTACCAGGGGAGAGAGCTGCCTTGAGAACTCCTTTCTCACCACGAAGCAGACCATGATTTGGCCGGAATAGGTGCCCTTTCGGATATAGATATGTCGGAGAACACCTGTGTGAGTTTTCTCATCGTAGACCGGCAGCTTTTTGCGGCTGATGACCTCCAGACAGCACTTAACGATCCTGGAGAAGATCTCCGGCTGAAGAGGACAGTCCTCCACAGGGATCACACGGTGACTTCTGGGAGCATAAAAACCGCAGACCGGCCTGCCGTCGATCACCGCAAGGGGAAACTGTGCCTTATTGCGGTAGCGGCAGGTCTCCTCAGCTGAAATAAAGCTGTCAAATTGTGGCGAGAGTCCCCCAAGTCTTGTGAAGGCATCACGGACAACGGTGTCCTTTGCCCGGCACTCTGCCTCATAGGAGATGTGCCTGTAGACGCAGCCGCCGCACTTTTTGTAAACGGGGCGGTCCGGCAGGATACGGTCAGGGGATGGGGTCAGGATCTTCTCCACGATACCGAAGGCATAGCTGCTCATGACCTTGACGATGCGCAGCTCGATGACGTCGCCCACAGCGGTCTCAGGGACGAAAACAGCTATTTCCTCCACTCTGCAAACGCCGCTGCCCTCAGAGGTCAGGCCGGTTATTTCGGCGGTATGGAGCTGATTTTTTGCAAGCATTCCTCTGCCTCCTTTTTCTTTTCCATTAGCTTGTCGAACTGTCTGATGTACTCATAGGGGAACTTGTAATTGTGGACTCTCTCGATCCTTCCGCCGGGGAAGACCAGCTTAGTTGAGGCCGCACAGCCTGCGCCGATAATGGTCTGAGTGTCGTCCATGATGAAGATGTTGTACCAGCTCTCGAAGCCTTTTTTGGCGTAGCCCACGTTTTCCAGGTTGTCCACGGTGTTTTTCTGGCGGTACATATAGTAGGGAAGATAGCCGTTTTCCAGCAGTTTGTCCACGCTGTATGAGACCATTTCCGCCGCCGGGTTGTGGGAATTAGCGTTGCCCTGAGCAAAGAGGCTTGCGGAGCGCTTAATAGTGAGAGTATGGACAGTGATGCTCTCAGGAGAGAGGTCCACCACTCTGTCAAGACTATCCAGGAAGCTCTCGAAGCTCTCCGTCGGAAGTCCGGCGATAAGGTCGGTGTTTATGTTGTCAAAGCCCAGTTTTCTGGCAGTTTCAAAGGCCGAGATAAAGTCAGCGCCGGAGTGCCTTCTGCCGATCACCTTCAGTACATCGTCGTTGAGAGTCCGAGTGTTGACGGAGATCCTGGTAGCGCCCAGTTCCTTGATCACCCGGAGCTTTTCCTCGGTTATGGTGTCAGGGCGGCCGGCCTCGAAGCTGTATTCCCGGATCTTGTCCAGGTCGAAATTCTCAGCAACGCACTCCATGATCGTGCGTATATCGCCGGCCTCAAGGGAGGTAGGAGTACCGCCGCCGAAGTAGACCGTATCGATCCGAGTGCCGTATTTTTTTATCAGACCGCCGATGATCCTCAGCTCCCGGCAGAGGGCATCGACGTACTCCGGCATGAGCTTGATAGCGGAGTCCATTGAGTGAGAGACAAACGAGCAGTAGCTGCACCTAGTGGGGCAAAAGGGGATCGAAACATACAGGCTAACGGCACCGCTGTCGATCTTCCTGAGGATCGGCTGCTGATTTATTGCAGTCTCGCAGGCCAGCCGCAGCTTATCGGGAGCAAGCTCAAAGCGCTCAGTGAGGTCAGCTTCGATCTGCTGACGGGAAAGCCCTCTGTCCATGAGCTCAGTTACCTTTTTCACCGGCCTGATGCCGGTCATCAGTCCCCAGGGCGGCCTTATGCCCGTAAGGTCAGAGAGTATGTGGAACAGCACTCTGCAAAGCTCATGCTCACGCTGAGTTTTTTCCGCAGTCACAGGCAGGCGTTTCTCGCCGGAAACAGCCTCCCGTCCAGCCAGCTTCACAGTGGCCGAGAGCAGGGTCTGAATCTCCTCATCAAGCATTTCCGCCAAGATGAACTCCTCCCCGGAAGCGTCCTCCGGGTCCTGAGAGAAGCGAAATCTCTGAGTGTGGAAAAACAGCTTGCAGGTGGCCTCCACCTCATACTTAAAAGAATTGCCGATCAGCACGACCGGCATTTTGTTATCATTTTCCATATTATCGAAAGCTCCTGAAATAGAGGTTATTGTCTTTTTCGTAGTCAAGGGTAGTTCTCTCACCGTGACCGGGGAGCACGATGTAGTCTCCCTCCAGCTCATAGATCCTAGCAAGTGAATTCACCATGCGGTCCTTGCTGCTGCCGGGGAAATCTGTTCTTCCGATAGAAGTGCAGAACAGCGTATCCCCCGAGAACATCACGTCATCGCAGATATAGCAGACGCTTCCGTGGGAGTGTCCCGGAGTGTGGAATACCCGGAAGGTGCAGTCTCCGTCGTTGATGTAGCAGTCGCCTGTGACCACCGTGTAGTCGGTCACCTCTTTGAAGGGATAGATCGACATAGTGGAATGAAGTGAAGCAGCCGGGCTTTTCAGCATAGGAGCGTCACTTTCGTGGATATAGACCTCCGCACCGGTGGCAGCCCTGACCTCCTCCACTCCGCCGATATGGTCAAAGTGGCCGTGGGTCAGCAGGATCTTGGTCAGGCGCAGCTTTTTCATCCGTATGAATTCAAGGAAGAGCCTGCTGTCGCCGCCGATGTCAACGGCAACAGCTCTTCCGGGAGCAGTTTCGGCAATATAGCAGTTTGAGCGGAGCTCGCCAAGTTGAAGTGTGTGAATGCGCATAGCAGCCTCCTCAGATCTTGCTGCGCTCAACGGAGAGCACGCCCTTGATCTTTCTGATCTTCTCGAAGAGCCCCTTCAGCTGCTCTGTGCTGGAAATAACGATAGAGCACTCGAAGAGAGCGTTGCCGTTTTTCAGGACTCTCGAAGCGGAATGAACGATAGGCACTCTTGCCTCCATAAGAACAGCGGAAATATCGTAAACAAGGCCAACACGGTCAGTAGCGGTGACCTCGAAGCTAGTCTGGAGCTGAGAATTGCCCGTATCTGTCCACTGTATATCGTACCAGCGCTCAAGCTCCTCGGGGTCGTTCCTTGCAAGAGCGGCCTGATAGTTGGTGCAGCTGGTCGTGTGGACTGAAAGGCCGAAGCCACGGGTAACGAAGCCCACGACCTCGTCGCCGGGGAGGGGATTGCAGCAGCCGGCGAACTTGATCGCCAGGTCATCGATCTGGTCAAGGACGATGCAGCTCTTTCCGGTAGCCTTGGGCTTAACGATCTTCAGCATCGAGGTGTCCTTCTCGTCGGCCTCATGGAGCTTTTCGTACTTGTCCTTGAGTCGTGGCATGATCTTTGACAGAGAAGTTCCGCCGTAGCCGATAGAGGCGTAGAAGTCCTCCAGAGTGGAGCAGTTATGTCTGCGGAAGTCGTCCTGAAGGAACTCAGTGTACTCAGACTCATCAAGGTAGATGTGGTGTCTGCGGAACTCTCTCTCCAGCTCGGCCTTGCCCTCAGCGATGTTCTCCTCACGGCGCTCCTTCTTGAACCAAGACCTGATCTTTGAGCGAGCCTCGTTGGTCTGAACGATGTGCAGCCAAGCACGGTTGGGGCCACGGTCAGTGTCCTTAGTGGTGAGTATCTCGCAGATCTGGCCTGTCTGGAGCTTGTAATCCAGGGGAACGATCCTGCCGTCCACCTTAGCGCCAACGGTCTTGTGGCCGATCTCGGTGTGGATACGGTAAGCGAAGTCGATAACTGTAGAGCCCACAGGCAGGTCAACAGACATACCCTTGGGAGTCATAACAACGATGTCCTCGGGAGCAAGATCTGTCTTGATGATGTGGACGATCTCCTCCACGTCATCGGAGGTCTGCTGAGCCTCGATCACCTGACGGACCCAAGCAAGTCTGCCCTCCATTTTGTCCTTGCCCTTGATGCCCTCCTTGTACTTCCAGTGAGCAGCGACGCCGTATTCGGCAGTTTCGTGCATATCCCAGGTACGGATCTGCACCTCGAAGGGGATGCCCTCCTTGCCAAGAACTGTTGTATGGAGAGACTGATACATATTGGACTTAGGTGTAGAGATATAGTCCTTGAAGCGGTTAGGCAGAGGCCTGAACATATCATGGATAAGTCCCAGCACGTTGTAGCACTCAGCGATAGTGGTCACGATAACACGAACAGCGTACTTGTCGTAGATCTCGTCGATATTTTTGTGGTGGAGGAAGATCTTCTTATAGATGCTGTAGATGCTCTTGACTCTTCCTGAAATCTGGGGCGGCTCTGCGAAATCCTCATCCTTGAAGCGCTGAGCTATGCGGTTTTTGATAGTTTCGATGAAGGCCTCACGCTCCTCCTTTTTGGAGTCTAAGATCTGCTCGATCTCAGAGTAAGCGTAAGGATCCAGGAAGCGGAATGAGCGGTCCTCCAGCTCTTCCTTGATAGCTCTTATACCCAGGCGGTGGGCGATAGGAGCGTAGATGTTCATGGTCTCAAGGGCGGTATTGCGCTGCTTGTCCATGGGGCGGTATTTGAGAGTGCGCATATTATGCAGGCGGTCGGCCAGCTTGATGATCATAACACGGATATCCTGAGACATAGCCAGCAGGATCTTGCGGATATTCTCAGCCTGCTGTTCCTCCTTGGTGTTAGTGGGGATCTTGCTCAGCTTCGTAACGCCGTCCACCAGCATAGCAACGTCCTGACCGAAGCGTTTTTTCAGGTCGTCAAGAGTAGCGTCGGTATCCTCCGCAACGTCGTGGAGCAGTGCAGAGCAGATCGTATCGGTGTCCATGCCCAGCTCCAGCAGGATATACGCAACAGCCAGCGGGTGGATTATGTACGGCTGACCGGAGGAGCGGGTCTGTCCCTCATGAGCCTTAGCAGCGAACTCATAGGCAGAGATGATCTTGCTCAGGTCGTACTGCTTGTCCTCCTTGAGGATCTTCTGTATGATCATTTCGATAGTGAAATTGTCATCATAATCGGGGATCGTTTTCAGCGCCTCCGGAGTAACGACAGTATCGGGGATCGGCACCTCGATCTCAGGCCGTGGAGGAGTATTGGAAACATTCATGGTATTGTCATTCATAATTATCTCCCTACAGCAAGAAGCTGCCGCCGTTTACGGCAGACGGACGCCGGAATAATGCCTGCCGATGACCTCTTTCAGCTTGAGGAGCACCGGTGCTTTGTCAAGGTCAGCCTTCTGAGAGACCTTTAGTCTGAAAAACCTTCCGTCAGAGGGGGAACACCTGATCAGTCCCAGCTCACGGAAAGCCTCAGCGGATGCCGCTATCTTGCAGTAATTCAGCCGCTGAGCCAGTTTTATGTAAAGGGCGTCAAGAGTGATGCCCGATTCGGGGATACTTTTGTATACCAGCGCCGCATCGTTTCTGATGGGCAGCATATTGGGATAGAAGTTTTTGGGGAGCTCTTCGTCCCGGAGGAATTTTTCAAAGGCAGCCTCGCCTGCGAAGAACCTGCTCTGTTCAAGACCCTGAGGGCGGATATCGCTGACGATGAGGCTTACCGAGGTATTTCCCCGAAACTCATTGACTTCCGGAGAGACCATCATGCAGCACACATCGCCTGTCTTAAACCCGACCTCCTGAGGAGAGCGCCAAAAGATCAGAGCGTCGGCCTGAGCGAAGCCCACCTTGATGCGCAGCTTAGTGTGAGTGTCGTTGGAAAGGCCGTTAACGCCGATAACAGCGGCATTTTCGATGTAGAACAGGGGCTTTTCGTTGCCCATACCGAAGGGCTCCAAAGCGGACAGTCCCCTGATATTCTCCACAGTCAGCTCTGTAGCCGTGATCGGAGCGTCCGCAGTAATGACAGCTGCCGGCATGACAGGGTGTTCTTTGAGGGCGTACTCCTGGATCAGCCGCCTGAACTCCCCAGCCATGTCCGGCTTGATGGTAAAGCCTCCGGCGCCGGTGTGTCCGCCAAATTTGGACAGAGCGCTTTCAGCGTAGGTAAGAGCCTTGAACACTGAAAATTCCCCAAAGGCTCTTGCGGAGCCACGGATCTCACCGTTTTCCTCAGAGGCGATGAAGCATGGCTTGCCGAACTGCTCCTGGATCCTAGAGGCCACGATACCGATAACGCCGTGGTGCCAGCCCTTTCCGCAGATGAAGATCACCCTGTCCCGCACAAGGGAGGGCTCCTTCTCGATCATCTCATATATCTGGGAAATGATCTGGTTTTCGGCCTCCTTGCGCTGGTTATTGAGGCTGTCCATCTCTCTTGCGATGATGATAGCCTCGTCGTAGTCCTCACACAGGAACAGCTTTTCGGCAGTTTTTGGTGAGCCAAATCTGCCGGAAGCGTTGATCCTAGGTCCAAGTCCGAAGCCGATAGAGTGGGAGTCGACCTTCTTGTCGGTCAGTCCTGAGACCTCCTTCAAAGCAATGAGAGCAGGCCTGTCGGTGTTGTTTATGAGCTCCAACCCGTACTGAACGATGTACCTGTTCTCACCGGTGAGGCTGACCAGATCCGCCACAGTAGCGATCGCAGCCAGGTCGCCGAACTGCTCCAGCGCCATGGTGTAGTCGCCGCCGTCCAAGGCAGCCACCAGCTTCAAAGCGATGAGAGCGCCGCAGCCGAACTTGAAAGGGGAGAAGTCGTCCAGTCTGTGAGGGTCCACCACAGCCTCCGCTCGAGGGAGAGCCTCGCCCGGCTGATGATGATCTGTAACGATGAGCTTCATTCCGAGGATGTAGATGTATTCAGCCTCGTCGATAGCGGTGATGCCGTTGTCAACAGTGACGATCAGCTCCACGCCGTCGTCGGAGAGCCTGTCGATAGCATTTTTGTTCAACCCATAGCCCTCTGAGCGCTCCGGGATATAGTAGGTCACATCTGCGCCAGCCTCCAGGAGATATGAGTAGAGGATAGCGGTCGCCATGATGCCGTCGCAGTCATAGTCGCCGTAAACGCAGATCCGCTTCCCCTCGTCCAGAGCCTGATTGAGAGAATCAGCGGCCTTCTGCATATCGGCAATGAGAAATGGGTCTGAAAGCTCCTGAGCCTCCAGCTTCTCCATGACCATATCCGGCGAACTATAGCCCTTTGAGGCCAGAGCAGCGGCAGCCAGTGAGCTGACAGAGCACCCGAGAGCCAGCTTGCTGATGACGCTTTTTTCGGGCTTTTTAACGTTCCATTTTTTCATGAAAAAGCTCCTAACGATACAGATTTCCGATAATATACACTTATTTTATTATAACATTATTAAATGTACATTTCAATAGTACGGTCAAAAATCGTCAGTTTAGCCTAATTTGTGGAAAACTCTTGGTGTTCAAATTACGTTCTGAGGGCTTTAAAAAACCGGAAGCAGCCGATGCCGCCTCCGGTAGATCTCAAGTCATGCTCTCCAGCTTCACTCTCAGCTTGCGGATGATCTTTTTTTCCAGCCGAGAGATATAGGACTGAGAGATCCCGATGAGCTCAGCCACCTGCTTCTGAGTTTTCTCCTTGCCGTCGATAAGGCCGAAGCGCATCTCCATGATCTCACGCTCACGGTCGCATAGCTCCGAAACAGCGCCCCGTATCATCTCACGCTCAGCCTCGGTCTCTATGCCTTTGTTGACCACATCCTCGTCAGTTCCCAGCACGTCCGACAGCAGCAGCTCGTTGCCGTCGTAGTCGATATTCAGGGGCTCGTCGATAGACAGGTCATTGCGGTACTGAGAGGATTTCCTCAGGAACATGAGGATCTCGTTCTCGATACACCGTGAGGCGTAGGTGGCCAGCTTGATGTTTTTCGTAGGACAGAAGGTGTTCACGGCCTTGATCAGCCCGATAGTCCCGATAGAGACCAGATCCTCGATGCCGATGCCGGTGGACTCGAACTTCTTTGCGATGTACACCACCAGCCTCAGATTATGGACGATGAGCAGCTTTCTTGCCTCCGGGTCCTTGTCTGAGAGCCTGAGAAATACCTCCGCCTCCTCCTGCCGGGACAGAGGCGGCGGCAGCGTATCCGAGCCGTTGATATAGCAGACACCTCTGCCGAAGCGTCCATGGATAAGTCCTAGCAGTTTTCTGAAAATGTTCATATGTATGCTCCTTTCGGTGAATTACAGATCCAGCAGCCGTGGGTCAAATACAGCCTCAGACACTTTTCCCAGGCCGATCATAGCGTCAACACGTTTTTTCCGGCCGGTGAGGGAGTTCTCGATAGTCACCTGATCCGGTGTAAATACGGGCATGGTGCCTGTTTCTGAGACTGTGGAAAAGGGTAGCAGCCGAAAGCTCCGTGGGAGATCCTTGAGCTCCGGGTCAAGCCCTGTGAGCCGTAGAAGCTCCTCACCTCCGCAGATGATCACAGGCCTGCCCGTGAACATATCCACCAGCACATTTCCCGTGTCAGGGAAGCCCCTGAGCCGCACCTCCCGGCCGTTTTTCCTAATGGAAACTATGTAGCAGCCTGCCTCACGGGGAGTCCCGTCGGCCATAAGCCTTATCCCGTGAATGATCAGATAGAGCCCGCCTGTTACCGCTATCAGCAGGATCAGCGGCACGTCCGCATAGACCACGGAGTTCCCCAGATAGATGAAGTCGGCATCCAGCCTTGAGGAGACTCCGTAAACGGCTCCTGCGAAGAGGAAATTCGCCCCGAAGAAAACGGCGGTATTCAGCAGAAGTCTGGGAAAAGGCCGCATACCGAATGCCAGCGTGCAGATCATGAGAGCTCCCCCAAGGCGGATCCCGGCTGTGGCAGCAGCAGGCAGCTCCGGAGCCAGGATGATCAGCGAGAGAAGGCTCCCCATTGCGGCAGTCAAAAGACACCTTCCTCCTCCCAGTGGAGACCGGGTGAGCCTTGCAGTGGTCCTCAGCAGCAGGTAGTCCACATAGATATTGACACACAGCAGCACGTCCAGATAAATGACAGTCATAGCCTGACTCCTTTCATGACTATTATAATGCAGACAGGCTGCGAAATATGTCGAATTGTGGCGGAGCGCAAAAAAAGGCGCCCTCACTGCGAGAGCGCCATGCTTTATCTAATTATCATCATGATGAAGCTGCCTATCATAGCCAGAGCCATGATCAGCACGAATATCCTGACCCAGAGCTTCTTGGGCGGCTTGCTGTATCCACTCATATTAGTTCACCTCTCAGTGCTTATTTTTCGGCCGTTTCTTGCGGCTCCTGGTGTAGTCGGAGTAGACCTCACGGCGGCTCCTTGAGCCGTATGCGGACCTCTTCCTGTCGGGCTTGCCGCTGCGTCCCCAGCCCTTCTGAGTCCTATCCTTAGGGGAGGGGCCTGTCCAGAGCTTGACGGTAACAGGGTGGCCGTTGATCTTCATAGGGTTGCTGACGTCGAGAATGTAAGCTGACTCCGACTCAGGCACCTCGACGGTGGTGTGCTCGTCGAAGATGTCGATCTTTCCGAAATCCTTGCCGGACATTCCCGTAGCGTCTGCCAGAGCTCCCAGAATGAAATTAGGAGCGATACGCTTGCTTCTGCCGATGTTCAGATCCAGCTTGACGGTGCTTGCACCGTCACGTCTGCCCTTGCGGATCGGACGGGGGATATCGAACTCCGGCAGGCTGTTTATCTCAGCGGAGATCCTTCCGCTTATCAGTCTTGCGGCAGCCTCTCTTGGAGAAACTCCCTGCTTTTCCAGCTGATCCAGTATGTCATAAGCGGCGCTGGAGGGCTCCTCCTGCATACCGGCGATCTCCTCAGCGAAGGCCTTCTTCTTCATAGCCAGGATCTCGGCTTTCTGAGGAAGGGGCAGCTCCTGGATCTCAGCCTTAGTGTAGCGGGCGATGTCCTTGAGCTCATAGAGCTGTCTGCGGCCGGTGACCAGGGTATAAGCAGCGCCCTCACGTCCGGCTCTTCCGGTACGTCCGATGCGGTGGATGTAGTATTCGTTGTCCTGAGGGATGTCGTAGTTGAAAACAGCGTCAACTCCCGAAACGTCTATACCACGGGCAGCCACGTCCGTAGCCACCAGGATAGCGGTATTCTTGGCCTTGAAGCTGTTCATCACCTGAGTACGCTGAGCCTGCTTCATGTCGCCGTGAAGACCTGCTGCCCGGAATCCGGCCTTGACCAGCTCCTCTGTGAGCTCGTCCACCATTTTCTTGGTGTTGCAGAATACCATAGCAGAGCTTGGCGAATAAGCGGCGATAAGCAGCTTGAGAGCGTCGGTCTTTCGACCCATAGCCACCTCGAAGGAATACTGAGCCACCGACTCCACAGTTTTCTGTGAAGACTTGATCTTGACCACAACGGGGTCACGCTGATATTTTTCCGTGAGAGCCATGATCTCCGGGGGCATAGTAGCCGAGAAGAGGATAGTCTGGCGCTCCTGAGGGATCTCTGAGAGTATTGACTCAATGTCCTCCCTGAAGCCCATGTTGAGCATCTCGTCAGCCTCATCGAGGATGATCATGCGAAGCTCATCGGTCTTGAGGGTGCGTCTGCGGAGGTGATCCATAACACGTCCGGGAGTGCCGATGATGATGTTGGCGCCCCGTTTGAGCTGAAGGATCTGGCGCTCCATGCTGGCGCCTCCGTAAACAGCGCAGGCCTTGACTGAGCGTTTGTATTTGGCGAATTTCCTGATCTCCTCATAAGCCTGCATAGCAAGCTCTCTTGTGGGGCAGAGGATCAGCACCTGAGCGGACTTTCCGCCAGCCTCGCTGATGCTCTGAACAGCGGGAAGACCGAAGGCAGCGGTCTTGCCGGTGCCTGTGTTGGAGCGTCCCACAACGTCCTTTCCCTCCAAAATGAGGGGTATGCTTTTCTGCTGAATTTCCGTCATCTCAGTAAATCCCAGCTCTTCCACAGCGCTGAGGAGCTCCTGAGAGAGGTCTAGTTCCTTAAAATCCATTCTTATCCTTTCTGTAGTGCGAAATGTCTTATCATATTATGATACCACAATTCCCAGAAAAAAGCAAGAGCGAAACGCAAAAAAGGGGAGACTCTTTTGTACACTTGTCAATGATCTTGGACACTAACCCTCAAAAAATAAGATGTTAAGCAGATAATGGCAAATTCACCTCATGTAGGAGCCGTAGGCGACGGAGTGAGGTGAATTTGCGGCGGCTCACCACA
>Ga0208198_1003073_pt1 | contig 11841 bp, 8 predicted proteins | sample AD_JPNTR2_MetaG_FD_184446 | JGI IMG/M metagenome (GOLD analysis project Ga0208198, IMG submission 184446) | Active sludge microbial communities of municipal wastewater-treating anaerobic digesters from Japan - AD_JPNTR2_MetaG (SPAdes) (version 2) | ecosystem: Engineered > Bioreactor > Anaerobic >... | reverse complement strand
CCTTTGGAATATTGATACTCTCCGTAATATTATAAGTTCCATCAAGGATGACTACTCCCCCGCCAGTTGCGGGTAAAGCATTTAGTGCTTGTATAATTTCTTCTTGGTCATTTGTTCCATCGCAAAGATAATCACAATCTTTTTCTGTCCAACCTGCTGTAGATGTGCCTATGACAAACTTAGCAACTTTTTTACCACCGCTCGCTTGTGCGTGGAGAGTACCATCCGAATCAATAGCAAGATTTTGTCCGACCTTTACATGCCCCAATTGTGTTGATGTCGCAATTTTTGCCTTATGCGTCACAAGATCATAATCAACATCTTCTGCTGTACCTAATTTTGCATCTACAAATTTATTAGAAAAATCATTGTTAATTAATCTGACTAAAACAATATCGTTTACACTTATTTGTAAACCATTCCTAATTTTACATTGCGTCATTTCTCCATTTATTTCAACATCGCATACATCATCTCTAATTGCCACAACTTTTCCGTAACATGTTTTATCAAATTGTAAATCCTTTATTTTTTCATTAACTTGTATTTTTATAGCATCAACAATACTTTTTTGTATTTCGTCCATTATTACCACCCCAATAATTATATGCTTTTGCCTTTCTAATTTTATTATACTATTATATTATTATTTTGTCAATTATTATCGTGCCACTTACTCATGACTAAAGTCACGAGTGTGCGTGGCACCCTGTAATCAATCCGAAGTATCAATCCAAAGCATACCAAGTATTGGAGTAGAAGGAGGTGTATCTTGTATTACGGGTCTTACTCCAGATAAAAACAATCTCCAATATGTAGTATCTGTAGGCAAATTTCCAACTGTGGTTTGTATACAATAATAAATATCTCCTTGATAACTTACTGCTTGACCTGGTTGATATGTAACTGCATTGTTGTATTCCCCTACAAAAACTAACCCAATCCCAGGTAAGCCTTGCGCTCCTCTGCTTGCAGCTTTAAACCACCATGAATCAGTAGAATCTCCAACTGGTATATGACCCATGTTGTTATTTTGTTTAGAAACATATGTTTCATGATTGTACGTTACAATATTCCACATTTGATAGGTGGTAGTAGAATTATATTGACCTTTATAAGAAAATTTCTGTATTTCTACATTAAATTCTTGTTGTTTTTGGAGTATATAATCTTCTGTTTGATTTTTAAAAAAGGTTTCTAAATTAATAATACAATCTTGTAATTTATTTAAATCATCGGGTAAAAACGATGATTCTCTAAGTAAATTTGTCAATTCATTTAATCTGTCATTTTCTTCAGGAGTCCTATTGAGTTTTAATTTTAAGGTTCTATATTCATTAAATAAAGCAATTTCATTATAAGTAAGGTCTCTTTTTCTAACAAAAGAATCTATTTCATCAGGAAATATACTGAGATTAGACATATAATCACCTCTTTTAATAAATTTTCCACGCAGTAATAGTCATTATGCTGTCATATTTTAATCCCAAACTTAAATTTTCAATAATGTATTTACCAGAAATATTATATTTTGACGAGTTAACTTCAATTAGTTTATTGGCATCAAGAAACAATATAGGAACACATGTAATTGTAATTTTTTCATTAAAATTGGTGTGCTTCCATTCTTCATATTCAGCCCTTATTTGGCATTGTTCATCTGTAAAATATTTATCTTCAATTATTACCAAATTTCTTTTACCTATTTTTTCAATCGTAAAGGGAGAAAGAGGGTTATATTCATCGGTTATTGATTTTTCTGCTTTAACTTGTAAACCATCTTCTCTTAACCTGCCATATACTACAATATGATTTTTTATATTATTAAAATCTATATCTAACTGTTTTGCATTAATCAAGTCATCATTTTCAAAATTGAATATTACAGAATCATTCAACATATTCTTTACTTTATTAAACCTCAAATAACCATTTACATCATAATATAATTCATAATTCATATACAGTTTTGTAAGTTCATCTAATAAATCCCAAACAGTATCATTAGGCTGTTTCTCAATTTCATATGGAGTCGTATATTCATGAGTATCAATTAATAATTTCGTTTCTCCACCATTCGTTATTGCAGTTTCTCTAATTGCTTCATGTATAGGAACTTCTACTGGTATTCTAACAATATTTTCTAAATATCCCGATATTGTTCCGTCTAAAAAACAGCTCTTATCATATCCTCTAATGTTAATTGTATTTTCTGAAATTTGAATATCCACAGTAGGATTTGAAATAGAATAAATTCCCCAATTAAAAAATATATATTCATCAGTCAAAATATCTTTAATGCCAATTAGTAGTTTAAATCTTTTATTTAACCAGATAGGACTTGAGATAGACGGAAACAATTTGGAATTTAAAACCATTTTTATATTACACGTTCTTCTAATAGACGAATTAGCGTCAACATCTACATTTCCATCTATTGCATAACCTTCAATTTCATCAATAGCTATATCGTTATTATCGAGTATTAATAATTTTATTTTTTTATTTTGTACTGCTTGAAAATGAACTCTATATTCTTGTTCTGTCATGCTATTCACCTTCCAACTCAAGCAATCCGTTTTCAATTAAAGATTTACTATCTGCCCCTGCAACCTCAACAAACTCAACTTCAAGATTATATATTTGTTGTGAAAGCTCATTAATAGGAGTTAAAGTAGGATTGCCAGACAACATAATCATCATCATTTCGCCTGAACTATCTTTATAAAGTTTAGGCTTTTTATCTGTTAAAAATGATATTATATTATTTCTAATAATTTTTTCTTGTTTTCTATCTATAATACCTTTATCTGAAGTAGAATTAGAAACCAACATACATTTCAATTGTCCTTTTCTATACTTCACATTATCATTAGTAAAAACAATAGGATATTGTCCGCCTAAAGTTTCTATTACACTCGTAGGAACTACTGTTTCATAAGGCGAAATTTCAAGATTAAAAAATAGTTGAAAATCTCTGTCTTTATTAACTAACCAAGCACCTTCAAAATCAGATTCTATTTCGCTGTAAATATTGTTTCCTACGACACCACCTGCACCAATTGGCTGAACTGCATACTCATATGTTTGAAGGGCTTCTACATATTTATCTATAAAATAATAATCATGAACATTTTTATCAAAAGGAATGTATTTCATTTCATTCCATAATAAATCTTCTTTCTTACGCTTTTTAATCTTTATATATTCAACAGGCATACCATCTAATTGTAAATTACCTGCTTCGAGATTGTTTTGAAATAATGCTAGTAATACTTGAGTGTAATGCCATTCTTCCTTAGATTCATTATCTATTACAGTATCAATCTGCTCCTTAATACTAATTTCATCAGCTTTCATATTCATCAATTCTAATCTATAAAAATTATCAACTATATTAAAAGTATCAAAATCTACTGTGTCTCCAAACGCATCAAGTCCTATAATCATTAGTTCACCACCTTTGCAAAAACGTTGCAATAATTATCTTTTTGCTGAATACATATATAAACAACATCATCGTTTGTTGGATATATTTTTTGACTAAATATACGATAGGGAACAGTATCATACACATATTTATATAAATGGATTTCATCGTCTTGATATTTTAAAATTATATTACCACGTCTACCAATCATTTTTAAAAAAACACTGTTTACTGGTATTTGTTTGCACCATAACTTTAAAGTAAAATCATTTTCTACATAAAACCCTTCCTGAAAATAGACATAACCATTCAAAAGATTTATCCAATCATTATCTTCATATGAAATTGAACCACTGCCAACTTCGCCAATTATTTGCATCAAGTGACAAGCAACTTCAATACTTGCTCTGTCTTTCAAATTTCTCAAATTGACTGCACTTGCAAACTTAGGCTCAATATATTGTGCAACAAAGGGTATTAGTCCAGAAGAAAACTGCATTCCATGAACTGATAAAGTTCTCAACTCTATCTTATAAACCTTATTATTTTGCAAATTTTCAATTTGTTGCTCGATGGGTAAACCATATTTTTCATCATAAGTAATTAGCAGATTATCCAAATTGTCATATAATAAAAATCTATAAGATTGTAATTGGCCACCTTCAGCTTGTTCGTATGTTGCAGTAATCAGTGGATTTTGATTATTTATTACACCATCAATAATACTTGTAATTGTAAGTATAGGTTCGCTATAGCAATAAAAAACTATCCAATCACTGAAATCAGACCAATTATTGTTTATATCACCAACTCTAATCCTTGCCATATATTCAGCACCATTCACAAGCGTATTTGCATCTACAGTATGCTTGTGTTGAAAGGTATTAATCGTTTCATCATAGACAATTGAGTTATCAGACGTTCTTCGTATTACCAAGTTATTTTGCGTGATTTGAACACTACCTCTATAAAAAAATTCAAAATCTTTCGATTTTAAAGCTGAATACGTCTGTATCGGATACAACACGGGTGTCTGTATCATCTTATTCACCACCTTAAAAATAGGGTAGGGGAGAGGACATCTCCCCTTAATATGCTTTTGCTGATTGTAAACTCAATCTAGGTAAATCAAGAATGGCTGCTTTTATTTCATCTGCCGTTCTTACATTTGGAAATTCAAGCTTACCAATATTGAATATTTGTTTTACTTCCTTATTATTAGATATTTTGGATAACGATGGTAATTTCATTTTAGTAGTTGCAAAATTATTTAATATGTTTGCCATATTAGGAAGGGAATCCGCTAATTTGCCAATTAGCTTAGTTTCCGTAGGATTCAAAAATGCTTCTGGTTTTGTTTTTGAACCATCTACCCATGCTAGCCCTGTAAAATCAACCAAACCGCCTTCTTTAAATTTGAAAGTATTTTTCAACAATGAATCGAGATATGCTTCTTGAGCAGAAGTATCCAATCCTTGTGCCTTTCTGTTTGCTATAACTTGCTCCGTTCTTGCTATTTCTATTTGTCTAAAAGCTTCTCTATCTCCACCAACAGATTCTTTTAATTGTCTTTTATATGCTTCTGATTCAGCAGTAGGAGTAGTTCCAAAACCAGTAGAAGACGTTTGTACACTGACTCCTGCTACAGATGCACCAAGTAATTTAGCATATTCTCTTTCTGCAATACTTACTTTTTCTTTTAATACATTAATAATTTCGTCCCATTTATTATTATATGTATTTTTTAGGCTATCTAGCATATTTTCTGCAAGTATATCCATATTTTCATAGTGTTCATTAAACTTTGTCGTTTCTATTTCTGCAATTCTGTTATATGTTTCTTCTGATATTCTAATTAATTCTCGTTCTTGCTCATTTTTTTGCTGTAGCAATTCCTTAGTTTGCTTTAAAGAATTATTTCTTTCCCACTCGCCAAAATCTTTTTGCTTTTCCTCTATTTGTTTCTGTAATTCTTCGACTTTTTCAGGGTCAGCTACATAATCGTATTCCCAACTACCGTCTTCTTTTTTACGTAATATTTGAACGTTTCGATTATTAAGGGTGTTTTGAAGCTTTAATTGTAATTCTTGAATTTCTAATATTCTTTCTTCTCGTTCAAGTCTTTGCTGTTCTAATTCGTTAGAACGCTCTAACATATCTATTGTATCTTGATATTGTTTTATTTTTTCATTATGAATTTCTTTATATAAATCACCAAAATTAACAATATCTTTATAACTTATGCTTTCTTCTAACTTTATTTGTTCTGTTAGTAAACGCACTAACTCTTTAGCTTCTTCGGTAGCAAATTTTTCATTTTCTTCTTTTTGTTTCTTTAAGATCTCTATTTTTGCTTTTTTGTATGCTTCAAACTCTACTTCTGTAATATCATATATTTGTTTTTCATGCTCTTTTAGCTGATTCTCTAAGTTTTTCTTATCTATATCTTTTTGTGTATTTAACAATGTAGAAATCAATTTTTTAGCAGTCTCTTCAAGAGTATCGTTATATTCATTAATAGAAATTTTACCTTCTCTAAATTTTTTGGTTAGTTCATTAATTCTTTCCTGGAGTTTTTCTGCTTCTTCTGCATTAGCAGGTACAATAGCTTTTAATCTTTCTAATTCTTGTTCATATTCATTTACCTGCTTAGTTGCAACTTCTATCTTTTTAGTAAGTATTTCTGCTTTCTTATCATAATCATTATCCTTTAAAAGATTTAGCTGATAATCTAGTTCTTCTAATGCTCTGTCAGATCCTCTAATTTTCTTATCAAAAACTTCAAATGAAAGCGTAATTTTATCTAAATCTAAGCTACGAATAGTATTATCTATTTCTGCACATTCATTTTTTAATCCTATAATAGTATCCGTCAATGACTGATATTGCTTTATAGTTTCGGAAATTTCTTTAGCACGTTCCTCACCATAAGTTTTTTCAGATATTGTTGCTATGTTAAAAGAACCGCTAACAACAGCAGGACGTAAAGATTCAGGTATTTTTTGCAATTCTTTTTGTGCAGAATCTTCATAAGTTTTAATTGCTTTTTTCAATAAATCTGCTTTCTTTTGTTGTGCTACAATCATTTTGTCAATAATAGTTTGTTTGCCAGCGGGGGAAAAGGTATCATCTAATTGTTGTTGTAGTTCTTTTAATTCTTGGTTAAGTGATTTTATTTTTGTATTAATAAAATCAAATTGTTCAGAAAATGGGGTAGATTTAGAAGAACTTGATTTAGAAGAAGAAACGCCATAACTGCTATCATTTAATATACTTATCAATAATTTTGATTTTTTCTCTAATTCTTCTATGTCTGCTAATGTTTCAACATATGCTCCAGCTTCATTCATATATTCTTTATAATATTGTTCATATATACGATTTCTTATACCAGCATTAAAATAACTATTAGTTATTTCATTTGCTTTTTGCCTTGCTTTTTTATCTGTTTGTTCAGCAAGTTTCTTCTTTACTTCTGCAACATTTCCCAATTGTTCAATTTCAAGCCCATAGCTTTTCAATCTCGATCCAACTTGCTCTTTAACTGCTTTAGCATGTTTTTTTTCATTTTCAATACTATCTAAAGCCGTTTGAATTTTGGCTTTACGAACATTTTCTAATGCCGATAATTCTACTGTATATCCATCTGATGTTTTTTTAATTGCATCAGCAGACAAATCATATTTTTTGATTAAATCAAGAATTGTTTCAGCGGAAAGAGATTGACCATTTTGTACATCAGCAATTACTTGATTGAGTGTTTTTAATTCTTCCGATGTGTCAGATATTGATTTTAACAATTTTTTATAAGATTTAGATAAATCTAATGCTGAATTAGAATTATCTTTTGTTTGTTTTGCAAATTGTGGAAATTCTTGCGATAATAGTTCATCTAATGCACGTTTAAAATCTTCAGTACCACTAGAATTATTTAATATTGCTTTTCTAAAATTCTCAAGTTCTTGAACAGTTTTAGGTGCACCTATCTCATTTTCTTTTTGAAGTATAAGTTGTTGTGCAATATTTTTATTATATGCATCGGTTGCTTCATTTGCTTTATTTATTACATCAATATATCCTTGTTGAGACTGAGTTAATTGATTAAATATATTTGTATTTTCCAAACCTGCGTCTTTTAATGCATCAAGAGCAGCTTCCAATATTTTAACTCGTTCTTCAGCAGTGGCAGTATAATCAGCCATTAATATAAATGTGCCTAGTGCAGACCTATCTACTCTTAATCCACTAATGGCTTTCATTAAATCAAAAGCTTTATTCTCTTTATTACTTAAAATAGGAGAACCAGTATATTCATACCCTCCCAAAAGACCAAATAAAGTAGAACTACTACCTTCTTTATTTTTCTTTTCTTCTTCTGCTAAATTTTTTGCTGCAATTAAAGCATTTTCTTCTGCTTTAAGTTTTTCTATTGCTTCTTTTCTTATTTTTTTTATTGACTCTCCACGTGAATCATTAACTAAGTCAATAGCTTCTTTCTCTAATCTAAGAGTTTTTACTAACTCACTTTGTATAGACAGCAATTGATCCCTTGCGTTTTTATCTTCACCTGCTAAATCAATAATTTCGTTATATTTACCCATTAATTCAGTAATTCTATCAGATTGTTCTTTTGCTTTTTGTGCTGCATCTTCTATTTTTTGTCTCATTTCTTCTTGCTTTTGATTAAATACATCAACAAGAGATATAATTGCGGTAAGTCCAACAGCAATCCATCCTAGTGGATTAGACAAAAATGCAGCTTTAATTGACATTCCTAACGATTGAAAAGACAACGACAACCCTTGAATTGCAGTAGCTTCTCCCTTTGTAACCATCATAGTAGCAGTTTGAATATCCTTAAATAACTGCATACTCGTTATTGATGTCTTAATCTGTTTAGGCAATATTTTAAAGAAATTTAAAATATTGTTACCCTTCCATAAAGCAAACCCAGTAGCCACAAACAATAATACTGTTTGTAAATTCCTAAAAGTACCTATAAGACTTGTTAATAATCCTATTACACCTTTAATTAAATCAGAATTTAATGATTTTTGCCAAAATTCTTCCCACGCAGCACTTAATTTATCAAATTTTGCCTGTGTTGATTCTTGATATATTGCAAATTTCTGTTCTGCTGTACCTGCTGAATTTAAGGCAATTTCATAATTTTTCAACGAATCATTGTAATTGTCGAGTAGGGTAATGAGCCTGTTACGCTGATATGTCAATCTGTTACTTTCGCCTTTCGGCTACTGACCATACATTAGTATGGCGGTCAAGGTTCTTCCAAGAGTGTCTTTACACTCGACCTTGACTCTCTATGTTTCCATAGAGTTCAGACTATAACTTCATCCTAAACAAATAGGAGGCGAACGTTTAGTCGTTACGGGTTTTTAATTAGGGATAAATATCTTCATTCGATAAAGAATGGGGGTATTTATCCCTAATTAAATCTTCCCTCGGTGTTATCTTCCGACCTTTACGGCTAAGACTTTCACCGATATAGTTCGCTTTTGATATACATTACTGTATAAAAGGGCTATTTACTTAACCCCCCAGCGTAGTGGTTACATATGCCTTCTCATTTTTTGTTAACTCATCCCATTTACTACCAAGCTCATCTAACACATCTGCTATTGGTCTTAATTGATCTTGTGCGTCAACAGCAGTAATTCCTACTTCTTGTAACGCTTTAGTTACATCATTTATTTGAGTAGCATCTTCTTCATTAAATCCTTTAGCTTTTATTTGTTCGTATCGGCTGATTATACTCTTTAAACTATTACCTATAACCGAAGCCGATTCTCTTGTTATACTTGAAATGGTTGCGATCCATGATGCTGCTTTTTCCAAACTTACGCCACTGTTCTCTGCCGTACTTGCAACTTTTTGTAAAGCCTCACCAATCTCTTCTGCTCCTGTTGCTGTAGCATCCAATCTGTTACTTTTGCCTTTCGGCTACTGACCATACATTAGTATGGCGGTTAGGAATTTCTTCCTAACTCTGCACCTTCATTATTAGATTATACGTGCAGTTCAGACTATATCATCAACCATAATAGGGGTAATTATGGTTGTCTGGCATGACCCATATTGTTACCAACATGAATCTGTTAGTCGTTACGGGTTTTTGTTTGTGATTAATAATAACATATAACCATATTTTTATATTATTTAATCACAAACAAATCTTCCCTCGGAGTTGTCCATCTTCTGGAGTTTCTCCGATATAGCCAGATTTTCATCTGCTTATTACTAAGCAGCGGGGCAAAATCTACCCAAATATGCAAATACATCTATAATTTTCTGTACACTTTCTCCAGTTGCATTAGCTGTAGCAGTTATTATTTTATTACTTTCTTCAAGTGAGATAGACGAAATTTTAGCATATTGAATAATTGCTTTCATTCGTTCTTCTACTTGACTATCATTCAAACCTTGTCTAAATAAATCTGCTGCTGTAGATGCTATTTCTCTTGTTGTTACACTCATTTCTTTGGCAAGTTTATTATAAGATAAACCAAGTTGATTTACTTCTTCTTGTGTTTTATTGGTTACTATGCGAATTTCATTAAGTGCATTATCAAGTTCACTTACATATGATACTGCTGCTTTTATTTGTCTTATCGTTCCAAATAATAAAGTTCCTGCTCCAGTCCATATAATCATTTTATTCCATGCAACCTTGAACATATCTCCCAAAGTCATTACATCCCTGTTGGTTGCTTTAACTGCGGCATTAGCATTTTTGACAGACGCTTCAATCATTTTAAAATCTGCATTTAATTTTCGTGCATTAAAATTACTAGTATTTAAATTGTTTAAAGATTCTCTAAAAGCACCAATTTGCTTTTTAATATCTGCATTATTAAGTAAATCACCATGTTTACTTTTTAAATTTAATAATTTAGTTTCTGCTTCTTGTTTATATATTACTATTCTTTCTTGTAAAATTTTATTTAATTCTTCTTCTTTTTTCTTTTGTTTTTCAATTGCCATCCGTACTTTTTGTTCATATTGTAGCAACTTCTCCTTCTCTGCTAATGCTCTTTGAGCTAGTTTTTCTTGATTTAATCTTTGTTTTTCTTCTTCTTTATATATCTTCTGCAAAGATTTATGTAATTTTATTTGTGCTTCAGCATTAGTATCAGTATTAACCTTTAAAGGCTTTAAATTTTTTTCTATTTTTCTTAACTCATTTTCTAATTCTTGTTTTGTAGTTTTTTTTAATATAGCTTCTATAAGAATTTGTATTTTATCAGCCATTTTGAATATCTCCCTTCTTCGCTTTATTTACGCTAGGGGAGGGGAGTTGTTCTCCCCTCGCATAATTTGAAATTTATATATAAAAAAAGAATCCCTAAAGAAATTAATTTATTTCTTCTTTTTGTTTCTTTTTATTTTTTAATTCTCTAAGTTTTTCACGTATTTCAGTTTTAGACTTCGGTTTTATATATAATAAAGTAGTATCTGTAGATTTATGATTAGCATGTTCTTTTGCAATTTGAATATCATTGGTTAGTTTCATAACTCTATCTATAGATGATTTTCTGAAACAATGCATATGAAAATCATCTATACCGATTATTTTTCCAATCTTTCTAGCCCTATTCTGTATAGTTCCATATGCCATAGGCTTATAAGTTCCTCCATATTTTACAATAAATAAAGAATCTATTTCTAAATTATCCATTTCTTTTCTCATCTCAAGCCATTGTTTGATATATTCTTTGCATTTTTCATCAAAAACGACTTCAACACGTTTGCCACGCTTTTCTCTTATGTTTTCAAATAATCCGTTTTCTAAATCTAAAGAAGATAATGTAAGTTTAGAGATTGCTCCAACTCTATTTCCTGAATCCAACGCTAAATGAAAAAGAATCCTATCCTGAATATCAAATATAGGATTTTCTTCTAATTCTTTTGATATTATTTCAATTTGTTCCTCGGTAAGAAAATAATCTTTGGTTATTCTTTCATCGTTTGCTCCTTTCATCCTTTCAATTTTACCCTGAAAGGGATGATAGTCTATTAATTTTCTTTTTACACTCCATGCATAAAATGAAGATACCGTAGAAATTTTTGTATTAATAACTTTTTTATTATTTTGCAAAACATCTTGACAAAAATTCATATATCCTTCCATTATATCAATAGCATTATCAAAAAATTCTTGACTATATAAATCAATATTATCCCATTCTTCCGCAAGGTACACCAAAAAGTGATTCATAAAATTTTGATATACATAATATGTAGTGTCTTTCACTTCTTTATTTTTAATTATATTTGATTTTAAGTATTTCTCATAATATTCAAGGTTTTTTGGATTTATTAATGCTAATTTTTCAGGAGTAAAATATTTTACCTTGGTTACTTTTGCCATTTTTTACCTCCTCTCTCGTTAA
>Ga0208198_1003060_pt1 | contig 11868 bp, 13 predicted proteins | sample AD_JPNTR2_MetaG_FD_184446 | JGI IMG/M metagenome (GOLD analysis project Ga0208198, IMG submission 184446) | Active sludge microbial communities of municipal wastewater-treating anaerobic digesters from Japan - AD_JPNTR2_MetaG (SPAdes) (version 2) | ecosystem: Engineered > Bioreactor > Anaerobic... | reverse complement strand
AAAATTTTACTAACTTGCTCTCGTGTAAAGTGTAGTTGTTCCATAGTCTTTTCTATTTTTAGTTTTTTTTCTCTAATTTAAGAACTAACTCACTTTACACACTTTTTGGGACAGTATCTTGCTTAGAGGCCTTTGCAATTCTTTTACCTAGTGTATAGAGTGTTGCCTCTTTAAATTCAACGAAATGCCCATCAATTAGAGCATCAGGGTTTGCATTAGGATATTTTTTAAGATAATTTATACCCAGATACCGACTGCGTAGCTTAATTTCATCAGCATGTATTTGGGGTAGCAATTTATGTTGGAAAATCCGTTTTCTGATAGTATTTCTGCAATTTTTATATTTTCCTTAAATTCCTGTTGATAGAATGCTAAATAGTGTACCTGTATGTTATTATTATAATTGATATACACCACCTCGTCGGGGTTATGGAGTATGGCAAGCTTAGGGATGTGTGGGGGAGTATTTTTGAAGTAGGGATGGTTTTTCGATACCAGTTGGCGGGTAAAGTAGGGATTACCTTCGAGGCCTGGCGAAGAGGGCAGGTTTTAACCTCTGTTTTATTGGTAACCGGGGCGTCGGTGGTACGCCAGCTGCACTTGCAGCCCCACCGGCATCCGGGAAAGTTGGTTTGCCAGAAGAGGGCTTCTTGATTCCACATTAAATTCACGAAATCCGAATTTGATAAAACACGAAAACCAAACGTTACAATTTTTTATAACATTTGGTTTTCGTAAAAAAGTTGATAGAGAAGTTACTTTCTTTCTATTTTAAATTTCGCACAATCCTTATCGGCGAGTAGAAAATATAAATAGGAGCTTGGTATAGGGGATTAACTTAAAGGAAAGTTTAGTTTATGGTTCGATGGTTACAAGGTTGCTAGATAAAGCTCATTGGCTTTTTCCCAGTGTACAATATTCCAGAAAGCATCAATATACTCGGCTCTTCGGTTTTGATATTTCAAATAATAGGCATGTTCCCAAACATCGAGGCCAAGAATTGGAGAGCCCTTTAGCTCGCTGATATCCATTAACGGATTGTCTTGATTCGGTGTACTACCAATGACTAACTTGCCATTTTGGCTTATCAGCCATGCCCATCCCGAACCAAAACGGGTTAAGGCAGCATTGTTGAATTTTTCACGAAACGCATCAAACGACCCAAAATCACGTGTAATGGCTTCGGCAAGTTTACCAACAGGGTTCTTTTTGCTGTTAGGAGATAACAGTTCCCAAAATAGGGTATGGTTATAATGTCCTCCTCCGTTGTTTCGTACAGCTACCGGATATTTGCTGATATTTCCCAGTAGGCTTTCCATGTTGTCCGGTACGTTTTGTAGTTCTGCCAATGCATTGTTTAAATTGTTAACGTATGCTCCATGGTGTTTGGTATAGTGAATTTCCATGGTTTTTGAGTCGATGTATGGTTCTAACGCATCGTAACTGTAAGGTAGTTTTGGAAGTTCAAATTTCATATTTTTAATTTTTAGGGTTATCTGTTCACACAAACAAATATTAATTTAAAATGTTCAGATAAATAGATATGAATATCTTAAATATGGATAATTTTTTGTTGATTGATTTCACATGTCGTGAGGGCAAAATTGTTTGTTGAAACAGCTATATGGAAAGAAAAAAAGTGACAATTACCGGAACCAGAATTGTAAGCGTAGTGCCATGAAAAACTGAAATAATGGTAAATTCATGTCCGCAATATTGTGATATAATGGGCAGAGTAGTGTCCATGCTAGTTGCACCTCCGGATACAATTGGGGCTAATTTATTGAAATATCTTACCATCAAAGGGGTGAACACTAAAGTTATTATTTCGCGCAAAATGTTTGATAATAAAGCTACAGTTCCCAGTATTTCGGTTCGCATTTCCGAGATATAGATACTTGACAGACTGTAGTAGCCATATCCGGCTCCGATAGCCCAAATATCTTTAATCGATATACCGTTAATAAACAACGAGATAGCTGAAACTCCTAGGAAAGTGCCCACAATGGTAATCAACGGAATTGCGAGAATGGAGAAATGAAGAATTTTAAAAATCTGAAGCGAATTTTTATCTGCTCCAAGGCTTAAACCTACCAGAAACATGAGAAAAAATAGAACATATTTTCCAACATCTGATTGTTCAATAGTTTCGGGATTTGAGTACAGTAATCCCATAAAAATTCCGAAGACAAAGGCTGATAGAATATATAAAGTCCCTTTCATAAATCATTGATTCAAAGGATAAACTCGATTGAGTAATGATGAGCGAGCATTGGTAAAGCCAATCTTTTATGAATTATGATTGTTTTTTCTTAAATAAAAAGGGGAAAAGTATCCAAGCTAAGACAACCGAGCCGGCAACTGCCCCCGTTGCAATGATGGCAGATTGAAAACCAATATTGGGAAGTTGTTTGATTAATTGCGAGTTACTACCGATGGCAAAGCCCATTATTGCAAGCAAGAGATAAATCGTCCACATGGTAAGGCGATCGATAATTACACGCACCTTGGGAAAAGATCGCAGGAAAAGCCCTAAAGTAAATCCAAATGCCATTAGAACTAAAACTTCAATCATAGTTTATTTCTTATCGGTTAATAGATCGGGACGAAGGCGACGGGTGCGCTCAAGTGCCTGTTCATGACGCCATTTTTCGATGTTAGCAGCATGTCCTGAAAGCAGTACTTCAGGAACTTTCCACCCGTTGAATTCCGCAGGGCGGGTGTAAACCGGCGGGGCAAGTAGATTGTCTTGATAGGAATCGGAAAGGGCAGAGGTTTCATCGTTCAAAACCCCGGGAATAAGCCTTATCACAGCATCGCAGATAACTGCAGCGGCCAGTTCACCGCCGGTTAGAACATAATCGCCGATCGAAATTTCATGCGTTACCAAATGTTCACGAATTCGGTGGTCAACTCCCTTGTAGTGCCCGCATAGTATTATTAGATTTTCCTTCAGCGACAGTTGATTTGCCATGGCTTGGGAGAAACGCTCACCGTCGGGTGAAGTGTAAATAACCATATCGTATTGACGTTCCGATTTGAGCTCGGTTATGGCTCGGTAAACCGGTTCAATCATCATAACCATTCCCGCTCCACCTCCAAAGGCATAATCATCGGCACGTTTATGCTTATTGGTTGACCATTTACGTAAATCATGAATATGAATTTCTACCAATTTTGACTCTTGTGCTCGCTTCAATATCGAGTTATTGAGCGGACTATCTAATAAAACCGGCAATACTGTCAATATATCAATGCGCATCGTCATGATTTTCTTTTGAGTGCAAAGGTACTTTTTATTTAACAAATTTGGTATTTAGGGATGTTCTCCATGGTTTGCTAATCTTATTTTTTTTGAAGGGCACTTAAAGAAAAATGTGTTATTAAATTATGATCAGAATCATAATTTTTTGCTGATTTATTCACAAAAGATGTTTGAATTCGAAAGCAGAGTTTCTATCTTTGTTTAAGAAACTAGAAAAAAAATTACTCAATAGATGGAACAATTTAAAAAAATCTTAGTAGTGGATGACTCCCCCACTAGTCTTTATCTACTAGAAAACATGTTTCAGGGCAATTACCTTGTTATTACCGCTGCCTCTGGAGAAGCTGCTATCAAGTATTTGGAAACCAATACTCCGGATCTAATATTACTCGACATTATGATGCCCCATATTTCAGGGATTGATGTACTCGAGCGAATCCGTAAAACCGAGCGTTTGAAAGATCTACCGGTGATAATTATTTCGGCTATTACTGATGAGATTTATATTGAAAAAGCACGAAACTTAGGCGTTAATCATTATGTAACAAAACCAATTAACGTTGAGGAACTAATACAATTAGTTTCAAACCTACTGAAAACACCAAACAATAATTCTTAGTATTTTCCATGGAAATATCCTCAGAAAAATGTTGAAAACTTGTTAATTTCTTGTTGATAGTTTGTTAAAGAATCGATCCTCCAACGCTTATCTTTGTGGTTTCAGAAGGAAAAAATGATCTTTTCATGAAAACTATTAAATGCGTGCAACCAAGAAAACACAAAAAGACTGTATCCATGTCCGACAGTGAAAAAGCTGCCTTTGAGCGATACTGTCAAAAATATAAAATCACTAACCAATCGGAACTGATTCGTAGAGTGCTACTTAATCATATATACGAACAGACTATTGCTGATTATCCAACTCTTTGGAGTAAGCAAGAACTGGCAAAATGGGGATGTCTTTAATTTTATGAGAACCTTTATTGCGATTGATATTTTGCCACAGGCTTCAATCTTGAATTTTTTTCAAAATCTACAGCAAGAGTTGTCGGATTCAAAAATAAATTGGGTAAATCCCAAAATTTTTCATCTCACCTTAGCATTCCTGGGAGAAATTGAAGAACCTAATTCATCGTTAATTAAAGAGAATTTAAAAAAAATAGCCGGCCAACAATCAGCATTTGAAATAGAGGTGAATGGGTTTGGATATTTTGGTTCGATCCAACAACCAAAGGTATTGTGGGTTGGCATTATCCCGAACGACAAACTCTCAGGGTTACAATCGAAAATATCGGTAGAATTGAAACAATTGGGAATTCAGATTGAAGAGCGTCAATTTCATCCTCATATTACCTTGGGGAGAGCAAAATCTAACGTAGATGTTCAAAAGTTGAAAACACTTGTCAGCGAATATTCATGCTTCAAATTTCAAAACTCTTATGTAAAGGAAATAATTTTTTATGAAAGTATGCTTCGTCCTCAAGGCCCTATCTATAAACCAATAGAAACTTTTTCACTTTTGGATTAATCCTGATTTTGATAATTTTCCGCAATAACTTCCACTACCCTTTGGATGCTTGAATCATGTTGAGCATTAACACGAATGGCTTCATCGTAACGACGAAACCAGTTTTCTTGTTTTCGGGCAAATTGGCGTGTATTCTTCTGAATTTTCTCAATAGCCTGATCTAAGGTTATTTTCTTATCGAAAAAATCAAAGAGTTCTTGATATCCAACTGTTTGTAAGGCATGTTTTTCTTTATGGGAATATAACCCTTGAGCTTCAGCAACCAGTCCTTGTTCAATCATGCGAATAACACGTTGGTTGATTCGTTGATACAACCTTTCTCTATCCATTTCCAGAACTAAAATTACCGATTGAAACCATCTTTCTTTGTGCGAACCAAGAAAACTCGATAACGGTTTACCACATGAATAGTAAACCTCAAGTCCACGAAGAATTCGACGGGGATTTTGAATGTCGATGCGACTAAAATACAGAGGATCAAAACATTTTAGTTCTTCTTGCAGCTTTGATAATTCTCCCTGCTCAATTCTGTTCTGTAATTGGGTTCGAATCTGCGGATCAGGTGATGGGATATCGTCAATTCCTCGCACAACAGCATCAATGTACAATCCGCTTCCGCCTACCATAAAAACAATTGGATAGCTTTTGAAAAGCTCCTTTAGTTTATCTCGAACAAGCTCTCCAAAGTCGTTAGCGTTTATCGGTTGAAATATGGAATGCGATTGAACAAAAAAATGGGGCGCCATGGCTCGATATTCGGGTTCAGGAACTGCTGTCCCGATACACATTTCTCGATAGATTTGACGAGAATCGCAAGAAATTACTACGGTGTTGTACTTCCGGGCTAATTCGGCCGCAATGGCTGTTTTTCCGCTGGCTGTCGGACCGGTTATAGTTATGAGTAATCCTTGCGATTCCATGTCGTTAAAATTGAAAGAACCTTGCAGCGTTTTCGCTGCAAGGTTCTTTAATGATTGGAAGTTTAATTTTTTAATGGCAAAATGCTGTAATAGTCTGCATAGTAAAGCATTTGCTCTTTGAAGCTTTCGGGAATGGAAAGCGAAATATCAACTATTTCATTGTTTTCTATTCGGGCTGCTAATTGTGGTTGAATAAAACCGCTGTAGGGAGCAATATTTAACTTAGCGTAACGCTCGAGAACCTCTTTATGGAGTTCATAATTTACCGGCGCACCATAGGTCTCAATCAAGTTCTTGGCAGCTTCGTAGTCGCCTTCGCTTTTGATGCGTTGAATTTCTTTCAGCAATTGACCGAATAAAGATCGTAGTTTTGAATAGTCGTTGATAACGATAAATGTTTTTCCATCGATGGTTCGTTTCTCGATTACATTTTCGGCTTTTCCATGTTCGTAACACCAATTGGCAATCATTGCTCTTCCACGCATATGAGCCTGAACAATTTGATCTCCTAGGTTGATTCTTACGAGCTGACGCATCATGCCGTTAACAATGTAGCTGTCGTATGCGGCTTTTCCAACATCGATGGTTGTTGTGATGCCTTCTTTAACCAATTGAGGATCAATGATGTAATATAAGGCAACAATATCAGCGCGAGCTTCTTCCATGGAGCTGTTGTAATTTTTCAAAGTTTCTTTCGGAGTACCTACGTTGGGTGCAAGTTTTCCGGAGCCGTGTCCGATTACTTCATGAAGAGCGGTCATCAATTTTCCTGAAAAATTGCCATGTTCCTTGAGAAGTTCTTGTTGTTGGGGAGTGAAGAATTCCTGAAGCATTCCTGATGCTTTTGATGCTTCATCGTAGGCGGTTTCGATGTTGCCCAATGAGATTGATTTGCTGCCATATTGAGCTCTAATCCAATTGGCATTCGGGAGGTTAACACCTAAAGGCATTGTTGGCCCGCAATCTCCGGCACCAACAACGGAGTTAATAACCCGATAGCTCATTCCCGTTACCTGGTCGCGTTTATATTTATCGTCGATGGGCGAGTTCCGCTCAAACCATTCAGTTAGTTCGGTTATTTTCGAGAACTTTTGGGTGAGAGCATGATCTTTGAAATAAACCAACGATTGCCATGCTCCACGATATCCCATCGGATCGCTGTAAACTTCGATGAATCCATTGGTGAAATCAATGTCAACATCAGTATTTCGGGCCCAAGCAATGCTATATTCGTCGAAGATTTTTAAATCACCGGTTTCGTAAAATTTCACTAAAAGGTCAATGACATTTTTCTGCTCATTGTTGTTGGTGTACTTTTTGGCTTTATTTAGCCAATAAATTATTTTCTCTATGGCTGCTGAATACATTCCTCCGAGTTTGTAGGGTTCCTCTCTGATTTGATTCTCAGATTTAATCAATTTGCTGTTAAGTCCATAGGAGATTGGTTGCGGATCGTTGGGAATGATCTTTTGTTTATAGAAGGCTTCAACCTCTTTTTGTGTAATATTTCGGTCATATAAGTTTGTGCACGATTCAAGAATAATATCTCTTTTGGGATCAAGCACAATTTGTTCCTTATCAAAGTTGGGATCAAACATCACTTTCTGCATTTTTTCAAGCAGCTTTTCGGTTGTTTCACCTTCAAGAAGAGGCAGGGTTTTGGCCGGAAGATTTTTCACTTGAGCTGCAAACCAATCAAACGAACATTCCGGAACAAATTTTTGGTTTGAATAATGATGATGTATTCCGTTGCTGAACCAAAAACGCTTGGCATATTTCTCGAACATTTGGTATTGTTCGTTGTTTTGATCTCCTTGGTAATTTTTTATGACAGCTTCGATCAAGCGTTTGATTTGGAGATTATGTTCATAGTTTTGATCCATAAAGATTTCTCTTCCCCAAAGAGCTGCTTCCTGAAGGCAATAGAGCATTTTTTTCGAATTTGGATCGAGTTCGTCAAATCCGGGAACAGGATAGCGTAGTACTTGTAAGTCGTAGAATCGATCGGCAATATATTTGAATTCGCTGTCCATTTTGTTTGGTGAGTTTTGACAGCCTGTGTAAAGTGTCAGTGCTGAAAGCATTAGAAAAAAAGATTTTTTCATATTCTATTAACTGGTTTTATGTTATGGCATGTAAAGAATGAACGAGACTAGTTATAATCGCGGCGAATGGATAACCCTTTTTGTTCGAGTTCTTGAGTTACGCGTTTAAGCATTTTAACTTTTTCGTTATTGGACATAAAGGCTGACTTAAATCCATTGATAATCAGATATTTTAACTCATCAGGCGTGAATCCGAATTTTTCAATGGCAATCATGTATTCGTTTGTCAGGGTTGTGTTGGAAACTAGGCGATTATCGGTATTTATGGTAACTCGTAATCCGAAATCAAAATAGAATTTCAGTGGGTGTTTTCCATACGATTCAACAGCTTTGGTTTGCACATTTGAGGTGATGCACATTTCCAGCGGTATCCGATGGTCGTTCACATAGTTTAGCAAATCGCCATCTTCGCGTAGTCTTGTACCATGGCCGATACGGTTTGCCCTCACCCAATGGAGTGCTTGGTGAATGCTTTCCGGTCCTGAAGCCTCGCCGGCATGAACCGTTGTGTTGATATTGTTGTTGATAATCAGGTAAAACGCTTCGCGGTGATCTTTTGCCGGGTGATTGTACTCATCTCCGGCAAGGTCGTATCCGACAACACCACGGTTTTTGTAAGCAACGCAAAGTTCGGCTAACGTTATCGAAACTTCAGGCGACATGTGCCGCAGACCGCAAATGATTATGCCTATTTTGATATCCAGATTCTTTTCTGCCAAATCTTTTCCTCGAAGAACAGCATCCACAACTTGGGTCATTTTCAACCCTTTGTTCAGATGTAGAACGGGGGAGAAACGTATTTCGAGATAACGAATGTTTTCTGCAACACAATCTTCAGCAAGCTCATAGGTTGCCCTTTCCAATGCATCTTCCCACTGAAGAACGGAGCAGGTTATGTCGAAAGCTCTTAAATAATCCGAGAGCGACTTGCAATTTTCTCCGGCATGGAGAAACTTGGCTAATTTATCTTTATCATCGTAGGGCAATTTTACGTTATAGGTTTTAGCAAGGTCGAGAATGGTCTCAACCCGCATTGACCCATCCAAATGACAGTGTAGTTCTGCTTTGGGAAGGCTTTTAACGAATTCATAATTAAGTTCCATAATATTACGTTTTTTGTGCTTGTATTGCAAATATAGCTGGCATTTTTGGAATCTTCAATGGTTGTTTCCGCCACTGTTCAATGGTTTTGGTTTTTAGAATTTGATTTTTTCCGCAGAGATCAATTCCAAGACAGAGTAAAGTTGTTAGACGGCATGATTGCACCAGATCCTGAAACATAGCTTGATTTCGGTAAGGGGTTTCGATAAAAATTTGTGTGCTGTTGTTTTTTAAAGATTCTGTTTCAATCTGCCTTATTTTTACAACTCGTTCTTTAGGTTTGATGGGGAGATAACCGTGAAAGGTGAATGTTTGCCCATTTAATCCGCTGCCCATCAAAACCAAAACAATAGACGATGGCCCTACAATTGGCATCACTTCAATGTTGTGCTTATGAGCTTGAAGAACAAGCTCAGCACCCGGATCGGCAACACCCGGAACTCCTGATTCAGACATTAGACCTACGTTTCCCCCTTCAAGTAAATATTGAATAGCATTTTCAATAGAGGAGGATACACTCTCTTCGCCTATTTCAATGAATTGCAAATTATCGATTTTTATTCCTTTGTTGGTTTGTCGAAGAAATCGGCGAGCAGTCCGGATGTTCTCCACAACAAACATGTTGATTTGTCCTAAAAGAATCGAATATTCAACGCTAATCCAATTTAGGTTGTTCTCATCGCTGATTGAAACCGGCAACAGATACAGAGTGCCTGCCATGTTACTCCGTTTTGTAGATTTCGGCCAATGTTTGTTCCAGTTTTTCCGGATCAATGCGGTAGGCTACGATTTTTCCATCGGGATCGATAAGGATTGCGTGGGGAATGGAATTAATACCGTAAAGTTGTGCTGCAGCATTTTTCCAACCGTTTAAATCCGATACGTGTTCCCAGGTAAGACCATCGTTTTTAATGGCTTCAATCCATTTTTCCCTATTTTTATCGAGCGAAACACCTAAGATTTTGAATCCCTTGGGACTGTATCTTTTATAAATCTCAACAATGTGTGGATTAGCCTTTCTACAGGGACCACACCACGATGCCCAAAAATCGACCATCAAATAACTGCCTTTAAAATCGGAAAGAGAAACTTTCTGGTTTTCTGTGTTTTCCATAGTAAAATTGGGAGCCGGTTTCCCTTCTTGTATTTTTTCGAGCAGCGCTAAGCGCTTCGTTAACATTTGAAACATTCCACTTTTTTGAACGTTTTTATCAAACCGATTAAGGTAGTTTTTTAACGTGTTGTAATCGGCTGTGTAAATCAAATATCGTCGAATCACATACAATGAAACCAAATCGGAGGTAGTGTCAACATAGTTCTGACAAAATCTTAATTGTTGAGTCTCAAGATCATCTAACTGTTTCGAAATTTCTTCCACCAGTGGTTGATTATTCTCTTGTTTCGCTTTTTGGTAACTGTCATAAAGCTGGTTTTCTTGTTGTTTAAATTGTTGGTATAACTCCATAAATTGATCGTATCTTAAATGGAGTAACGATCCGGTAACAGTATAATTATTAGGAAGTTCGGATGAAAACGTTACCGTTATGTTGCCGGATTCCACAAAGATTGGAAACTTTCGTTTGTCGTTGTTGAATCTCATCCATAGGAGTTCCGGTGTTGAAGATTTCCCCTTGTAGGTAGCCTGGCTATCAATTATTTCAATTGAGTCAGTCACATTGGAATCAGCTGAAATTTCTCTCTCTAAATAGATTTTCCCTTCTCCAATGTTGTCGAATTTAAAGTTGAGAGAAAAATCCTTCTCTTTTTGACACGACCAGAGGACAAAAAGAACAAGGAAAACAACAGTTGTTTTTGTTTCGATCATTTTCATAATTATTGAGATTAACGGGGTAATTACAGATATTTCTATGAGTGTTTATCGATAGCATAGAGCATATAGTAGGCATGAAGCAATATTGTGCTGATTTCTGACCAATATTCTTTTACAGCTTTCAGACTTCCCGGAAGGCAAAAAATTAAGGTTTTGTTGGCAATCCCGGCAATGGATCGGCTGAGAACTGCTGCCGGATTTTGCATGCCATATTTTATTCGCACTAAATCCATTATTCCGGGCAATTCGTAATCGATCATTTTTTGTACAACCGGTACAGTGATATCTCTTGGACCGATTCCCGTTCCACCCGTGGTAACAATCAGATCAACATTGGTTTGAAGATATTCATCCAATAATTTTACCAACATGTGTTCATCGTCACAAATTAAATCGTATTCAATTGAGCAAGAATATTTCTTCTGTAAAAAATATCGGTAGATTTCATCTTTTAGAAAAGCCCCTGAAAGGTCGTTATATTCTCCGGCACTAGCTCTATCGCTTAATGTAATCACTGCAACCTTAAAGGTACGGGGAATGTGTTCCAATTCTGAATTTTTTTTCAGGGTAAATGTATTCAATGATCGTGCCGTGAAAAATCCTTTATCTTCGTTTACTCCACAAATTTCAACACATTTTTTTTTCGCCGTCCAAAAATGATCTAACAAGTTGACACTGCTCTGTTCTTCCGTTTCAACAAATACGGTAGGGTAAACCGCGTGTGTTATTGGCTCATCTTTTCCGGGGCCCAATGGAACTACTAAAAATTTTATTCCGGGATTGAGGCTCAACTCGTTGAGAACCTGATTATCTTTGACAATTTTCTGAATGAAAAAACCCATAATTGTGAATTTGAATTCAAAAGTAGTGTTTTTACGATACAATTATGCACGATGAAATTAAAAACCATGCTAATTTTAATGCGACTAGGTTAAAAAACGTGATACTGTCCCAAAAAGTGTGTAAAGTGAGTTAGTTCTTAAATTAGAGAAAAAAAACTAAAAATAGAAAAGACTATGGAACAACTACACTTTACACGAGAGCAAGTTAGTAAAATTTTGGATTCAATCAGCCAAAAAGAAGGAGGTATCCAAGAGGTTTTGAAACTTAGTTTGGAA
>Ga0208198_1003056_pt1 | contig 11877 bp, 16 predicted proteins | sample AD_JPNTR2_MetaG_FD_184446 | JGI IMG/M metagenome (GOLD analysis project Ga0208198, IMG submission 184446) | Active sludge microbial communities of municipal wastewater-treating anaerobic digesters from Japan - AD_JPNTR2_MetaG (SPAdes) (version 2) | ecosystem: Engineered > Bioreactor > Anaerobic... | reverse complement strand
CAATCAAATGTTTTTGTTTTCATGATATATTTGTTTAATTTTTTATTAAGAGTTAATCAAGCCAAGAATATATATTGGCGCAGATGCCATTCTCTCTTAAAAACTCATTTACTACTCTACATATTCTCTCGTCGTATTCTACACATTGACCATGTGTTGGAATTTTAATTGGCAGCCTATATTTGAATTCTCTGGTTGTATATGTAGAAAAATGAGCTAAAGCCTTTGCTAAATCTTCTGTCTCAGGATATTCTTGTAAATATAAGTGAGCCGACCCACAAGGAAATCCATCGTGAATATCACTTACATCTACATTTTGAGCTATCTCATTTGCTTTATCGAAAATAGGCTGATATTTAGCAAGAATATCTCTGTATTTCTTATCAGCTTTTTCGTATCAGGCTCTAGAAGCATCAAATCCTTTCTTAAAGCTTTCTTTACATTCTTTTATCAGTTCAGGAGTATAACCATATTTCTCAATTAACATATTATCTCTTTCGTCTTTAAGCATATAATCATGACCATAGTTATCATATTCTTCTTTGATTTTTTCATTAGTATCATAAATTTTAGGATTGTTTAGAATCATATTTCTAACTCTCTTAAATGATTCTTTTCCTCATTCATATCATTCTTGTTGTTTTGTTTTCATGATATAAGTTTAGTTTATTAAATTTGGAGGCACCAGCTTATGTTAATCGCCATAGGCTTAACTAAATAGCTGATGCCTCCGCCTATGGCTATTTATTCTCTTCTTTTATAGAATTGAGAATAAATTTGAATATGTCATTTATGTGTTGAGTCTTAAATTCTTTAGATTTTTTATTAGGAATTATAACTTTAACAATGAATAATGGCTCATTTACGTGGATATCTTTTTCATTGATGCATTTATTGCAAATAAAAGCTTCTCTGTTTTCATCATTCGCTATTCCTCAGAGCCACTCATCACCACACATTTGGCATTTAACTTTTAATTTTGATTCTTCCATGGTATAAATTTAATTTATTAAATTAGTTCAAATTTGTTCAACTTTGATTTATTTTATCTATTGGTATGCCTAAAGCATAAGCAATAGACATAATTATTTCCAGAGGACGAGAAGATCCAATGGTTGTACAACGATATTCACCAGTATTTTTCTTATAATATAAACTAGCTTCTGGAACCACTACTGGGAACATAAGATCATTTTTAAGCATATATATTCTGAATCTTGTTCAACCTTTTGTTGGATCATAATAAGAACCAACAACATAGATTCTATCTTCATTCAATGCTTGCTGAAACTCTTCAGCAGTAATATTTCTTTCCATATTTTTTATTTAGTTTATTAAGATTATTACTCGCCATTTTTCTCGTCATTTCCGAGATATTCGGCATAGATATCAATGATCTCAGATATTTCTTTTGCTAATAGATCATTGATATCTTTATTGTTTTTATCAATCTTTATGAAGAAAGTTGAATCTTTTTCTTCATTATTTTCTATCTTTACTTCTTCTTCTTTTTTATTATTTTTATTTTTGTTTCTCATATTGATAATTTAATTTGTTTATTAAATTTTTCGACCTTTACTTTACAGGAGCGTCGACCTGTATGCTCCAGTTATCACACATTTCTTTATCTAACTGAGTCATATAGAACAAAGGATATTCTTTTGCTCATCTCTGATATTTATGGCAAGTTTCTTGCTCTTGTTTATCTATTCCAATAACTATGACAAGAGCTAAAACAGTTGCTACTATCAGAAATAATATTATATGTATTATTTTATTCATGTTATTAGTTTATTATTTATTTAACTTAATCGACCTTTATTTTATCACACTGTGATAATATAATATTAAACAATTTTTATAAAAAAGTCAAGAGATGATATAATCACAGTGTGAAATTCAAATATAATGAAAGATTAAAGGAAAAGAAGCAGAGAGACACGAATAAGATAATCGCATCCTTTTGCTATCAATAAACTGGACCACAATTATATCTGTCATTTGCTTTTCTGCTTCTAATAAAGGCTAGTAGTACAAAAAATTAGCCCACTACCAAACGATAGTGGGCTAATAAATTAGGCGATATATTTGCTCAAATCGAGCTTATAGTTAAGATATTCGCCGTTCTTATTTACCAGCATATGGTAGGTATTTCCAGGCTTTAAGGAAGCCTCAGGATTGCCATAACCATAGCTAATGTAGGAATATTTATTGTTCGCATCATCCGTGATGATAACACGAACAAAATGCTTCCCATTTTTGTCTATATGCCTTAAAGTTTTAGCTTTATCTGCATAGGCATATCTTCTAATCGATGTCACAAGGACATCTTTAGATTCTCATTTTATATTGGACATAATATTAGATTAAAAATTGATTAAATGAGTTCATTGACCTGATGAACTCAAATCAAATGAGAGATTGTAGCATCAATGGTATAATCCCCCGCTAAATATGGCTTGACAAATAGATTTTTGTTTGCTATATTTTCATTTAATAAATGTTTAATTATTTCTTAAAAAATATGTGTTTTTTTATGACAAAAATGGAGAGAGAGAATAGAATAGTATATGGATATGGAAATACGAGAGTAGAAGAGATTCTATCTCTCTACCTACCCTCTCTATACCTTAGCAAATGACAGATACTTTGAGAGGGGGGATGCTTATCATAAATATATTTTATAAGAAATATAAATATATTTTATAAGAAATATCTTATAGTAAACATACTTTATTTATAGTAAGCGTATTTTATAAGAAACGTATCTTATTGTAAACATAAATCTATCTATCTCATATTATGTATATATTACTATAACAATAAATATAGTAATATATACATAAATAAAATAATTAAAGGTCTAATAATAGAATTATAATAAAATAATTAAATAAAGCGGGGATGAAATTAGAAGAACTGAAAAGGTTAGCAGAATCTGGGGAGTTAACATTAAAACAAAAAAAACAAGTTCCTACACCAGAAGATTATAAGATGGCTTTAATGCTAAAGGAATATCTAAATACACCTATTCTGTTTGAAGATGTTCCTGAACACTTAATGTGAACGGAAAAGGATCCATATGCTAAATTTAGGAGAACTACTTGTCCATATCGTGTGAATAAAAGTAAATTTAAGGCACTAAAGATTGCTAAAAGACCTGATTCACCTATTCAGAGCATGTATGCTGCTAGGAATGGGAAAGCAGTAGATGCTTATATTAAATTTGCTGCTTTGCCGAATGAAGTAAGGGATAAGGTCTATGGTTATCACACCATGATTGATTATGCGAAAGATAATGGCATATCTAGAAAAGTGTTAGAATACTGGGGGAAAGATGAGGTTGTGTTAAATAGGATTAGAGCTGAGAGGATAAGGTTCTTTGACCGCAAAACATCAGAGGTCATCTATGCGTTCTACAAGAAAACAATCAGGAATGCTGATGCTAATCGTGTTAATTTATGGTTAACTAAAATAGCTGGACTAAAAGATGAGACTGTAGTAGACAATAAACTCACCATAGAGTGAAAACCATCAGAAACTACTGCTAACATAATAGAATTGGTTCAGCAAAATGATAGTGATACACTATCTTTACCTGAACAAAATGATAATATCATGTTTAATTAATATCATGTTTAATTAATATCATGTTTAATTAATATCATGTTTAATTAATATCATGTTTAATTAAATAAAAATATTAGGATATGAAAATACAAATTAACTATACTCCATTTCCATGACAAAAAGAATTCCATAAAGCTCTAGAGAAATACAATAGAGCTATTTTAGTTTGCCACAGGAGAAGCGGTAAAACAACAGCTATTGTAAATCAATTACAGAAAGATGCATTAATAACTCCTGAAAGTAAATTTGCCTATATTTGTCCAACATACAAACAAGCTAAAGCAATTGCTTGAGATTTGGTCAAAAAATATTCTGGTAATATTCCTGGAGTCAAATACAATGAAAATGAATTAACAACATTTTATCCTAATGGATCTAAAATCGTATTACTTGGAGCTGAAAATGCTCAGAGTCTTAGAGGAATAGGTTTATGGGGTGTAGCGATGGATGAATACGCTCAACAACCATCTAATCTCTGAACTGAAATTATTTTACCTACCTTAGCTGATCATAATGGTTATGCTGTATTTCTTGGTACTCCTATGGGAAAAGGTGAGTTTTATCGTATTTACAAAAATGCATTAGAAGATCCTAAATGATATGTTAAATTGCTGAGTGTTTATGACACAAATATCTTTGACTCTAAACAAATACAACAATTTCAGGAAGAAATGCCGCGAGAAGAGTTTAATCGTGAATTTATGTGCAGCTTTGATTCTACAACTAAAGGATCATATTATGCGGATGAGGTGTTTAAGGCGAGACAGGAAGGCAGAATAGGCAATTTTCCTTACAACAAATCTCTTCCAGTACATACAGTGTGAGATATTGGTCAGTATACTTCTATCGGTTTCTTTCAGGTTCAGAACAATAAAATTTATATGATAGATTATCTTGCTGATGATAAAATGGGGATAGAATACTATGTTCAGCAACTAAAAGATAAGGGCTATGTGTATGGAAAACATTTTGCTGGATGAGATATCATACAAACTAATTTTCAAACAGGTAAATCTACTGTTGAAGTTGCTTTTGGTTTAGGATTAGCGTTTGAGGTAATAGATGGCAAATCTATTTTACCTAGAATAGATAGGAATGAGGGAATAAGATTATGTCTAAATATGTGGAGCAGATTATTTGTAGATGAAAAGAAATGTCAATGTTTCTTAGATGATATTGTGCTGTATAGGAGAGAATGGGATGTGGATCGTGGTATGTGGAAAAATAATCCTGTTCACGATTTTAGTTCTCACTGTGCAGATATGTTGCGTTATGCTGCACAAGCAGAACCATACATGAACAATGATGAGGATAAGTTGTGGAAAAATTATACCCCCCCTGTTAATAGTAAAATCACAGATTATTATCTTGGCTAACATTTTTTTTATTAGCAGGTTGCCTATTGACATTTTAATTTTACTTTGCTATATATTATATATATAAATATATATATATAATATATATATATAAATATATAATAATATATATAATATAATAATATAATATATATATAATATATATATATATTATACGCCCATAATAAAAATATAATAAAATAATTAGAATGAGAAAACAAGATTTATTAGATACGGCAATAAAATTAGCAGAGCAGTCAGAACAATACAGTGCTGGGCGTATGGCTCAAATATCTGAATCAGAAGATTTGTATTATAATATAATAGATAAAAAAATAGCTGGATTATACAATGCCCCAGTTCCTATAATGGGTGGCTTTATTGATACACTAATCTCTCGTGTTTCAGGTGAAACTGTTTTAGTTTTCTCTAAACAAAATGATTCTGATACAGTAAAGGCAAAGAAAATAACTGCAATGTGGAAAAAAGATTCTTCTGTTCAATATGAGAATTGAAGAGCTAAAGATATTTTAGCAAAAAAGTTAGCAGCATTTTCTGGAAGAGCTATTTATAAGATATGAGCTGAATCAGATCCATACTACAAACATCACTTAGAAGTAATTCACTATAAAGATTTTATTTGTGATCCAGCAGGAGGATTGTATTTAGAAAATCATTCTTATGTTGGTCAAAAAAATATTTATAAAACAAAAGCACAAATTCTAGAAGGGATAAAGAGAGGGATATACGAATCAGATGCTATTGATATTTTTGAACAAGAGAAGGAAGTAGAAGATCAGTATTCTTTGCAGAAAAATACAGAACAGATTCTTGGCTTGCAATCTAATTTAACAGTAAATGTTCCAGAAAATACTGTTAATTTGTACGAAATGTATTTGTCTACTGATGACGGAAGATATTATATCCTCTTTTCTAAAAAACATAAAAAGATTGTTAGAGTATGTAAATTAAAAGAATTAAAAGCAAATGAGAAATGACCGTATAAATCTTGAGCTACTCATCCAGATCTAAAAGTATTCTGAAGTAAAGCACCAGCTGATGACATAAAACCAATTGCAAGAGAAATAAATACTTTAGTGAATCAGGGGTTAAATAACATACAAAAAAGAAATTTTCCTCAAAGAGCATTTGATATAAAAATGTTTAATGACCCAACAAAATTAGTTTATTCTCCTGATGCTATAATTCCAGTTAACAGTTATGGTGTAAATATTGGCAATGGTGTGTATGAGTTTCAAACTCCTGATAATACTTCTATCATCATAAATTTAATTAGTTTCTTAGATGGGATTGCTGGATTAAAAACTGGTGTTACTGCTGATGTTCAGGGTAGGTCTAGTGAAAAGGCTGTGGGAATTTATTATGGCAACATGGAACAGATTGCTAATCGTTTTGGACCCACATCAATTTATTATACAAATTGTTGAGTAGAGTTAGGGATAGATTACATAGATGACTTAAAGGAACATCTGACAGAAAAACAAATGATTAAACTAATTGGACCAGAAGGAATTAGATGAGATACGATTAAAAGAGATGATGTTGTGACGAAAGAAGATTTGGAAATAAATATAAGTGCTACCAATCAGGAAATGGCAGTGAAAGAAATGGAAAATAAGTCAAAAATACAAGCACTAGCTCTTTTGACAAATAATCCAAATTATGCTTCTAAGATATCACCTGATTTTGTTATTAGAGAAATATTAAAATCTGGAGGATACAGTGAAGATGATATTACTCGTGCTTTAAGTGTTAATATTGTTATATCAGAAGAACAGTTAGGAAAAGCAGCAGAAGTGATAGAAGATTTTCTTGATGGAAAAACACCACCGATGAATTTCCAAGCAGATGCTGGTTTTGTTCAGAAGTTAGTTGATTTCGTTGTTGCTCAAGAATTACCTGCTGATGTTATAAATAAAATTTATGCTTATGCAATAAAACATATGCCAATAGTTGCTAAAAATACAGTGAGAAAGGCAATGACTAATACAGCAAATGCAGGAGCTAATTCTGGTGAAAGCAATGGAATTTCTATCAACAATGTTCCTGGAATAACAACTCTAAATATTCCTAATCCAACTCCAAATAATGTTCAAGAAAGGTCTCAAGAATTAACACAACAAAATAAATAAATCAAATGGAAATAGATTTTAACAAATTAAAACAACAATATCCTGATTATCACGGAGTGATAGATGGGTATGAAGAAAGTCTCAAGAGATTAAATTTGTTTAAGGATTTGAGAAAACACGCAGCTGTAGAAATTCTTTTACAGAATTTTAGAAATGAAATAGATTATATTAACAATGTTTTATTGTTCAACATTAACATAACAGATCAGGATAGGAGATATTTATTTGCTAAAAGAGAAAATGCTCAATTTATGATTGATTTATTTACTGGATTAGATTCACAAGAAAAGACAATTACTGAGAGTATTCAAAACTTAGAGGCTGGGAAGTAGTTCCTTGCTTCTGGGTTGTGAATAACACAACTTTGCTGTAATAAGCAGCTAATCTTATTTTTGCGACTAGTCATCGCTATAACAAAACTTAAGTTCTTATTATGGAACAAATTCCAAATGAAGAAATGGTTGGTTTAGACCAGGATGCTAAAGAGATTTTAGCAGAAATGGAACAAGAAGTTCCAGAATCTAAACCAGAGCAGAAAGCAGAAGAACCTGCTCAGGAGGTTGTTGAAGAAAAACCTGAGGAGAAACAACAACCAGAAAGTGAACCTCCTCAACAACAAACTGAAGAAATTAAGCCTGAGGTTTCTCGGATGATTCCTTTAGCCAAATATCAGACGAAAAAGAAAAAGTGAGAAGAAGAAAGAGAAGAATTGGTTAACAAAATCTCTGAATTAGAGGAAAAAGTTAATCAAGTCTCAAGTTCTGTTAATTCTACACAAGATGCTAGATTGGATGAAATAGCAACAAAGTGAAATTTAGATAAACAATTGTTGAAAGATTTATCTCAGATTGTTCCTAAAGCTTCTGTCCCTGATGATATCTTAGAAGAAATAAATGCTTTGCGTGAAGAGAAAGCTTTGAATGAACAAAAAGCATTGATTGAATCTAATTATCAGAAGGAATTAAAAGATTTAGAGAATAATCATCCAGAAATAGATTTTTCATTAGTAGATAAAGATAAATTACACGAATTAGCTTTTTCACCAAGATTTGCTCATACAGATTTAGAAACGATTTATCGTGCTTATAAAGATAGTTTGGTAAGACCAGTTGCTAAAAAAACGTTTGAGCAATCTGGAAATATTGTTCAACCAGAACAGCAAGACTATTCTCGCTTAACTGATGAAAGTATATCTAAAATGTCTGATGAAGAATTTGATAAGTATATGGCAGCTAAAGGAAAAGACGGTTTACTCAAGAAAACTTAAAATATTAAATTATGGCAAATTCATTAAGTGCTAACTTCCCAGAATATTGATCAAGAGCTATGCAGCGATATTTGAGCAAAGAGGCTGTATATCAGGCGATTGTTTCTACGGAAGCACAAGCAGTTCTTAAAAATGGAGATACTTTTCATAAACCTTATGGTTCTGATGTTACAGTATCTGATTATAATCGTGGTTCATCGTTTACAGTACAAGATATTACAACCAATGATGAATATCTGACAGTAGATAAACAAAAAGTAGTTCCATTTTATATTGATAAGTATGATGAAATTCAAGATAACTACTCCATTAGAAATTATTTCATTAAACGATCAGCAATCAAATTAGCTAACACAATTGATGCTGATGTTTTAGCAGAAGTAGCTAATGCAAGTTATACTGTTGATTATCATGATATAGATAGTAATAAAACAGCAGGTTATGCTTGCGAATTATCTACAACTACTATTCCACAAATATTTACAACTGCTCATAGAAAAATGAGTGAAGCTAATGTTCCTCTGACAGAAAGAATAGCAGTAGTTGATCCTCACTTTATTAGCACATTGACAGAATACTTTGCTGGTAAAGCAACTAATTTAGGAGATCGTGTTAATGAGAATGGTTACTATGGTGATTTTATGGGTGTTAAGTTATATACTAGCAATAGTTTATATTGGACTGGTAAATTAGGATTAGCTACTAATCCAACCAATGGTGATACAGTTTCTATCAATGGTGTAACATTTACCTTTAAGTCAACATTAGGAACTGAACCTGGCAATGTTAAAATTTGTTCTAGTGTAGCTAATACTATTGCTAACTTTGTTAATGCTTTTAATACTCCAGGTACTTCTATTTCAGAAGCAACTAATGCAGGTTATGTTCCTGTAACTGCAGCTAACCAACAGAAATTAAAGGGTATTACTGCTACTGCTGGTACTAACTGTATTACATTTGCTTCTAAAGGATGAGGATATGTTCCAGTTGCAAAAACTCTGACAGATGCAACAGATAAATGAGATGATAATCTTTGTATGGTTCACTACTTATTCGGAAGAAAAGGTGCCATTCACTTGGTTATACAATCTCGTCCAAATGTTTCTGTGAAAGATGTATCAGATAAACTTGGTGTTAATATTGTTTCAGATACCTTATACGGTATTAAAACATTTACAGAAGGCAAGAATGAACTTGTTGATGTAAAAGTTAATACTGTTAAATGATAATTATGCTGGGGGTGGGTCATTGATTCACCCCCTAGTCCCCTAATAAAATATTAAAACAATTACAATGAAAGAGATAAATGAAGAATTAAAGGTTGACGACAAAACACAGATCGTAGGAGAAGATCAGGTAGTAGATACTGGTAATACAACAGTTATTTTAACTGATAAAGCTGATAATATCTTATTAGCAGTTGGACCAGATGTTCCTGATGATAAACAAGATGGTTTTGCTGTTGGCTGTATTTTTGTTAACTCATTTGGAGGCAATAATCAAACTGTTTATATCAATGAAGGAACAACAGATAGTTGTGATTTTAATGCACTAAAACCAGATTATTTGATTGTAGATAAGATTTCTTTGACTAGTGATCAGGTTAAAGCATTAAGAACTACTCCTATTACTTTAGTTGCTGCTCCAGGAGCTAATAAACTAATTCAGTTTGATAGTGCTGTTTTAAGATTGAATTATGGTGGTACTAATGCTTTTACAGAAAATGCAGATAACTTAGCAATCAAATATAATAATGGTTCAGGAGTTGCTGTTTCAGAAACAATAGAAACTACTGGTTGGATAGATCAAACAGCTAATACATATACACAAACTAATGCAGTAAAAGATGCTATTGTTGCTGCTTCAGGTAATGTAAATAAACCATTAGTTTTACATAATATTGGTGATGATGAAATTGCTGGGAATGAAGCAAAAGATAACACAGTAGATATTTGAATTACTTATCGTATTTTAAGCGTATAATATGCAATTAGAACCCTTATCACAATTTGTTATTTATAGGCAGATAGGAGACCATTTAGATACAGATAGAGATAATTATTATGTTCAAGCTGTTATTAGAAATGGTACTACTTCTGAAATTATAGATAAGGTGTTATTAAAAAATATTGGAAATGGAGAATATAAGAAGGAATGGTCAGTAATTAACAATACTAGTCCTTTTGGAACCTGAATTACTGTAAGAACTTCTGTTTACACTGATAAAGATTGTACTACTCTATGTTCTAAATACCAGGAAATTGGTGATAGTTATTTGGTTCTACAAACAAAACAAACTTATGGTGGTTCTATTGACATAGATTATAAGAAAATAGAGAAAATGATAAGGGATAACAAACCAGAACAGCAGAAAGAAGTTGATTTATCACCTGTATTAGATGCAATAAAACAAATAAATTTTGATAGTATCTTAAAAGAAATTAAGCAAGTAAAAGAAATGATTAAAAATCAACCAAATGATGATGAACTTATTTTATTAAAATTAGATACGATAGAACAATGGTTAGAATTAAATAATAAATATGGGGAATAATACAATAGAACAATTACTTTCAAATGATATTTATACATTAGTTTATCTACAAGATGGCAATGATTTCTATTGAGCAGAAGCATTGCCTGGAAGTTCATTATCGTCTGCTGTATGGAGAGCTTACAAATATGATTCAACAAACTGTAGAATTCTTTTAGCGGATGGAAATACAAAGTTTGACAATATAGCAAGCAACCTTAAAGAATTAAATTATTCATAATGAGTGATTTCAAGTTAGTAAAATTGATAGATCCAATTACATTAAACTTAGGAGAGTTTAGACTAATGGGTGAATTTGATTCGTTAACAGAATATTCTGCTTACGATGTAGTTTCTTATGATGGTACTTCTTATATTGCCAAACAAGATACTGTTGGTAATTTACCTACTGATACAACTTATTGACAAGAATTTGCGAGTAAAGGATCTACTGGTCCTACTGGTCCTACAGGTCCTACAGGACCTACAGGAGCAACTGGAGCTAAAGGTGCAAAAGGTGATACAGGACCGACAGGTCCAATGGGACCAACTGGATCCACAGGACCTACTGGTCCACAGGGTGAACAAGGAATACAAGGAGAGAAAGGAGATACAGGACCGACTGGTCCCATTGGTCCGACTGGTCCAACAGGAGCACAGGGACCTCAAGGAGAAAAAGGTGATATAGGTCCTACTGGAGCAACTGGATCAACAGGTCCACAAGGACCAATTGGTAATACTGGTCCCATTGGACCTACAGGACCCACAGGAGAAGATGGTAGAGGATTAAATTATGTTGGAGAATGAGATTCACAAACAGTATATTATGCTTTTGATGTAGTTTTTTATGATGGAGATTTATGGGTTGCATTAAATACTAATACTGGATCAGAACCATCTGAAACAAATGAAGATTGGGAAATGTTAGGAGAAAGGGGA
>Ga0208198_1003052_pt1 | contig 11888 bp, 13 predicted proteins | sample AD_JPNTR2_MetaG_FD_184446 | JGI IMG/M metagenome (GOLD analysis project Ga0208198, IMG submission 184446) | Active sludge microbial communities of municipal wastewater-treating anaerobic digesters from Japan - AD_JPNTR2_MetaG (SPAdes) (version 2) | ecosystem: Engineered > Bioreactor > Anaerobic... | reverse complement strand
ACATACCACAAACAATTTTCCATATTTTCCCCCTGCCCCGCCGAAACGGGGCGTTACAGGTTAATAATTATTCGTTCCCTGTTTCCTCCACAAATTTGACGTAATCAGCGACATCCTGCTCTGTCGGAATGTAATTCCGATCGAAACAGTAATACCAATAAGCCTGGAAATCATCCAGGCTGACCTCGATAACGGTTTCCCGTTCGCAAGGTTCAGTCCGCGATTCAATCATCCATTGTCCGTCTGATTCCAGACGAACTACTGGATCTGACGGAATGTGTGATACATCATTACTTTTGGCCTGTTTGTAAACGTCTACGAATTTTCCTACAGTTCTCATTTTACTGTCTCCAGTGCAGGGTTGCCCCTGCGGTTTAGGTTTTAGTTGTAATAATCAACGATATTTTGAATTTTACTTTTTGCTCGAATGAGCATTCCTATTGTCGTGGAGTAAAGTGTTTTATCACCGCTCTTGCGGGCTGTTTCAACCATTGTTCCTCCACCATCGGAGGAAACCAAAACACCAGACAACTGTCTGAGTATTATATCCTCGTATTCTTTATAATTTTCTGAGGCTTTAGCCTCGGTTAAAATGTCGTTGATTTCCCTCTCCAGGCTGTTCAGGGTTTCGATCTGTTTTGCTGTTGGTTGCTGTCATAGTAATTCCTTGTTAATTGTTTATGTTGTTTGCTCTACACCTATAATATACTAAATTCGAAACCAAAAATCAACTATTTTGTTTTCAAAAATAAAATAAAGTGTATTCTGGATTAGAATACACCCTCTAAGTAATTGATTTTATTGTTCGTACGGTGATATCCATGGTTGGTCTTTTAAGCACGGAATGCCCGTTATCACTCAAAATGATCGGTTATTCTCAACCAAAATGACCGATGATTCTCAAAAATCAATTCCGGATATCAGAGGTAAAACAGGATGTTAAACCTTCAAAGAAGAATCATTTTGAGCTTAAATTACCTAAACTTAATAAAGAATTAAAGAAAAAGATGCGCTTTCCTTTTCTGAGATTGTGTTGATATTTCTGAAAATCAACTAAAGGTGTTTCTACATCATCCAGAAAGCAACTGTGTTCTTTGGAAACATGCTGATTCAATTTCCGCAAAGGAATTCTGCAGATTTTTTATCAATAACTTAATTGTTTTGGGATTAGGGTTGATACTATTTTTCCAAGAATGCCCACATGTCAATGTATATCCTAAATATGAGGAATTCATTAGTTTAATAAATCCTTGTGTGGTCTGGATTCAATAAACTTTTTACCTTGATAAAAAGAAATATTTACGATTCCGAAAGAATATATTTCATCACCACGAACAAACCAATTACTAATATACTTGTCAGAAGAAATGTTATAGGGGAAAATGAAAGGATTCTTTATCTCTGGAAGTCTTTATCTTTGTCATTACTGAACTCCTTTAGTTGAAAGACAATGGAGAATTCTACAATGTTAATTTTAATATTTACATATAGGAAGAGGGTATATATATTGACTGTGGGGAATATATGTATCTTGACATAAAAAGAAACTCCCCATCACCCATCGCATGGGGGAGAGGGAGTTTTGGTTGACAAGATGTTTCACGGTGAAATATTTGTCAAGTAAGTTCTTGATCAATAGACGATTCTGAGCGATCCTTAGAATTCTCCATAATTTTTACTATTCCTTTCTCAATGAGGGAAGAAAGATCTTCTTGATAGAAGTGTTCAGTATATCCCTGAAAGTTTGCAGGAGTCAAGGATATTTTGTAGTTATCTTCGACCTTATATCTTTCTTCTGTAATTTTACAGATAGTAGGAACATCAGGATCAGAAGAAGAGATCATAACACCAAGAGGGGTTAATGTTCCAGTTTGTTTCATTGGAACTATGAAACGGATATTTTCCTTACCTTCGTCTGCAATTCTTTTTCTGAGGTCATAACTTGTGAACATGATGGATATATTTCCTTTCTATTTAATTTCTTTGTTGACCTTGTAGAATTCTCCATTGTTAAAGATTTAGTATCTTTTTTTGACTTTGAGTTCAGGAATTTCTGCTTCCAATCTTGATGTGATTTTTTTGATGAAATCTTTTCTAGAGATTGTCAGCACATTGGTAGAGAACCCTATGAATTTTTTGAGGTATTCATCAAGACCCTTTTCAGTTTTATTTGTATATTTCTCACAAACGTCAGAATACATATCAGGGTTTACTGCTTTGAGTCTGGCAGAGATATGGGGAATCATTTCTTCTGTGACATCACAAATGTCAACGAACAACATAATCCACGGTAGATAATTATGATAAAAGTTCTGGTCTTCTTTGGAAAGTTTGTTGAATTTTTCATTCCAGTTTTTCCTTGAGGTTTCGTCATATTCATAGAGACCGAATCCATAGTTCAGTGACATAATGTAGACTCCTTTGACTAAGGTAATAAATTTATAATTTATTTAATTAAATATCTATAGTGAGGTCTTTGAATTATCCCCCCGGCGATAATAGTAATTCCTTGTTAATTGTTTGTTTATGTTGTTTGCTCTACACCTATAATATACCAAATTCGAAACCAAAAATCAACTATTTTGTTTTCAAAAGTGTATTCTAAATCAGAATACACCCTAAGTAATTGATTTTATTAGATTTGACATTTCTTTATAATGTAGAATTTAAAGCATATAAAAATCGAAGAATTCAAGACTGCATAAGTAATGATGATCTTCAAATTCTTCTTTGTCACGTTTCCAAATTGATTGATTTATGTAAGGTTTTTTTACTATAACTTTTTCACACTCATTACAAGTAATTCTTTTTAGACCAGAAGATGTAATATCATATGTTAAAAATAATAGCAGATTTCTTTGAAGAAGTCTTCAGCGACTTTATTGAATGATTGACACAAAGTGAGAATTCTCCACTGTAAACTATGAATGGATTAAGACCAGGTATGCGAATTCAGATGTTATATACCTCTTTCTTAAGCTATCCAACCTTCATTAATAAATTCCTTAAATCTCATTTCTATATTTATTACCACGTTCCTCACTCATCGCCAATCAGTCACTTATCTTCTCAACACTCAAATCCTCCCACTTAGCCTCTTTCAAAAACTCTCTCTGAATTTGCGCAACATACTTCATATATTCCTCTTCTATTCATTTATTTACAACAAATACTCATTCGCATACTCTTCCATAAACCACTTCTCAAACGGGGACCTGTTCTTACTATCCTTCTTCATTATCTTCCCCGTCAACCACTCACTATACTTCTTATCCTTCTTTATCACATCCTGAGCACTCCACCCCAAATCCTTATACTTACCAAACGGCATAGGCAACGGCGGCTGATGTTCATTAATGTACTTCCATGCCCACATCTCATGAGGCTTAAACGTACTCATTCGTTCCCGATACTTATTAGCTATCAAATACACTTTCCATATCTCTTCATCACTCATATCTTCCATATACTTACTAGTCCCAGGCACTCGAATACCCTCTCTTCGATCACCTGCATCACTCACATCCATATCCATCAATTCTTCCACTTTTTCTCCTAATTCACCATTCAATATATCACTATACTTACTAGTAATATACTGACGTTGCCCTTCATCACTCACACTCCTACTATCATTCGTATAATAACCCAAACTCACCATCAAATCCCTATACTCTTTATTCCTCACACTCTTTTCAACAACATCACTCACAAAATCCTGCTTCATCATCTTCGTCACATCAACATCTCTAGTCTCATCATACAATCTCTGAATCTTATCCTTATCTAAACCAGCACTCACACCCTCTATCACCCTCTCAATATCACCCATTATCTTACTTCTTACACTCTCAGACATCTCCAATCCCTTAACCAACTCTAACTTCCTCATCTCGTACACTACAATCGGATATTTACTATCTATCTCCTCATACGGCCTATTCTCATCTACCCACTTCTTTATCTCTATATACTTATTCCTTCTCATCTCCCTCAATCTCATCCTCTGACCCCAGTCACCATTCTTCATACTTTCTCCTTTCAACTATTAATAATATAATAAAAATTTCAATAAAGAATTAACTTTATTTTGTCTTTTTATAAATATTTTTAAAGAAAAGGTAAAATCTAAATGAATTTTTATCAAATTCATATTCCAGTCAAATCAAAAACACCTAAAAATAGGTTAAAATATATTAATTCTGTCTTAAATCAGATTAAAAATGGTGATACATATACATTAATATCTACGGATAATTTTCTAAATAAGTGTCAAAATGTTCAATTTTTACCTATAGATGATGTTTTAATACCTTTATTTAATAGATATCCTTATTTCAAAATCTGTTGGGATAAATTATTTGCACCGAATCAAGCTGATCTTATTAGAATGTTTCTCTTAGGTCGAACACCTGACATGCTTTATCTTGATACAGATATTCAACTTAAAGATTATCCTAAGTTTAATAATGATAATGAGTTACCTTATTTTGCTAACAGTACCAGATTTCAATCGGCTATAGATTTTAATCTTATATACAATAATAATGCTTTTGATTGGTTTAAAGGATATTTAAGACGACTTGAAATTGTACTTGAAGGAAATCAAATACATCTTTTAAATGATAAATTAGATATCACCAAGCTCTGGCGACAATTGAGAATTTATGCCAGAGAATTTAAATATAATAAAATTAATGATGATTTTTTTATTCACCATAATCTGATGGGTAAATAAATGCCTTACACTTGGTATTCAAATATAGACGTTTCTGCAAATGGTCTCCCCACAACATCTGGGAATGGAACATCAGCTTCCCCATTCTCTTGGAATGGACTTCAAAGATTATTGAATCACTCAAACCCAGCTGTAGGACCCGGAGGACAATTATCGTCTATTGGTGATGGTGATACTGTTAAAATTAGAGGTTATTATCACACACCCGCTGATATCACCTTTATTCCAACATCAATATTAGAATATTCAGCTACAGATGTGACATTTGAGTCATGGGATCCTGAAGTTTATGGCTATTGGAAGATTAAATCAGATTATGGTGTGGTAAATCTTTTTCCAAATCATGCTTGGGATAGATATACCTCAGCTGTTTTTAAAGATTTAGTCACTAAAGATATTGACATTGGTACAAATACACCTTTATATACATCAGATTTTTTAAGATTAAATTTAGACTTTATTAATTGTATTATTTATGGAGATACTGATTTTAGAATTGCAAACGTTGTGACTCCAGTTCATTTTCTTGGAACAACATTTGTCAATGGAACCTTCTTTGCAAATGATCTTTATTATGGTGAAACCTCAGCAGCTGGACTTTCAGCCATCTTTGATGATTGCAGTTTTATTAATACCAACTTTCAACTTTCTCAAACATCAGGTGATTTAACAAGGGTAATTTCTGCTGATTATATCTTTAACAACAGCATATTTGAAGGAACTTCAGCTGATGTTTTTGTTGTCTCTGGAGATAGAATTCATTTAAATGATTGCACATTTGAGTGGATACCTGCTGTTGCCTTTCCAAACTTAGAAGATATTTCAATTTCAAATAAAAGTAATTTGCTCTATCAACAATATGGTGCCAATTACAGTATCATGACCAGACGAGGGATCTGGATTTCAAATAATTATAATACAGGATCTTATAATTCCATTCGAAAGGGTCCAGGATCTTTTTATTTTACAGAACCCATTTATGTTGATTTTTCTGCTTCTGATGGATCAGGTGTATCTGCATCTCCACTGAATTTTAATCAATTTTCAGCTTATTCTAACAGTTATGATTCCTCAATTAATGGTGATTTTAAAACATCAGGAATATATAATCAAGATTCTTTTTTAATTAAAGGTATCTGTGCTTGTGATAATTTTAATTTTATGTATCCTGGAGGACCTGGATATTTAACCCAACCTATAATTTATCTCAGTGCTTGGAATCCAAGAAGTAATGGTCCATTTAGAATTTTAGCAACATCCGCAATGAATCTTGGTTATACATATAGCTCAGCTACAGGAAAATTTCAAATTTGTGATGGATTATTATATTCACCGACTATAAATATTTATGGTTCACTTTCAGCAAATACAGTTTTTACCAGTGCAAAGGAAATCTATAGTCAAAATTGTTCAGGTTCACCCGATCCTAATTCATATTTTGTAGGAAGTACAATTATCACACTTTCTGGAATCAATGTTAATGAAAGCTCTGCAGCAAATGAATTGATTTTTCAAGATTCAGTCTTTGTAGGAACGATTTCAAATAGATTATCAGGATCTAACGAACAATATGAAACGTCAGCTAAATTTTATGATTGCGTCTTAACGGTTGAAACTTCAGCTGATATTAGTGCAGTTGATGATTTAAATTTAGGTATTAAAAGTCTTACCGTTTCTGGTAATCAATATAACTGGACAGCACCAACTTGGCCAAATTATAATGCACAACTTTCTGCATTTACATATACAAATTTAGGTCAAGGTATAACCATTTCAGGTTCAAGGAATTGGTAAAATAATATGAGTGTAAATAAAGGATTATGGGAATCGGATAGAAAGGGAGTTGGTGCTTTTTATTTTGACACTTCAGCATCAGCTGAAGGACAACTTCTTAACTTATTTATTACAGTCTTAGAACCTACAGTCTATGCCTTTAAACAGGCTGAAATTGACTTTGTTGGTATACCAACATATGATTATTCACCCTTTACTGTAGAATTTTCAGCAACTTGTTCAGTCTTAGGAATGTCAAATTTAACTGTTAGTGCATATAATTGGTTTTTTGATTCTGATCGGAGTAGTGAATATATTACATGTGCAGATTCTTTAGTGACACATCAATATGATGGTTATTCAGGAAAACAATATTCCGTTAAGTGTGTTGTAACATTTATTGATTCAGAAATTTCAGCAACAGTTGAAAAAATAAATTATATCACATCATTAGGACAAAAAGAACCTATTAAATTTGGAACTGACAGTAAGATTAATTTGATTAATTTATTACCGGAGTATCTTATATCATGAGTGAACTCTCAGAAATAATGCAAGTATTTCAAAACTATTTAAATACAATGTTTACAGGAACAAACTGTCTTTCGGCTGTAGAAACGGCTACATCACCGACTTCAGCTACCATTGTATATAACACACCTACAAGTTTTGATGTTTCTATTTTAGAGAAGATCAATAGATTGACCGAATTACATGATCCTGAAAATATTGATATTCAACAAATTCAATATTTAGCCAACACCTTAGGATACAACGTTAATATTAATCGAGGTGAAATTGGAACCTATTTGGCTGAAGATGATGGGGTTGTCTCAGCTTCAAATTTAGATAAATATTTGAGATTTATTGTATTAAGTCTTCCACATTGGTATAAGATTAAAACAACTGAAAATTCCATTAAATTATTGCTTTTTAGTTTTGGAATTATTGCTGATATCTCTTATTATTATACTGATTCATATTTACCAGAATCTCAAGGTGGAAAATGGATTGTTTCTGATTATCAGATGCTTTCACAATCTATCTCAGATATTCCAAATCAATATTACCCAACACCTCATTTTATCATTTGGCAAGATCTCGATTTATCTGAGGGTGATTTACAGTGGGATCTTGATAAACGAGTTCAAATAATAAACGCCATCAACTCAGTTAAACCTATTAATACCGTTTTTCGTAAGATTGGTGCCTATACAAAAAGAGAGAATATTCTTTATGTAACTGGACATACCAGATGGGCAAATTATATTAAGATACCTTCTAATGGTGATTCAGACCATTGGAATACATAAAAAATTATAAATATTTTAAAAAAAATAGGAGTTTATCTTGTCAAATACTATTATCACCAGTGCTGGTTTAAATTGGATTACAAGTGCTTCAACACTTGGACCTTTCATCTCTATAAAATACTTTCTTCCTGTCTATGATTATAGGGCAGATCCCAATGTTCATAATCAACTCACAACCTCAGCTATTGACACATCAGCCGCAATGTCACCATCAGATACTTCACCTACAGGCGAAATTATTTATAATATCGATGCTAAAAATCATTCCTATTCTTTATCTAAAACAAATCATTATGTTTTAAGTGCAGGTGGAGAAACATTAGATGATTCTGGTGATCCTTGGATTTTAACAAATGCTGTTATTTCAATTCCCCAGTCAATAAATCTTTATGATGGTATTCCATTATCAAACCAAATTTATGGAGCAAACGGTGTTGACGCTTCAGCTACAACAAATGCCTGGGAAATTTATGGTGGAGAATTAATTGCTGGAAATAATACTGTCCCTGCAGAAACTTCAGCTGGGACAGATAGATATTTCAAAGTTGACGGATATTATCCTACGTCAGCATCAGGATTACTTAAAGGATCTTTTAAATGTAGATTATCAAAAAATATTGGTTCGGTTAAATTTAATAAAATAGCTCTTTATGCCATTCGAGTAAATGAAAATGGTCAAGAGATTGGCAATCCTGCTCTTTTTGCTGAAGCGATGATGACCAATCCTGTTGTAAAAACCAATTATGGCACTGAAGGCTTTGATGATATAGTCATTGACGTTCAGCTGACAATTTCCACAATAACATCTGCTTGGAATGATGTTTTTTACAGTACCTCTGGAGATTATTGGAATTTAACTCCAAATGGACTTTATTACCAAGGAAATGTAGGTATTGGTGATTTTAATGATGGTGCTGTTAATATTCCGGCAAAACTTGACATACGTTCAGAATCTGAAAAACAATTACGATTGACTCGAAATTCAACACAATATGCAGAATTTTATTTCGATTCAGCAGGTCAATTAATAATATCTGCGACAAACAGTTCTATCAATACTTGTAGCTTAGTGCCTATTACCAATGTGATGTATAATTTAGGTTCAAGCACAAAACACTGGTATCAAGTACACTTATACACATTAAAAAATGTAGCCGAAACTATTTATTGTGGTGCTAATTTTCTTCCTGAATCTGTTGTTGAAAACTATAATATCGGTTCTACAACTTTAAGATGGAATACATTTTATGGGAAGGGACTTGATATTTTAGGAACTTTTAGTTGTCAGGATATTATTCCTAAGACCTCAGGTGTCCACAGTTTAGGAAATTCATCTCATACATTTGAATCCATTTATACAGATGTAATTAGATCCAAATATATTGGAACTCATTATGGTAGTAATATATATCTTTTGACAAATTTACTTCCAAATTCTGAATATACAAATCTTGGAACTCCTGCTACACCATTTAATCAGATTTACGGAACGAATGGAATTTTTACCAATATTTATGGAAATGGAAGATCCACACCAATAGGAGTTTGGACAACATGTACAATAAATGTACATGAATCAACAGATCCAAATAGTAATAATGCTGCAATAAATAGAGAATTTCGATATATGATAATAGGAAAGACAGTTTATCTTGTTGGATATTTTACTTTAACAACAGGTGTTTTTACAGGAACTCAATATCTTCATTTAGTTTTACCAGAAGATGATATTGGACGAATTTATACAGGTATGACAAAACCCTATACATTTAAATTATTTTGTTCAGATTATACCGAAGATCTTCAAATACAAATAAATAATTCTTATGATCAATTAATTGCTTATAGACCAGCAGGTAATTTTGGTGCTGTAACTAGAAATTATTGGTTTACATGTTTTTATGAGATAGCATAACTTATGATGGTGATGATGGTGGAGCTATAATGACTAATATTAACATCAATACATTTCACGGTAGTAAGTGGAAAGTTACATTTTCAAATATTCCTACCATTACAAATTTTAGAGATCTTGCTTGTTATGAACTATTTGTCAAAGATTTTACACTTCCTGGTTTATCAATAGATTTAATGAGTGTGAATTTTAAAGGTAGTCAAACACATCATTCTATTTCAAGAGACAATGCAGATCTTCCTGAATTATCTATTAGTTTTAAGGTCAATGAGGATTTAACAAATTTTTATAATCTTCATACCTATATGCTTCAGATGAGATTTGGACAAGGAATTACAACAGAATTTTTACATGAAAATGTAGTTAAAACCATTAATCTAACTCTACTTGACAATCAAAAGAGAAATGTTAAGATCTTTAAATTTTCGAATGCATATTTAACTGATCTTGGTTCTTTAACTTTAGGTATGGGAACTGATGATGAATTAACTTTCAGTACCACTTGGAAATACGAGGAAGTTAATGTTTCTTAGAAATTATAAATAATTTAAAGATAATTTTGAATTGAAGGAAACTTTATGGAACTGAAAAATTTATTAGAAATTAAATTAAAAACAGATAAAGCTGTTATTGTTGAAAGTCTCTGTAGGATGGGAATTGCCAATAAAGATAAAAAGATTATCTATCCCAGTGTTTATCTATATGAAAAAGATGGAAATTTTTATCTTGCCCACTTTAAACAAATGTTCTCTCTGATCCGAAAAGATGCCTATAATAACATCACCGAAGATGACATTAAAAGACGTAATGCAATAGCTTTTTGTCTTAAGAAATGGGGTTTAATTGATATTTCTGAAGAGGCAATCACACCCCACAATATGTTTGTCTTTGTGTTACCATATCAAGAGAAAAAGAATTGGCAGATTTTTCACAAATTTAATCGAAATATGATAGCATGAATGACGAATTAGAACAAGATTTAGAAGATAAAGAATTTGGCAGTATTGATGATCTTGCAAATTATTTACCTACCGATGATGACATTGAAGAATTTAGAGAATTAAATTTTGATGATAAAGATTAGTTAAATTTTAATTTAATTTTGAAATTAGGAGTTGATCATGCTGCATTTTATCTCCGGTTGGACAAATCGTGGTGGTAGTACTGAAGCCTTCATCAACTTAATCAATGCCTTAAATAAACACGGATATGACAGTTGTTTTTACGGGCATAGTGATTATCCCTCTTCAAGATGTAACTTTAAAAAACTAAATCAGCTTAAGTTTAAAAAAGAAGATATTGTAATTTCACATTTTATATCTCCTTATAAATTCCCGGTTAAGAAAAATATCTTATCCTGTCATGAAACTGAATTATTTCAGATTAAAAAGTTAAATTACCAAATTTTTGATAAAATTCACTATGTTTCACAGTGGCAAAAGGATTGGCATAATTTAGATTATTCCCATTTTATCTGTTCCAACATCATAGATCCAACATTAAGAAAAAGTGAAAGAAAACCAAAAGAAAAAACTGCAGGTATTATAGGAAGTCTTGATTATAATAAACAAACACACATTTCTATCCAAAAGGCTTTAAGTGATGGTTGTAGAATGATTTATCTCTTTGGAAATATTACTGATGAAAATTATTTTAAAACCTATGTTAAACCATTAATGGATAGACATAAGAATATTACTCATATAGGGTTTTTAGACAACAAGCAAATGATGTACGACTTAGTCAGTGACGTATATCAATATTCTCTAAAGGAAACATTTGGTTTGGTTGGGGCAGAATGTGAGATAACTGGAACAAATTATCATTCTAACCTGAAAAATTATTATATAATGAGTGAAGAGGATATTATAAAAACTTGGGTTAAGGAATTAGAATTATGAAAAATCATTACGACAATGTTCCTAAAAATTTAGATGAAGCCATAGAAATTATCATTAAAGATAATTACGAAAATGATGATTTCTTTAAAGTTTTAAAAATGTCTGAAGAAAAAGCTATTGGAACACTTCATTTTACCACAGGAATGAATTTAAGAAATACTTGGGGTCTATGGAGTGAAGAATCTCCATTATATAAATATTTTAAAAATTTAGGAATTTTTCATGCAGATGATATGAGTGGCATAATT
>Ga0208198_1003050_pt1 | contig 11891 bp, 7 predicted proteins | sample AD_JPNTR2_MetaG_FD_184446 | JGI IMG/M metagenome (GOLD analysis project Ga0208198, IMG submission 184446) | Active sludge microbial communities of municipal wastewater-treating anaerobic digesters from Japan - AD_JPNTR2_MetaG (SPAdes) (version 2) | ecosystem: Engineered > Bioreactor > Anaerobic >... | reverse complement strand
AAGGTGGCTCTTTAAGCTATCTGGAAGAAGATAATCCTTGCGGAGCGAAAAGACTTTATGGTGCAGGATTAAGGCTGGAACAGGAATTGAAAGATGCGGGATGCGAGATTGAAATCAGGACTGCTATCCTTGGTCATCTGCAAAGAGGTGGACGTCCTAATGCTTTTGACCGCATTCTTGCTTCTCAATTTGGAGTTAAAGCTTTTGAACTGGTTCTACAAGAAAAATGGGGATATATGGTTTCCTATAGACATCCTAATATCGTGGCTGTGCCTATTATAGACGCAATAAAAGAATATAACTATGTGAGTCCCGATTCCGATTTGGTGAATACTGCGCGTGGTTTAGGAATCTGTCTGGGAGATTGAAATAAAGGAGAAACGATGGATTTGAAAAGCTTCAATTTCCTCTATGGGAAGGTTCATAAAGCTTCTAAAGAAGAGATAATGAAGGAACTTCATCTTTCCGAAGAAGAATATCAAGAGCTGGAAGAAAGTTTATCCGAAACGCTACAACAGATTATTGAAGAAAAAGATAAAGCAAAAACAATAGGACCGGATTTTGTTCGCTTGACCAGCTATCTTTATGAGGATATCAGTGATCAGCAAAAGGGTTTGCCTCATCCGCCAGCTATCAAACCAAGAACTGGTGAAAAAATTACGCTTCCTGCTCCCGAAACTTTAACTATGCCAGAAATCTCCCTTGCTCAAGCTATAAATCAGAGAAAAAGTCTACGAAAATATTCCCCTCAACCCCTTTCTCTGCAGGAACTATCATTTTTGCTCTGGGCTACCTGCTGGGTAAAAGAATTCCATAGCACTAAATACAATGAGTTTACCAGACGCAATGTCCCTTCTGCAGGAAGCCGTCATCCAATGGAATGCTATCTTCTTATAAATAAAGTTGAAAGTGTGCCACCTGGTCTATATTACTATCATCCACTGGAACACGCTCTGATTAAACTCCAGACTTCACCAGATATTGCTAAAGAGATATATGAAGCTTGCCTGGAACAATCAATGGTCATAGAAGATGCCGTAACTTTTATTTTTACGGCAGTTCCTTATCGTGCCAGCTGGAGATATCAGCAAAGAGCCTATCGCTATCTGTATGTTGATGTTGGACATATAGGACAAAATGTCCATCTTGCTGCAGAAGCAATTCAAGCAGGTGCCTGTATGATAGGAGCTTTTGTGGATGAGGCAATGAACCACTGTATAGGTTTAGATGAAAAAGAAGAATTTGTAATATACATTGCAGCCGTAGGAAAAAAATAGGTGAAACGATGTCCTTATCGTTTCAAGTTCCGTATATGGGGTCATAAACGTCCCCGTTTATGAAGCTCTGGAAGAGCTTGCTATTATTTAATTAGGAATAAAGAGTAGTTTTAATTCTTATAATTATTTTAATAAATTTTTGTTGCTATCATCTAAAGAAAGAAAAGCCTTGCGGCTTTACGAGACGAAGACGTCTCGTACCCCTAAAGAGGTTATAGATGTCCTCATCGTTTCAAGCTCCGCATAAGGGGTCATAGATGTCCTCATCTATGAAGCTCCGAAGGAGCTTGCTATGGTTAAATTAGTGATAAAGATTAGTTTTATTTCTAATCGCTGGCTTAAAAAAATTTGTTATCTATATCATTTAAATAAAGAAAAGCCTAACGGCTTTGCAAGACGAGGACGTCTTGCTACCAATGGGATGTCCTCATGGACAAATCTCACATTACTTAATAATTAAAGGTTATCATCATTATATTAATCAGAATAAAACCATTGCCTGGTTTTATTAGCAATATTGACCAGAGTTAGCATTACTGGCACTACTACAAGCATATCTACTACGGTTGCTAAAACCACAGGAAAAGGGGTTTCAAAAAAGGATATGGCAACTACCACTGCCAGTTCAAAGAAATAGAAGCTCCAATCATCCCACCTGAAGCTTCAATATTATGAGGAAGATGTTAGGCAATTAGCTAGGGATATCTTAGATTTTGTTTTTATAAAATTGAATCCCCTAAATTCCTGAAATAATATAATGAATTAACTCCTGAAAAGTATCAAAATATTGAGATTCAAATTGAGTTTGCAGGACTTTGATGTATTTCCATTGCTGATCAGTTAAATTTGTTATATCTTTACACCATTTATCCATTGCTTTATCTTTTTTATCAACATCTTCGTATTCCCTTCCTTTAGTTTCAATAATCCAATGAATGGATTGACCATTATCTATTTGTACAGCTACAAAATCAGGGAAATAGAATCTTATAGCTCCAAGAGAAGTTAAATAATTAATACAAAATTTATCAGCTAAACCGGCAAATCTTTCAATATCAGGTGATTTGTCTAAAAATCGGGCAAATTTTGCTTCAAAATCATTGTATACTGCTACGAAGTTAAAAACTGTTTTTTGACATCTTAGGTGTTTCCTTCTCCAGGTAAATGGTTTAACTTTAGATAAAGTAAAAGTAACATTTTTAAGATGAATCTCTTGTTTTTCGGCAGATAATTCACCTATTCTTTTTGATAGAATATCTACTATAGCTTCCTGAACAGCTAATTTAGTTAAATGTTTTCTTAGAGTTTCATTTTCCACATTTTCTATAGGAGTAGAAAAAGCCTGTTTTAGGATATAAGATTCCACAATAGGATATAGGATGTTAAAGTTTCCGGTTAAACGAACTCTTTTCATAACTTCTTTAGTTATATCACTAACCAATTCTCTACCTAGCCTAACATTTTGGAGAGGCATAGATATATTACCTATATCAGTACCAGTTGTAGCAAATTCTACCCTTAGCATAATTTTTGTATTTTCGTCAAGTTTATCAGAAGAAAAGACAGGTTCAATAGAGAGAGGATCTATAGATTCAATTAATTTATAGTTTCTCTGATAGACAGGAGTAGTTAAGGGGATATCAATATCATACTTTAATCTTGATTTTTCAGGTTCAATAACTATAGGTAACGGAGGAGATGTATTTACAGTATTAATGCCGACCCCTTCTTTCTCCAAATCCAGGATGAATTTTTCAAAAGCACTTGTTCCCATAACTTCAAGGGTTTGAATATTATCAGGACTAATTCCTCGCATTAATCTTAAGCCTCTACCTACAGCTTGCTCGGGCAAGATTCTTGCCTGGGATGTAAAGGGTCGTAGCCCTAAAATAATCGTAACATTCTGGACATCCCATCCTTCTCTAAGCATCATATTACTCACGATAATTTTTACTTTATTATCTGGCTCATCAATCTTTCTGACCAATTCTCTTAATTTACCCAGCTCTTTATCATTAATCTTAATTTCTGTTTCGGATGTGTCATTATCTCTGGTTTTAACATGAATAACTACGATTTCATTTTCAGGATCTTTAAAATCTAAATCTTTTCTATTTCTAAGTGATAGCGCTATTTTATCAGCATAAATATTTTTTTCAGTCATTATAAACAAGACCGGTTTTTTCCCCACCCGTGAATATATTTTGTAATGTTCTTTCCATCGTTCTAATGCCACCATAATCCATTCGCCGTATTTTTGTATAATATTATTTGCGGAAACGTTATCTGGATCATTTTTATCAACCCGATGGACAATTAAAGGAGATTTAACAATTCTATCTTCTACTGCTTGTGCTAAAGGATAATCAACAATAATCCAGGGAAAATACATACCATCCTGGTCCTTGGGAGTAGCAGAGAAATCCAGCCAGAGATTAATTCCAACTGTATTATGGATATTCATCAAGGTTTGATGCCACTGTAAATCCATATCATGGATATGATGAGCTTCATCATTAAGAACCATTAAATTTTTTAGTTTTTTAATCTTATTAATAAGAGGTTCAGAAGGTTTATTTAGATTTTTTTGAGGTTTAGGACCTAAGATTTCTTCTATAATATTAGCAGGAGTAGTATCTAAACTTTTATTAATATATAGTTGTTGAATATTATTAACAATAAGATTTCCAGAAGGATTTAAAGGGGAATCGTCGTCTCTTAGAGTTACTTTAAGATTCCATTGTAAACGCCAATTTTCAGGGACAAGGGGTAAATTATAAAAAATCATATTATTATTAAAATCTTTTGCAAGTCTTTCATAAACTATGATATTAGGAGCTATAATAACAAAGTTATCGGGATAACTCAAATCGTTTTCCCGGAGTCTATTAAAATATGACCAGACAATTATTAGAGCCATAACAAAGGTTTTACCAGAACCAGTAGCCATTTTAAAGGCATATCTTAATAGCCCTTTAGGTGGCAAATCCTTTTGCCCTTGCTGGTCTGATTGAGGGTAGTATAGGATTAGTTTTCTATTACCATCCAAATCTTCTATAAATTCTACAGGTTTTTTAAATATATCCTCTTGAAGTTTTGTGGCATAGTTGCCAATTACCGGGATTAAGTCATCATATTTTTTTACTTCATAGAGATAGATTAAAGTTTCAATTGCTTCACGTTGGCAAAACCAGAATCTAAAAAGTTCATTATCTAAAAAGTGATCATTATAAAACCAATGAAATAAAAGAGTTCTGGTGGTTTCAGTAACACCAGGATATTCTGCATCCCTCCATTTATCCACTTCTTCTCTTATATTATTTACCAGGAGGTTGTTACTTGGTCTTCTTTTTTCTACAATTTGATAGGAATTTTTTCCAGCCTTTTTTAGATATGAAGTGGGTTTCTGGTAGGGATTTCTATTTTCTATGTAAGGTAAAATCTTATCATAAGGAACCCATGTTGTTTCTTTCATTTTATCTCCACTTCAAAGACTTGGGAAGTATCTATCCCTAAAATATCAATTACTTTTACGAAAATTTTATATAAACCAGTATCCTCATAGGTATGAGAGGCTTTCAGATTTAAGTTTCTATTTTTCTTTGTTCTATATGAAGTCCACCCATTATTAAAAGTATCATTTTTGAAATCAAAATCTACAGCCCAATAATCCACCCAATCTACCCATTTTTTGATTTTTTCCTTAACTTCCTCATCAATTAAATCTGTATGAGGGATAACAAAGTCCTTTAATTCGAGTTCAACTTTTTTCCCCACATTTTTGATATCAACTTTGAAATGAGCAAGCTCAAAAAAGTGAATGTCATCTTTAGACGCAGCTTTAGGATCAATAGTCTCTTTTGGAATTATTCTAAGTTTTAAAGTAATATTTTCTTTACGAGCTATTTCTTGAATCGCATCATTTAAACCCATTTCCCATTCCCATCCAAGGATATGTAGCTCTTTTTGTTCCATTTGTTTACATTCTTCTATGGCATCAATAACTTCCTGAACGGTTACAGGTGAATCAATTGCTCCCACATAGACGAGGGCTTTTTCTTTTTTCCCATAAATATGAGTAAATCCAGATATAGGTGTAGCACCATATAATTTTAGGATAAAAGCAATGTATTCATACATAGTCTGTTTTTCATCCTTACCTGTGAAGGTTTTCATTTGCCATACTTGTCGTTCATATTTACCTAAATTAAGGATTTCAAAAGGTTGAGCCTTCTTTCCATATTTTTTTTCTTTATTTTCTAAATCCTTGGAGTTTTCTATTTCCAGTAATCTTTTTCTGGTTATATGGATAGCATACCTGGATAAGTCACAGCCAATCCATCTTCTGCCTAATTTTTCTGCTACAGCTAAAGTAGTTCCTGAGCCACAGAAAAAATCGGCAACAAGGTCACCAGGATTGGAAGAAGCCATTATAATCCTTTTTATTAAATTTTCGGGTTTTTGAGTTTCATAAACATGTTCATTTTTTTCATTACCCCATTTTTGTGCGGGAGCTATATCTTTCCACACATCAGTAATAGCTAGTCCTTTTCGATAAATTTTATTAGGGTATAATTCCAAATCTTCTGAAGAATAAGGCATATACAATTTATTAAAAGTTAAATTTTTACATTTACTATAAAAAAATATATTATCATGAGATCTAATCCAATTTGTAGCTAAAGATTTATAACCAGAAGGATTTCCTAAATCCCATATAATTTCTCTTTGAAAATTATCATATCCAAAAATTTCATCCATCATAACCTTTACATAATGACCAACATGCCAATCTAAATGGATATAAATAGAGCCATTATCAGCAAGTAATTCCTTCATCAGATTTAATCTTTCATACATCATTGGTAAATAGGAATCTATTCCTTTTATCCAGGTATCATTATAAGCTTTTTCTTCTATTACAGAACGTTCTTTAGTGATTTCTTCAACATTTTCTCCTACTTGAATTTTGAGTTTGAAGTCTGCTCCAGTGGCAAAAGGTGGGTCAATATAAATAAGATTTATTTTACCGGCGAATTTATCCAGTAAAGAAGACATTACCAGCTTGTTATCACCCCAGATAAGTTTATTTTTCCATCCTTCTTCAAAGCTATTACCTTCTTTTCCTTCCCATATTTCAAAAAGAGTTTCTTGAGCTTCTTCAATGCCAGTCCGAGGTTTGTTAATGACTTCTACAATTTGAAAAGGGAAAGGACCTGGTTTTTCAATAGGCTTAAGATTACCATCATTGTCATATTTTCCTTTCCACACTAATTCTGGTTTAGTTATTTCAAGCATTTAAGTCTCCTCTATAGTAATTAATTAATCTTTATTGGTTGACGCAAAGTTGACGCAAAGTTGACGCAAAGTTGACGCATTATTTTATCCTATAATATATGTTTCTACCTTGCCCTTTCTTTTCAAGTAATGACATTTGGATTAATCTATTTAAATATCTATTAGCCATTTCTCTACTAATATTAAACATATTTTGTATTTCCTTACTAGTAATTATATTATGTGTTTTAAGGTAATTAATGATAATCCTTTCCTTTTCATTTAATTCCAAAGTATTTAAATATTCTTCAGAAAATATCGTTTTTCTTATTATAACAGTAATAGAGGAACCATCAAATTTAAAATCAGGTTCCGGAAGATCCCATTCTTTACACCATTCAATTATCTTATTAGTACCTGACCCTAATTCTTCAATATATTTAAGTAAAAAAAAGATTCTTGCAATTAAAGGGTTATAAGGACGAGAATCATGCGGAACTTTTAAATTTTCAGTTGTCCAACCATCTGGTAATTTTCCAGGATTACTTATTTCAATTTTATCCTCAAATATCTTAATATAAACTTTAAATGGTGCTCGGTAATCCCGATGAACAATTGCATTAACAAGGGATTCTCTAATTGCTTTTGGAGGATATTCCCATCTTTCTTGTCGTTCTATTTTACCATCCTCTATCCATGATATTAACTTTATATGTTCAAATATGAATTTTTCAGCTTCATTTACTTGATTAATCAAATTTCCCTGAATTTCTTTAATATCAATAGTTGGAGCGGTAACATCATTCCCTTTATACTTTACACATTTTATTATGGCGTAATTAAAAAAAGTCTGAGGATTCTTACCACATAATAAGATAGCTGCATTTAATAATTTTTGTTCTTTCATCAAATTAAAATGCATTAGAATTTCTTGTTTATTTAAATTTACAGGAATATCTATACTTCTTTCTTCAATTGCTTTTTGTAAAAGAAAATTAATTATTTTATCATCTAAGTTATTCAATTTTGCTCGTTCGTTAATCTGGTTATCAAATCTTATAATTTCCTTATGTATCTCAATTATTCTTCTTTCATATTCATCCTTGGATATACGTATGGTAGCACTATTAACTCTTTTATAAGGTATTCCAAAAGCAAGAGTGATATTTTCATAATATTTATCAATTTGTAAAACTAAAATATCTTTATTATCTAATTGTTCTACTCTATATTTCGGATATATTTTAGGTTCAGTATTTGTAATAATCTTTTGAATTAAATCATTGATAGTATTTTTTCCTAATTGTATTCCTTGAATATTACCATTATCATTAATTCCAATATAAATTTCTCCACCTTCAGTATTGGCAAAAGCACAAACAGTTTTAACAATTTCTTTCCATTCACCAACTGATGTCTTAAACTCTACTTTTTGAGATTCTTTCATATTTCATCTAAATCTTGAGGATGGAACTTTATTAGGTTTTCTCTGGAGCAAAAGAAGCGGAAATCACATTCTTTGCAGACTTTTTCTGTATCGGGAGATTGCTCTACTTCAAATTTTTTTTCTCTTATTTTATGTACTATCTCATCAAAGTGTTTACCAGCTTCTTCAACTTTTTGTTCTGAATATTTTATTTGCATTAAAGCGTCTTTTCTTTTTTCTTCGGCAGTCCAATAAATATATAAGTTATTAATGGGAGAGTTATATCTTTCTTGAAGGATATAGGCATATAAACAGAGCTGTTTTTCGTAGGAGTTAATAAGCGGATGACCCCAATCAGGTTTTTTTTGAGTTTTAAAATCAAGGATGTCCAGACCTTGTTCCTGAGATGTAAGTAAATCGATAATACCGGTAATAATGTAATCTTCTTTGTCTATGGAAACATTAACTTCCGTTTCTTTTATTTTAGAAATTAAATCCTGATTTTGATGATAATAATTTAAAACTTGTTTCAAGGCTAACTCTTTACGAGTTTGAATAAGAGGTCTTAATCCCTTGCTAAGGAGGGCAGTATAATTTTCATATAACCAGTTTTCAATATCATCATCACTAAAATTCTTTTTATCCAGAATAGCACGATGAATATCTTCAATAGTATAATGCACTAAAGAACCAAAAAGGACCTGAGCTGATCTTGAAGGTTGAAAATTATATTCTTTAAAAAATAGATATTGTTGGGGACATATTTCATACATATTAATGTTAGTAAGAGAATAAGATTTTTTAGGAATAAATTGAGGTTTAGATTCAAATTTTTGAGCTAATAGGAGATCTTTTTCTATATAAGGATATTGATCTAGTCCTTCACATACAGAAGTTAACCAAGAAACAGGTTTTTTATTGGCAGTTAAGACCAGGATTTTTTGAGCGCGAGAAAAAGCCACATAATAGTGTCTAGTTCGGTCAAAAATAGTAATTTTATCCAATGGTTCAAATTCTTCTCTTTGAGAAAAAGGCAGAAGATCTCTATCTACTTGTTTTTGTACCTTAAAACTTTTATCTAATGAGTCTACAATAACTACAGGAAATTCCAGACCCTTAGCTTGATGAAAAGTCATTATTTGTACATATCCTTTGGGAACGGGATTATCTGGATTCTCGTATTCATTAATACCACTTGCTAATAGGAAATTAAATAAACTTCTAAAAAGAGAATTTCTAATATGAGTTTTATTTTCAGCAGTGATAATAGATATGTTATAATAGCTCTGATAAATTGAAATTAGTTGAGTGAATATAGATAGATTATAAGCTTTGTTTTCATCTTTCAAATAAGTTATAAAGGGTTCATAAGCAAGTAATTGAAAGAAATAATCAAGGATGTTAAAGTCAAGAGAACCTTCTGTGAGGTTTATAATTTGATTAGCTCTACGGGTAATGTAGTTATATAAAGAATCATTTTTATTTTCTCCTAAACACTTGATAGTTTCATCAATATAATCTCTGTGATAATAACCATTCAATTCCTCTTCATAAAAACCGAAAATAAGAGCATAACAAGCTATTAGAAGTTTAATTTCTTCATTATCAAAGAATTTTTTTGCCCTAGGAGCAAAATAAGGAATATTTCTTTCTTTTAATGCATTAATATATTGGTCACTATTTTCTTGCCTTACACTTTTCATTAAGATAGCCACATTACTCCAATCTTGTATTATATTGTTACTTTTAAGAAAGCTGATTAAATCAGCAACTCTAAGTGCTTCATCCCTTTCATTATTAAGTGTTCGAATAGAAAAAACTGCAGGATAATCAGAATATTTTTCATCAGGAATTGGAAATATCATTTTTGGGAAACGATATTTATCCCAGTCAATAGAATTCATAAAATTGTTATATGTTTTAATAATTTTAGGATGGGATCTATAATTTATAGTAAGTTCAACCTTTTTATAATTAGCAAAATGGGTAGGGAATTCTAAAATGTTTCTAACAGTCGCACCTCTAAAACGATAAAGCGACTGGTCTTCATCACCAACCACAGCAATATTATTTTCAGGGTTTGCTAATTTTAAAAGGATTTGTTCCTGAATATAATTTGTATCCTGATACTCATCAACCATTATATATTTTAATTTTTCTTTAATTTTAGAATAAACCTCGGAAGTAAGTAGTAACTCATAGAATATCTTTTGAAGAAATGAGAAGTCTACACAATTTGCTTTAAAAAGGGCATCAACATATGAATGGTAAGAATCAGCAAGAAGTTGTAAGAAATTATTATTTGAACCTTTTAATTTATCTATTTCAATAAATTCCTCAGTAATTTTATTTAAGTATGGAATAATGTTATTGATGGCATCCCATTTTCCTTTCCATTTACCAAGGTATTTACCTTGATTTTTGTCTTTAATTATATCTTCAAAATTCTCATAAATAAAGAAAGGTTGAGTGAGTTCGTCTAAGATTTGGTAATCTTTTTTTAATTTTGTTTTTGAGCGATTATCATTTATATATGAATCACATAAACTATGGATAGTTCCTATTTTCATTGGATGTAAAGAGGTATTATAATTAAGTTTCTTAGCGAGTTGATTTATTCTATCTCGCAATTCAAAAGCTGCTTTATTTGTGAAAGTTGTAAGAACTATTTCTTCTGGTAAGGCTTTTTCAGATAAAAGAATATAAAGGGTTCGAGCAATGATAGTAAGGGTTTTTCCTGTACCAGGTCCAGCTATGATTAATAGAGGACCTTCAGTTGTAGTAATAGCGGATTTTTGATCATCATTTAAAGTAGGAATAACTTGTACGATTAGATCAAGAGGATTCATAATAATTTAGATTCTTTGAAGCTAAAATAACCATTAGGTGCAACAATTAAATGATCATAAAGGGTCATAGAAACAGTTTCAGCTGATAAAGCTATAAGTTTGGTAAGATTAATATCATATTCGGAAGGTTCTAAAATGCCATTAGGATGGTTATGTGATATAATCATAGCAGAAGCTTTTCTATCCAAACCTTCTTTAATAATTTGACGAGTGTATACAACGGTTTTATCAACTGTTCCATCATAATGAAATTCACTTGCAGGAAATGGTTTATCCTTAATTATGTGATAGTTGCTATCAAGATAAATTACATAAAACTTTTCTTCCTTTTCCTCGGAAAATTTTTCAATACAATATTGAACAATTTCTTCCATAGATTTTGTGACAGGAATCACACTTGCTAACTGCTTTCTATAGATTGCATTAATTTCTTTTATGAGTTTTAAAAGGGTGATGAAATTATCTTTTATATATGGTATTGCTCTTAGATCCTCTTCTGAAGCTTCAAAAATGCCCATAATGTTTCCAAAAGTATTAAGAAGATTTTTTGATATTTCTTTTACATCTTTTTGTGGAATAACATAAGTTAATAGCAATTCAACAATTTCATATTCTTGCAAGCTTTCAGGGTAATGCATAAACTTATTTCTCAATCTACTTCTATGATTTTTATAATGAGGTTCTTGCTCCATTAATTATCCCTTAAACCCAGTTTATTTTGTTTTCAAATTAAAATGATTAGATTTATTGTCAATATATAATTGATATTTATAAAGTGGAAGTAATCATTCTTTCGTATATCTTTTTTTGCAAAATAGATACGAAATATTAACACATAGATGATTATGAAAAATTAATATAGAATTAACTTAGTTAGGGGGAAAAAGAAGTAATAAAATAGATTAGATTTTCTATTAAAATTGCCTATATATAATAAATGGCTCCGGAAGAGGGATTCGAACCCCCAACCAAGTGGTTAACAGCCACCTGCTCTACCATTGAGCTATTCCGGAACGCATTTCAAGAACTAATTTAAAAGGGGCTGATATTTGTCAATAGAAT
>Ga0208198_1003046_pt1 | contig 11896 bp, 8 predicted proteins | sample AD_JPNTR2_MetaG_FD_184446 | JGI IMG/M metagenome (GOLD analysis project Ga0208198, IMG submission 184446) | Active sludge microbial communities of municipal wastewater-treating anaerobic digesters from Japan - AD_JPNTR2_MetaG (SPAdes) (version 2) | ecosystem: Engineered > Bioreactor > Anaerobic >... | reverse complement strand
CACTCATGGATAATAGTATTGTTCATGCACCCTACGTTTCGCATGAAATACACATTAGGATCCACGAGAATTGTTCCTCTTGAAACTTCCAAAGGCTTATATGTTCTTTCATTTCTGTCGTAATATTCTACCGTACAATCTCCAAAAACTATTTGACCAAATATAGTGAAATGCTTTGTTAACTGGATTTCCTTAACCTTAAGCCCCATTCTTTTCACTACTTCATCTACCGGAATAGGCATAGGAGTACTTAATGCTTCCGGGCAAAATTCACTTAGAAACTCGGTAGCAACATCGTCAAACTGTTCCTTTTCTATAATTGGCACTAAATACTCAGACAGTCGGCCTAATTTGCTTTCTCTGTACTTGTTGTATATTGAAACAGAGTTGATTTGAAAATTCTGAATTCCGTCATCAAGGTCAGCTCTGCAGGAGATACGGAACCATTGTTCTATACCATCAGTCTCGCGATTCCTTCGTACTGTTTCTGCAATTTCAACTTCGGCAGAAACAATTACGTCAAATAAAATACTGTTACCTGGCGAGTCAGTTATGTCTATCATTATGATGTCAAAATCGGATAATGCTGCTTCATCCGGTGATTGCACACGATATGAGTTGGATTCAAGCTTATCCGGGTTGTCCTCAATATACTCGGACAATTCGTCAAAGAGTTCATTGTAATACATATTTGCAATAACATCTCTGAACGAGCTGACGCTTGCCATACCGTACCTCCGTAATAACATTTCATCATTTAGACCAGATATTTCCTTGTGTAAATTATAACATAAATTGCGCAAAACACAATAAAAATACGCGAACTCAAATTTATATTGTGTTTTAGCCGACTTTGTGGTATTCTTTATAACGAGCGAGGTGACAATTATGGCCGTTAGCTATAAAAAACTATGGAAACTCTTAATCGATAAAGATATGAAAAAGAAAGATTTAAGAGAAGCGGCTGGTATTAGTACATCTTCTATGGCAAAACTGGGTAAAAACGAAAATGTAACGACCGATGTGCTTGTGAAGATTTGCAAGGCATTAAAGTGTGATATTTCCGATATTATGGAGATTGAGCCAGATGAATAGGTAGCAACAGCTTTTACTTAATAGTTAAGCAACAATGACGCTAATTGAATTATTATGAAAAAACATAAATTAATAAAATTTTTAAAGTGAGGTTATAAAGATGTATAATCAATTTTTTAATACTGTTCTTGAAGTATTAAAACAGGATCAACGTTTTTTTACTGATAACGGGGAATTGCTTCGCAATTCCGTATACGAGGCAGCAATGCAAATGGATTCAAAACTCATTAAATTGCTTTTATCTAACGAAGAAACAAAAAAGCGCTTTTTTACCGATGTTGAAGGTGTTCTCGTTTTTGATAAAGTCGGCTTCGGTTGGGTTATCAATAATAGAGAATTCCTGCCTGATTCATATACTCGTTATAAAAATAAAATTGGTCTTGTAAACAGCCGAGAGGAGTATATATCCTCTTCAAAAGATGTGGTTCTTGTTTTTCCTTATAAAGACTGCGTTCTTGAAGGAGGTCAAACAAAAGAAGATCAAAAGCGAGAAGAGATATTTTATAACGAAACGCTTGCTCCGGATGAAGTGGATAGGCTCCTTTATCCTAAAGTATTCACAAATGCAAAACGTTATAATGCTGACAGAGTAGAACCAATTACAGAGTTTAAAGATACTGACAATCTCATTATTAAAGGTAATAATCTGCTTGCTATCGCCTCCTTGTTGAAAAGATACGAAGGCAGAGTAAATTGTATTTATATAGATCCACCTTTTAATACAGGAAATGATAGCTTTAATTATAACGATAAATTTAGTCGCTCAACATGGCTTACATTTATGAAAAATCGATTGACTATTGCTCAGAAATTATTAACGAGGGACGGCAATATATTTATACATATAGATGTAAATCAATCTCATTACTTAAAAGTGCTATGCGATGAAATTTTTGGTGAAAATAATTTTGTAGAAGAAATAATATGGGCATACGGCTCTCCATCTGGTGGACGAGCTGCTACCCCTAAACCCGTTAATATTCATGATTATATACTTCATTATTGTAAAGATTATCCATCAAGAAAACAACATAGGGTTTATACACCTTATAGTGAAAAGTATATAGCAGATTGGTTTAAATATAAAGATGAAGATGGTCGAGTATATCAAAAACGTCAGCGTGGAAAAGATGAAAACGGTAATACAATATGGGAAAAACAATATCTAGACGAAAGCAAAGGTATTCCATTGTCAACTGTATGGACTGATATAAAACAAGTATATGCCGATCCTCGTGCATATAAAGAAAATCAAGCTAAGCATACAGAAATCATTCGAGCCTTTACTGGTGGGCAGAAGCCCGAAGCGTTAATTAAGCGTATTTTGGAGATGTGCACAGATGAAGGAGATTTGGTCTTAGATTTCCATCTTGGTACTGGTACAACAGCAGCAGTTGCACATAAAATGAAACGCCAATACATTGGCGTTGAGCAAATGGACTATATAGACGAATTCGTAGTGAACAGATTAGTTGATGTTATTAAAGGCAATAATACTGGAATTTCCAAGGATGTTAACTGGCAAGGTGGAGGCTCTTTTGTATATTGCGAGCTTGCAAAACTAAATCAAAAATATGCTGATCGCATACAAATTGCTGAAAATGATAAAGAGCTTGCTGATATTTGGCGTGAAATGAAAAAGACCGGTTTTATAAGCTGCTATGTAAATCCTCAAGATATTAATCCTGAAGCAGAGGATTTTAAATCTCTCTCATTTGAAGAAAAAAAGCGTTTATTTATGGAGTTGCTAGATAAAAATCAACTTTACGTTAATTACTGTGATATTGATGATGAAGATTATAATATTTCGGAAGCTGACAAGGCATTTACTAAAAGCTTTTACGAGGGGGTATAATAGTGTACCTATACGAGCAAATTGAACAAGCAAAGAATTTTGGAGCATACAAAGAATTACCGAAATACATTCCTGATAATCTGAATCCATCTTTTGAATTACGCCCGTATCAAACAGATGCCTTTTGTAATTTTATAACATATTTCGAAAATGAAGCACTTTGTAGAAAGCCAACACAGACACTTTTTCATATGGCAACCGGTAGTGGGAAAACACTTATTATGGCAGGACTTATGCTATATCTTTTTAAACAGGGATATAGAAATTTTCTCTTTTTTGTAAATCTATCTAATATCGTACAAAAAACAAAAGAAAATTTCTTAAATCGTACTTCATCGAAGTATCTTTTTGCTGATGAAATTAATATTGACGGAGAAGAAGTAAAAATTCGTGAAGTTAATAATTTCCAAGCAAGCGATCCGAATGCAATAAATATTTGCTTTACAACTATACAAGGGCTTCATTCAGATATATGGTTCGTCAAAGAAAACTCTGTTTCTATAGATGATTTTCGTGATAATAAAATAGTTCTTATATCGGACGAAGCCCACCATCTCAATGTTGATACTCGCCGCGGCAACAAAGAAGAAATTGAGAATTATAGGAGCTGGGAAAGCACAGTTAAGTGTATTTTTGAAATGAACAATCAAAATGTATTACTCGAATTTACTGCAACATGTGACCTTGCAAACGAAAATATAAAACGCGAGTATGAGAACAAAATAATATTCGATTATCCTCTAAAAAAATTTAGAGACGATGGATACTCAAAGGAAATACGTACTATGCGTTCTGACATATCAATTATGGAACGAGCATTACAGGCGATAGTATTAAGTCAATACCGCTTAAAAATATTCGAAGATTTTCGCATAAGATGTAAACCAGTCGTTCTATTTAAGGCTAAGACTATTGCTGAAAGCAAAGCGTTTATGAAAGAGTTTATTGATACCATAAAAAATCTGAATGGTTCAGTACTAGAACGACTGGCAGATATTACGGAAATAGATACTATGAAAAAGGTTTATTCGTATTTTGAAAAAAACGGAATAACCTTTGAGCAATTAGCACAAGAACTAAAAGAAGCTTTTGGGGAGGATAAGTGTCTTTCAGTTAACGAAGATGCTGAGGCCGAAAAGAATCAAATAATTGTCAATTCGCTTGAAGATGCTAATAATCCTTACCGAGCAATTTTTGAAGTAAGAAAACTAGATGAAGGTTGGGATGTACTAAATTTGTTTGACATTGTACGTCTTTATGAAACTCGAGATGCCAAGAATGGCATCCCCGGGAAAACGACAATAGCAGAAGCACAGCTTATAGGACGAGGAGCAAGGTATTATCCGTTTAAGTTGGAAGAATGGCAGAATAAATATCAGCGAAAATTCGATAAAGATTTGGATCACCCCCTTCGCATCTGTGAGGAACTATATTATCATTGTCAAAACGAATCTCGTTATATTGCCGAATTATATAGGGCGCTAAAAGAGATTGGTATCGATATGGAAAACACAGTCACTAGAACATATAAATTAAAGGATGAGTTTAAGGCAGATCCGCTTTATCAGCAAGGATATGTATTCTATAATGAAAGACTAATAAAAAGCAGATCAGAGGTTACCGGTCTTTCACCTAATACATATGATGTTACTATTGCAACTGGACGAGCAGCTGAGGATACATTAATGTTAGGCGAAGAAGGAACAAAAGAGAGTTCGGTAACAACATACACTAAACATACATCTTTTGCTGAAATAGCGAGGATTAATTATTCGATTGTACATCGAGCTCTTCGTAAGTATGATGTGTTTAAGTTCAATAGACTAAAAAGCTATTTCCCACAATTAAAATCTATTAACCAATTTATCTTTGACGATAAGTATCTTGGAAATGTAAAAATAGATATTACATCAAGATATGAGGATCCTTCACCTGCTATCCTTTATGTGGCTTGCGTCAATGTTTTGAAAAAAATAGCTACTTCAATCTCTAATATTGAAGAAACTTATGAAGGTTCTAAAACATTCATGGCAAAATATATTCGAGAGGTATTTAAAGATAAGCGGGTAAATTATACTAATCCTACCGATGGAGGCTTAGGTGTTTCACAAAACGATAATACTGTTCCTATGGCCTGGAAGCTTGATTTATCTAAAGAAGATTGGTTTGTGTTTGAAGATAACTATGGAACATCGGAAGAAAAAGCATTTATTGCGTATTTTAAGCAGTATGTCGATAAACTAAAAGCTAAGTATGATAAAGTTTATCTAATACGAAATGAACGTCAATTAGCAATATATTCTTTTGATGGTGGTGAACGCTTCGAACCAGATTATCTATTATTTTTACATTCGCCTAAAGTTAATGGGTATGAGCAACTACAGATATTTATTGAGCCGAAAGGTACCCACCTTGTCAAAAATGATAGTTGGAAAGAAGATTTTTTATTGCAACTTGAGTCAAATGCGATTCCTATAGTTAAATTTGCAGACGACAATAATTACAGGATTTGGGGATTCCATTTCTTTAACAGGGATTTAAGACGTAAAGAGTTTGATGAAGATATGAACCGACTTTTATAATATATCGCATTGATATAAGTTATTGATAAGTTTTTATTTGATTTACATCCATCCTGTATCCTCAACCCCCTATAAAAAAGGGGGTTATCTAATCTGGTAACTCAACTATTAATTTTCAGGGTGGTTGATATGTTCCCGCAAACAATAAAAATAAGGGTTTCCTGACATTGCCACATCCGGCAGATCGGCCTCGAGAAAAGCTAAATGTCTGGAAACCCTTTATTTACAAGCTTTTTAGTTCTTTATTTCTTAACCCTTGACATCAATGTGACGCACTCAACATGATAAGTATGGGGGAACATGTCCACAGGTCGGGCTTTTTCTGCCTTGTAGCCTAGTTTCGTCAGATCCTTCAAATCTCTTGCCAGTGTGCCGGGATTACAACTCACATAGACGATTCGTCGCACCTCGGTGTTTGCCAGCGCCTCAAGCACCTCAGGCTGACAGCCTGCCCGAGGCGGATCCACAACTGCCACATCAAAAGTTATCCCGGCTTCGGCCAGATCCGGTAAGACCTTCTCTGCGCGACCTGCCATGAAACGGACATTGTCGATTCTGTTGCGTTTTGCGTTTGCGGTAGCGTCTTCTATCGCATTCTTATTAGCTTCTATTCCATAGACTTCCAGCGCTTGTCCGGCCAGGAAGAGGGTCAGGGTTCCCACACCGCAATAGACGTCAAGGACCTTCTCTTTACCTGAAAGTCCGGCGTACTCCAGTGCTTTTTCATACAGAATCAGGGTTTGAACGGGATTGACTTGATAAAAAGCAGTAGCCGATATCTTGAATTCGAAGTCTCCGAGAGTATCGACTATTCCATCTTCTCCCCAAAGGACGATATTTCTATCTCCAAGGACTTTATTCCCATAAGCAGGATTAATGTTTTGGACTATGCTCTTGACGTCAGGGAACTCATCGGCAAGTCTGTCCGCGAATTCCTTACTTCCAGGGAAATGTGAGTCACCGGTAACCAAAGCCACTGAGATTTCACCTGTTCCCAATGCGCGTCTTACCAATAAGTGTCTGAGGAGTCCTTTATGGGTCTCCTCTTCATATACTGACAGACCAAATTCCTCGGTAAGCTTTCGGACTCCTTGGACCACCCGGTTGTTCATAGGGTGTTGGATTCGGCAGTCAGGGGTTTCGACCACCCTGTGTGTGCCCATTTCATAACATCCTGCAATGATTCTGCTGTTGCGTATTCCAAAGGGATACTGGACTTTATTCCTGTAATGCCAGGGGTTTGCCATACCGATTATCGGGCGGACGGTAATATCAGTGATCCCGCCTATCCTTGATAAGGCATCAATAACCCTTTGCTGCTTCATGGCAAGCTGTCCCTTGTAGCTTTGATGAAGCAGTTGGCATCCGCCACAGTCAGGGTAGAAGGGGCAGCTGGGCTCTGTGCGCTCAGGTGAAGCGATGAGGATTCCTCTGTCAAGCAAGTAAGCACGGGCGTAAGTTTTCTTAACCATATCAATTGAGACTCTGACCTTCTCCCCGGCAAGCGCACCCGGGACAAAGACTGTAAATCCGTTGACTTTGGCCACGCCTTCACCTTGACTTGCATAGTTCTCAATCTCAAGAACTACTTCATCGCCTGCCTTAAAAGGAGGCCTTCTTTTTGCCATGAATGATCCCCCTGGTTTGCAGCGGAGCAGCCTGACTTTAGGCGTCTTTCCCGCATTGCATTTCTCAAGTCGTGTCTTAAGTCGCTTTATAGTTATTCTACCAAAAAACCGTGGAAAAGCTGCTATATCAGGATATCTGATCCTACTTTCCGGCGACCCTTTCCATATAGAACTCTCCTTGTACGCTCCTCCGATGAAAAGCGAGAATATCATCCGGTTCCCCTGACCCTGACCCTGAATAGGGCCGTACAATTGGCCGGGAGGATCGAGCTTCAATTGCCCCTGAAAGGACGTTCCCGTTTACTTGAGTATGACTGTAGCATATAACTGACCCCGATTGGGTCCTTTTTATCCCGGAGTACGTCGCGGGGGAATTTCAGATCCTGACCTACAGTGTATTCCGTGAGAAAGCCCGACGGAGTCTGATACGAAATCCCGTGCGCCGGTTCCCGATCGTAAATAGCCTTGCAGAAAGCCAGCGCTTGTTCCTCATCGGCTGCTGCAGCGACACCCCCTGCGAGTTTCCTTCGTAGGCTTTCTCATACGAATAATATGGCAATAACAAGTTGTCTGTCCCGGAGAAGGAATATTGAAAAAGAACCAGAATATATATGTAAGCGCATACACATAGTTGTAGCGTAGTTATACGGGAATATTGCATTTGGTCTGAAACATAATGTGAAACCTATTACACTCTTGGTTTCGTATTGGCCTGACAGGTTTGTGAAGTAATTCTTGATATCTTTCGTGTGTTATTTCGCTTTTGAGGATTGCTCAACTTTGCGAATGCAGTGAGAGTAAACCTATTTCTTTGAAGAATTAAGAGAGTGGTGAATTACGATAAGCACTATATATGAGGTAGCGCAAAAAGCAGGTGTGTCAGTTGCCACTGTTTCTCGTGCGCTGAATGGCAGTGGGTATGTGAGCAAGGAAGCGAAGGAACGTGTAATGGCTGCAGCCAAGGCATTGGACTATCATATGAATGTTAACGCCCGCAGCCTTACCAGTGGCAAGACCTACACGATAGCGCTGGTGTTACCCGATGTGACTAACCCGTTTTTTCCTGCGGTTGCCAGGGGTGTTGAGGACTATGCATCTGACAATGGGTATTGTGTGATGCTCTGCAACACTGACGGCAATTCGCGTAAGGAGTCTGATTACCTTACGATGCTTCGTTCCAGAAAGGTGGACGGTGTGATATTTGCTGTCAGCGTGCCGTCAAAATCCAGGATAAATACGCTTTTAGATGACGGAATTGCAGTGGTGTTAGTCGACAGGGACTTGGGCGATTCTTACGATATTGTGAAAACTGATAATGTCGCAGGCGCAATGTTAGCCACAAATCATCTTATTAGTCTGGGACACACTCGTATTGCTTTCATATCAGGTCCGATGCAGCTTGCTACATCCCAAGAACGTATTCGCGGATACCGAGATGCTTTCGTGTCTAAGGGTATTCCCTTTGATGAGCAATTGGTAGTTGAAGGGGACTTCCGGATGGAAAGCGGACGTGAAGCAATGTGTCATTTGATGAACAGGGTCGATCGCGGAGGTGAGAATGGATTTACCGCAGTTTTTGCAGCAAACGACTTAATGGCGGTAGGCGCAGTGACAGCCCTGGAGGAGAGCGGGTTCAGTGTCCCTACTGACGTAGCTGTCATGGGATACGACGACATCAATATTGCGTCAGTAATGCGTCCGCGCCTCTCGACTATTGCCCAGCCTAAATACGAAATGGGCTGGATTGCCGCAGAGACGGTAATCAGGCGAATGTCTGAACCAAAGGCGCCACGCTTGGAGGAGATTCTACAGCCTATGTTGGTTGTCAGGGATTCCACTGTGGAAAGGAGAGGCGCTTTGGCGTGAGCATAGTGGTTGTGGGAAGTCTTAATATGGACTACATATTGCAGGTTCCAAACCTTCCTAAGCGGGGAGAGACGGTTTTTACAGCCGGATACTCCACTGCTCCGGGAGGGAAAGGCGCGAACCAGGCGGTTGCGTCCGAGCGGTTGGGATCCAGCGTATACATGGTAGGTCGTGTAGGGCGAGACGCGGCAGGCCGTGCTTTAGTTGAGTGTCTGGAAGAGGCAGGAGTGGATATTTCCGGGGTGAAGGCTGATTCAAGAGAATCAACAGGCGCAGCTTACATAACTGTAGCTCAGGACGGGACGAACACTATCGTCGTAAACAGGGGAGCAAACTTTGCGCTGGAACCTTCGCATGTGTTAGCTGCCGAAACTCGAATTCAAGAGGCGAATGTTATTGTGGTGCAGTTGGAGACACCGACGGAAGCTGTTTTCCAGGCGCTCAAACTTGGAAGAAAGTGTAATGCTATGACAGTGCTCAATCCCGCGCCCATGGTTCCGATTAAGCCTGAGATATTAACCTTTGCGGATTGGTTAATCCCAAATGAGACGGAAGCAATATCTCTCCTCCGTCTCTTGGGCAGATGGGATCAGCTCGACGAGGATAGGATGCGCGAGGACCTAAGTCGGGAGTTTGCCGCAGAAGCCGCCGGGAGGCTGGCTGAAGCGACAGGCGCCCATGTCATTATCACCTTGGGAGATAAGGGTTGTGTGTATGTAGGTTCTTTTGACTGTAACGGCCTTTCCTTCCCTGCCTACGAGGTTGATGCGGTGGATACCACTGCTGCAGGTGATGCGTTTGTCGGGGCTTTAGCATGTGCGCTGGATGAGCATTTGGGAAATTCAATTAATGTCGTAGAGTTGATATCTTTTGCTCAGGCAACTGCTGCACTTGCTACGACTAAACTCGGAGCGCAACCTTCTCTGCCAACCCGTGTCGAAGTGGAAGAATTCTTGTCGGTCGAGAAAAGAGGCGATGGCAATGGGTGATAACAAGGATACGCCTCTCCTTGCCATGCAGGGCATATCGAAGAGTTTCCCCGGGGTAAAGGCGTTGGACAAAGTCGACTTTCAGTTATGGCCGGGTGAAGTGCACGCGCTGGTCGGTGAGAATGGAGCCGGAAAGTCCACTCTCATAAAGATCTTAGCCGGTGTCTACAGTATGGATTCAGGTGAAACCCTGATCGAAGGTAAGCCTGTTGATATTAATTCACCGCGTCAGGCTTCCGAGTACGGCATCAGCGTGGTACATCAGGAGTTTACGCTTGTGCCGCAGATGACTGTTTCCGAAAACATAATGCTATCGGACATGCCTTCAAGGCCCGGGCTTCGATTCTTAGTTGATAAGAAAGCGATGGCGTCCGGAGCCCGGGAGATCCTGGACGATCTTGGCGTGGACATTTCAGTTTCCTCACCTGTTCGTTCACTGACAGTAGCAGAGCAGCAAATAGTGGAAGTGGCTAAAGCCTTGTCCAGGAAGACCCGTATTCTTGTGATGGATGAACCTACTGCTGCCTTGTCCAATGTGGAAGTCGATCGATTGTTTAACGTGATACAGGCCCTCGTATCAAAGGGTATGGCTGTAGTTTATATTTCTCATAAGCTTGATGAAATCTTTCGGATATCTGACAGGCTTACTGTTCTAAGAGACGGGCGTGTAATTTCAAGCTCGCCTATATCGCATTTTACCAGGAATGAAGTTATTAAGCAGATGGTAGGCCGTGAGCTTACAGGCATGTACGACAAACCCAAGGTTGATATCGGCAAGCCTGTAATGGAAGTTGGGAACCTGCTTCTGGATCCCATGGGGCAGGGCATATCCTTTACGGTTCACGAAGGCGAGGTCCTTGGAATTGCAGGGCTCATGGGCGCAGGTCAGATTAGGCTTGCAAGAGCCCTCTTTGGAATAGAGCGAATATATGGCGGAGATGTGATCCTAAAAGGCAAGCCTATGAAAATATCATCTCCCGGGAAAGCCGTGAGGACGGGTATAGGCCTCGTAACCGAGAACAGAAAAGAAGAAGGTCTTGTTCAATTGCTTTCCGTCTCAAAGAACATAACCCTCACGGTGTTGGATAATGTCTCCCATATGGGTGTGCTTTCTCACCAAGCGGAAGCAAGCATTGTGGCGGACAAGATAGCAAAATTGGATATAAAAACGCCGTCCCCGAAGCAGATTGTAATGAATTTATCCGGGGGCAACCAGCAAAAGGTCGTTCTTGCGAAATGGCTGGCTGTTGACCCTGACGTGATGATTATGTGTGAGCCTACGCGTGGCATAGATGTGGGAGCAAAGGCTGAGATCTATAGACTCATAGGAGAGATGGCCTGCAACGGGAAGGCGGTCCTCCTTATATCCTCGGAGATTCCGGAGGTTGTGGGGATGAGCGATAGAGTCATGGTGATGCATTCAGGCAAGGTAGTAGGGGAGCTGACCGGTGCAGAATGCACGCAGGAAGCGGTAATGAGATTGGCGACTGGGGGTAGCGCTGTTGGAGCCTAAATCTGTTATCGATGTTCTCAGACGTTTTGGGATGGCCTTCATACTTTTGGCTATGATTATCGCGCTTTCATTCTTGAATCCTAGATTTTTTACCGTTTCGAACTTCTTAACGATAATGAGGCAGGTAGCGATCAATGGAGCACTGGCTGCAGGGATGACCATGGTAATTCTCACCGGGGGGATAGATCTTTCGGTGGGCGGGACTGTAGCCTTGGCAGGATGTCTTGCAGCAGGGGCGCTGCAAAGTGCCCCCCACTGTCAAGACACGGTCCGCGAGAATGATCCGAACAGCTCCTCCTTTCATCAGGCTGCAGGTTTGCATGCATGCTGCTGGCGGAAGGTATAAGGTGCCAAGCCCCCCAGCGAAG
>Ga0208198_1003045_pt1 | contig 11899 bp, 7 predicted proteins | sample AD_JPNTR2_MetaG_FD_184446 | JGI IMG/M metagenome (GOLD analysis project Ga0208198, IMG submission 184446) | Active sludge microbial communities of municipal wastewater-treating anaerobic digesters from Japan - AD_JPNTR2_MetaG (SPAdes) (version 2) | ecosystem: Engineered > Bioreactor > Anaerobic >... | reverse complement strand
CTTCGCTACGTTCCCATTCAATACAAAACAAATTCAAAGAAAATGATTATATTTGAAACCAAATTTAACTTACATTACACACTTTTAGGGATACTACCCGTTTCTCGACCAAAAGGCAGATCAATATAATTGTCCAAAATACATCGAGACCGACCCGATTCAAATCCCGCATCGTTTTGATAATGAAAAAGATATTGAATTAAGTGCTTTTTTGACCTCACTAATTACCTGGGGAAATCGTAGATCCATAATCTAAAGTGCCTCTCAACTGATGGACCTTATGGATAATTCACCACACCAGTGGATAGCAACGCTTTCGGCAGAAAAACTTAATCGATTGAATTTCTATTGCTATCGCACACTGAATCAGGAAGATATTCAAAATATAATAATTCGTCTTCACCAAATTATCTCCAAATACGATTCGTTAGGGAATTTTTTTGAGCATCTTTACCGATTGTCCGACAATCAAGTTCCAGAGATGCTTTCCAATTTCCACCAGAACTTTACAGACTTATTTCCTCAAAGAACAAAACGCCATATTGCTAACATCAGAACAGGTTCGGCAGCTAAGCGGCTCAATATGTATCTTCGGTGGATGGTTAGAGACGATAATCGCGGTGTTGACTTTGGCTTATGGAAGTTTATTACCCCGGCCGAACTTTATCTACCCCTTGATGTTCACTCCGGTCGTGTGGCTCGAAAGCTTGGACTTTTGAATATCAAAAGTAATAACTGGAGAGCTGTAGAAGAAATCACCTCGTTATTACGAACTTTTAATCCAAACGATCCAGCAATCTACGACTATGCACTTTTTGGTTTGGGCGTTTTTGAAAAATTTTAACTTTCGACTTGTTGTGCAAAATATAAAAATGTGTTATAATTGCAGAGAATTTCCCCAACAAGGGTAAAGTGTACCCCATTTTCCAACAAAACCAACTTTAAATTCTCACCCAACAAACTCTTTTTGCATGTATGATATTTTAGAACTGAACAAAAAACTTGTTTCAGAATTACGAGAAATAGCTGAAAGCTTTGGAATAACAAAAGCCGAAAATCTAAAGAAGAACGACTTAATTTATCAGATTCTAGATAAGCAGGCAATTCTGATTTCACAGCAAGAACTCGAACGACAACAAAAGAAAGAAGGCGAACCTAAGAGCCAAAAGCGACCAAGAATTGCAAAAAAACAAAACAGCCAGAACACACCATTAGCCTCATCATCAGCGGGAAAGACAGAATCAAAACCGGAACAAACCCAAGAGGCTGTCGATGGCAACATCAATATTGAAAACTCAAAGCCAAACCGCGATCCAGAATTGGCAGAACATTCCTCTTCCAATGACAGATATCAACACTATAACAGAACCCACAAATCATACCAACAACAGATAAACAATCCACCAATAAAACATCAACCATTGGAAGTTGAGCCCCGATTGGAAGTTGGCTTTATAGAAACAGACGATATCGAAAAAACTGTCTCCTCCGATGACGCTACAATTGAAAAAACATCGGGACACACCCTCGCAACTGATACTACTCCACGAAAGGAAAATTGTGAAGTTGCAGAGCAATCGGTAAAACCGGAAAAACGTTTCGAGTTTGATGCTATTGTTAACGCCATTGGCGTTCTGGAAATAATGCCCGATGGTGTTGGTTTTCTGCGATCGTCAGACTATAACTATTTCAACAGCCCCGACGACATTTATGTTAGCCAATCGCAAATAAAACTTTTCGGATTAAAAACCGGTGACACCATTGAAGGTCCGATTCGCCCACCCAAAGAAGGAGAAAAATACTATCCTTTGGTAAAGGTTGAAAAAATTAATGGGCGAGATCCCGAATTCATTCGCGATCGTATTCCATTCGACTATCTTACCCCACTTTTCCCGTATGAAAAATTTGATTTAACTTCCCATAGCAATGTAACCATGTCAACCCGCATTGTTGATATGTTTGCCCCTATTGGGAAGGGACAACGTGGTCTTATTGTTGCACAACCCAAAACGGGAAAGACTATGCTGCTTAAAGAGATAGCCAACGCTATTGCAGCAAACCATCCGGAAGTGTATCTCATAATCCTTCTCATCGATGAACGTCCCGAGGAAGTAACAGACATGGCACGAAGCGTTAAAGGCGAAGTAATCAGTTCAACCTTCGATGAACCGGCTGAACGACATGTAAAAGTAGCCAACATAGTTTTAGAGAAAGCCAAACGGTTGGTTGAGTGCGGTCATGATGTTGTCATACTGCTGGATTCTATAACCCGATTAGCACGAGCCTACAATACAGTCTCTCCGGCTTCAGGAAAAGTACTTTCGGGAGGAGTTGATGCCAATGCATTGCATAAACCAAAACGATTCTTTGGTGCAGCCCGTAAAATTGAAAACGGAGGATCACTAACCATTCTCGCCACAGCTTTAACCGAAACCGGTTCGAAAATGGACGATGTGATTTTCGAAGAATTTAAAGGAACCGGAAATATGGAACTCCAACTCGACCGAAAACTTTCTAACCGCAGAATTTATCCGGCTGTTGATATACTTGCATCAAGTACTCGTCGAGAAGAGCTTCTTATTCCTCAACATATGCTCAATCGACTTTACATCCTTAGGAAATATCTTGCCGACATGACAAGTCAGGAGGCCATGGAATTCATGCTTAGCCGACTACCCAATACACGAAGCAATGAAGAATTCCTGTTGACGATGGATAAAGAATAGTGCATATGTTGTTAGACACATTTTTTCAACACCGCTTCAAATTTAATTAAGAACACAAGTCATAGATACAAAAACAAAATACAATTCAAACCAACGTTTATTGAACAACAGAAAAACACACAATTTTGAATCAATCTATATTTTTGAAAAGTAGCTACCGGAAACAACAAAGGACTGAATTTTGTAATTTCGTAGGTTGAAAATCAACAAAGTAAAAGTAACACATACAATATTTTAACATAAACATTATGAGCGAAACAAAAAAATTTATCACCTGCGATGGGAACTATGCAGCCAGTTACATAGCCTATATGTTTAGCGAAGTTGCTGCCATCTATCCTATCACTCCATCGTCAACCATGGCCGAATATGTTGATGAATGGGCTGCTAACGGCAAAAAAAACATTTTCAATCGTCCGGTTAGAGTAGTTGAAATGCAATCGGAAGCCGGAGCAGCAGGAGCTGTTCACGGATCACTACAATCGGGGGCATTAACAACAACATTCACTGCTTCACAAGGTTTGTTGCTCATGATTCCCAATATGTATAAAATTTCGGGAGAGCTTCTGCCCGGAGTATTTCACGTTTCGGCACGAAGCATTGCAGCTCAGGCCCTTTCAATCTTTGGCGATCATAGCGACGTAATGAGTACCCGTCAAACAGGATTTGCCATGTTGGCCACCGGTAGCGTTCAAGAAATTATGGACATTGCTCCGGTTGCCCACCTTGCAGCCATCAAAGGTCGAGTTCCCTTCCTGCATTTCTTCGATGGATTTCGCACGTCTCACGAAATTCAAAAAGTGGAAGCACCTCAAATGGAAACTCTGGCTAAACTAATCGATAGCAAAGCTCTGGACAACTTCCGTAAAAACGCTCTAAACCCCGAGCATCCGGTAACCCGTGGAACAGCTCAAAACCCCGACATCTATTTCCAAACACGTGAAGCCGCAAATCGTTTCTACGATGCTATTCCCGATATCGTTGAAGATTACATGCAACAACTGAAAGCCATCACCGGCCGTGAATATCATCCGTTCGATTATTACGGAGCTCCCGATGCAACCGATATCATTGTTGCCATGGGTTCCATTACCGACACCATCAAAGAGGTTATTGATTTTAAACTAAATAATGGTGAAAAAGTGGGGTTGATTAGTGTACACCTCTACCGCCCATTTTCGGCAAAATACTTCTTTAAAGTTTTCCCAAAAAATGTAAAACGTATTACCGTTCTAGATCGCACCAAAGAACCCGGTGCCAATGGAGATCCGCTCTACCTCGACGTAGTTGAATTATTTAAAGGTAAAACCGACGCACCGGTGATTGTGGGAGGACGTTACGGGCTATCTTCAAAAGACACCACACCCTCACAAATTTTAGCAGTGTATGAGAACATGGCTATGAAAGAGCCTAAAAATCAATTTACGGTTGGAATCATCGACGATGTTACATTCCGTTCATTGCCACTCAAAGCTGAAGTGAATGTCACTCCTAAAGGAACCTATCAAGCCAAATTCTATGGTATCGGATCTGACGGTACTGTGGGGGCAAACAAAAACTCGATTAAAATTATTGGAGAGACTACAGACAAATATTGCCAAGCTTACTTTTCCTACGATTCAAAAAAATCAGGAGGCGTAACTGTTTCTCACCTACGATTCGGAGACAAACCAATCCGTGCGCCTTATTTAGTAACCACACCCGATTTTGTAGCATGCCACGTTCCTGCGTATCTTGATAAATACGATATGCTCAAAGGATTGGTTGATGGCGGTGTTTTCCTATTAAATAGCAACTGGGATGTTGAAGAAACTAAAAAACGCCTTCCCAATTCAGTAAAGAAATATTTGGCTGAACACCAAATCAATTTCTATATCATCAACGCCACCGCAATTGCTAGTGAGATCGGACTTGGGAATCGTACCAATACCATAATGCAATCGGCATTCTTTAAGATTTCAAACGTAATTCCCTATGAGTTAGCCGTAAAAGAAATGAAAGCATTTGCTTACAAGAGCTTCCATTTAAAAGGCGACGAGATTATTCAAATGAACTACAAAGCAATTGATCGCGGCGGCGATGTGATAAAAGTAGAAATCCCGAAAGAATGGGCCTCGTTATCAACCAACGATTCACCACAAATTGATGCCGAAGTTCCCGATTTCATCAAGAAAATTGTATTCCCAATGAACTCCCTGAAAGGCGACGATCTGCCGGTAAGCGCCTTCGTCGGTAGGGAAGATGGTACATTCGATCCGGGAACAACACAGTATGAAAAACGTGGTATTGCTGTTACTATTCCGGAATGGATTGCAGAAAATTGTATTCAATGTAACCAATGTTCCTTTGTTTGCCCCCACGCTGCCATTCGTCCTTTCTTGCTCAATGAGAAAGAATTGGCCGGTGCTCCGGAAGGGACAAAAACATTAAAAGCAAACGGAAAAGGATACGAAAACCTGCAATTCCGGATTCAGGTCAGCCCACTCGATTGTACAGGTTGTGGAAACTGCGTTGACGTTTGTCCTTCAAAAACCAAAGCGCTGGTATTGAAACCTCTTGACACTCAAGAAGCCGAGATCAAACGTTGGGATTATGTTTCGAAAAACGTAACCTATAAAGATAATATTTCACCCAAAGCTACCAATGTTAAATCTTCGCAATTTGCTCGTCCACTTTTTGAATTTTCAGGAGCTTGTGCAGGTTGTGGAGAAACTCCTTACATTAAACTTATTACACAGTTGTTCGGCGATCGGATGATGATAGCCAATGCAACAGGTTGTTCATCAATTTATGGAGGTTCAGCACCCGCAACCCCATATTGTGTAAATCATGAAGGAAGAGGGCCAGCTTGGGCAAACTCACTTTTTGAAGATAACGCTGAATATGGCTTCGGTATGGCAACCGGCGTTCGTAACATCCGTGAACGTATCCTTGCCATGATGCAAGACAATATGAACAACGTTTCAGCCGCAACCAAAGCTGCTTTTGAAAATTGGATTGCCAATTTCAACAACGGAGAGAAAACTCGCGAAGTTTCCGATGCTGTGGTTAAAGCACTTCAATCCGAAAAACATCCGGTTGCTAAAGAAATTCTTGATTTAAAACAATATCTTGAGAAAAAATCGGTCTGGATTTTTGGTGGCGATGGCTGGGCTTACGACATAGGTTATGGTGGCTTGGATCACGTATTAGCTTCCGGAGAAGATGTGAACCTTTTAGTACTCGACACAGAAGTTTACTCAAATACCGGTGGTCAATCCTCAAAATCAACACCGATTGGAGCGGTCGCCAAATTTGCCGCTGCAGGAAAACGTATCCGCAAAAAAGACTTAGGCGCCATGGCCATGAGCTACGGATATGTTTATGTTGCTCAGGTAGCCATGGGAGCAAACCAAGCACAATATATGAAGGCAATTAAAGAGGCAGAAGCTTATCCAGGACCATCCATCGTGATTGCTTACGCTCCTTGTATTGCGCATGGAATTCGCACCGGTATGGGATCCACTCAACGCGAGCAAACCAAAGCTGTAGAATGTGGCTATTGGCATCTATATCGATACAATCCACTTTTGGAAGCTGAGGGAAAAAATCCTTTCCAGCTCGATTCGAAAGAACCCAATTGGTCTAAATTCCAAGATTTCTTGCGCGGAGAAGTTCGATATACCGCTCTGTTAGCTGCTTTCCCCAAAGAAGCTGCTGAATTGTTTGCTGCTGCAGAAGAGGCTGCAAAATGGCGTTACAAAAACTATAAACGCCTTGCTGAATTAAAAAACGAATAAAAATCCAACCCTAATAAAAAAGCCCGAAGAAAATTCGGGCTTTTTTATTACAATTCTCGCGATTTAAAGAATGAATATCTTTTTTAAGGTTAATTTTTATCAATGTTTCATCCATTTCCAGAGATCTTTCCATGATGCTTTTGAGCCATAAAACAAAATGCCTGTTCGATAGATTTTAGCAGCAATCCATGCCATAGCCAAAAATGCCCCGATCAGCATTAGCATCGAAAAAACAACATCCATAACCGGAACTCCGAACGGTAGTCGCACCATCATTATTACCGGAGAAGTAAACGGTATGATTGAAAACCAATAAGCCAAATTACTATCCGGATTGTTCATGACGTTAACCATTACAATTATGGCTACAATCAATGGAATGGTGATAGGCATCATAAATTGCTGCGTATCAGCCTCGCTATCAACAGCCGAACCTACAGCTGCAAACATGGCCCCATAGAGTAAAAAGCCTCCGATAAAATAAAATAAAAATAGACTTAGCACCAAAGGAAAATTTATTGATGAGATGGCATCGAAAACCACAGCCATACTTGGTTCACTCTCTTGTTGTTGCAGTTCAACGGTTTGCATCGATCCGGAATTGGACAATTCAACCGCAGGCTGTATTTCTTGGATTTTAGTCGGGGTTCTCAAAATTGCTCCAGAAAATTGCACAATCGAAAAGGTGATTACAATCCATAATGCAAATTGTGTTATTCCAACTAACCCCACCCCAATGATTTTCCCAAACATAATCTCGATGGGTTTTACCGATGACAAAATCACCTCCACAATGCGACTCGACTTCTCCTCAATGATTCCTCGCATAACCATCGACCCGAAAACAAAAATGGCAAAGTAAATCAGAAATCCTGAAATATAACCAACCATCATAGCAAACTCCGAGCGACTTTCTTTAGTCTCCCCACTTTCGGTAATTTGAATGGTTTGTGCATGAATTTTTGTTTTTATTCGACTCATGTCTTGAATATTGATGCCGGCTTCAATCATTTTGTGATTTTCCACCGCTCGTTCAATACTTCCTGTGATGTGAGTACGCAATCCCAAAGGAAACGATTTCTTTGATAAAATCTGAATCTGATTTGATGCTAAAATATTTTGCGGAATAAACACAACTGCATAATACATGTTATTTTCAATAGCCTTTTTGGCATCAGCAATCGACATGTCAATATAAACGAAACGGGTGTTGCCATCGTTGGGTATTTTACCACGAATGCTCTCAAACTCGCGAATAAGCACCTCATAATATAGTGCATGACGATTGTATATGCTGTCAGCAATTTTAAACGAAATCAGGTCTTTCAATTGTAATTTTGCCAAGGTATTTTTTATTGTGATCTTGATGTTTTCCACCATGTTCTCATCGCGCTGAACAACAATGGCATCGAGTTGCATAGCCATGTCTTTAAATAAATCCGATTCGTTCAAAACCGAACTATTGATTTTTACCAAATCGCTCCTGAGCTGATAAGTATTCAGTAGGGTAACCTCTTTGAGAATTTTTGAATAATCAAAAATGCTGCTGCTGTCAATTACCGCAATCTGACGCTCACTGGTGTCTTCAATCTTAGAAATAAATACAGGTGCTAGCATTAGTCCGGCAAACAAAATCGGACCAAGTATGGTCATGATAATAAACGATTTTTTGCGAACTCTGGTTAAATATTCCCGCTGTATGATTTTTACAATTTTATTCATAAACTTAGTTATTTAGGATGATCGGATGAAAATGTCGTGTAATTACTAACTCATGGGTCTTAGCCAACGTTGTTGTTGACTTTTAGTTTTGATTGAATTGTTTTACCACCCGAATAAAAATATCGTTCATCGAAGGTAAAACTTCACTAAAGCCATGAATATCGACATATTGGATAAAATACTTCAGAACGTCGTTCGGAGAAAGGGCTTCGGTAAGGTTGACCGTGATTCGTGTAAGTTTTCCGAAAGGTTCGGTTTTGACAACCTGAATTTCAGGATTTTGATTAAAATCTCCATTGATGGCTCCTGCAAAATCGATTTGAAATGTGTTGGTTTTATACTGCTCACGTATCTCCTCAACCCTTCCGTCCAAAATTTTTTTCGATCTATTGATCAAAGCAACGTGGTCACATAGTTCCTCAACAGAGCTCATGTTGTGAGTTGAAAAAATGATAGTAGATCCTTGTCTCTTTAAATCGATCATCTCATCTTTAAGTAAATTCGCGTTGATAGGATCGAATCCGCTAAAGGGCTCATCGAAAATTATTAACTTAGGTTGATGAATCACGGTTACAATAAATTGCACTTTCTGTGCCATCCCTTTTGAAAGCTCTTCAACTTTTTTGTCCCACCAAGCTTGAATTTCAAATTTCTCAAACCAATATTTTAATCGTTTTAAAGCTTCGTATCGACTGAGTCCCTTCAATTGCGCCAAATATAAAGCTTGTTCGCCAACTTTCATTTTTTTGTATAGACCTCGCTCTTCGGGGAGATAGCCAATTTTTTCCACATCATCGGGACGAATTGGATTTCCGTTGAAAATAATCCGGCCGTTATCCGGAGCGTAGATTTGGTTTATAATGCGAATCAGTGTTGTTTTTCCGGCACCGTTTGGTCCAAGTAATCCAAAAATGGCACCATCGGGAACACTAATTGAAACATCATCAAGAGCTTTATGGTTAATAAAACTCTTCGATACATTCTCTGCAATCAATGTGTGCATAAGTTCCTAAATTTTCGATTTTGCGTCAGGCAAATATACGACAAGAAGTATAATTATGAAATCCCAATCATGGCCGATAATATAGATTTCCCACAAGATATTTAGGCCTTAGATTGATTTAATATCATTAGATTCAAGTAGTAAATGCAACTTTTAGACGAGAGAAGAGTAGTTTAAATTTTTTCAGCAGGAAGAAGGTTTCCCCCCTTCCCCTGAATGGAATAAACAGCTAATATTGTCTCCCGTCCAAAGTTGTCAATATTGAGCCATTTAACCGTAGAGCAAAGGTACACAATTTCAGAGATGACACAAGCAGGGTACAGCCAAAAGCGATATCCGCGGTCATAGGTAGAGACAAATCGGTCGTAAGCCGTGAGTTGAAACGTAATGCCGATGGGCGTTCCGGGGTGTACCGTTTTGAGTTAGCCTGCCGTAAGGCAGCAGATCGACAGAAAAAGAAACAGAAGCGCACCCTTTTCACCCAGGAAGTACAAGAATTTGTGGAAGAAAGGTTGCTTCTGAAGTACAGCCCGGAGCAGATAGTCGGGATTGCAAAAAAGGAGGGGTTGCCATGCGTGTCGCACGAAAGAATATACCAGCACATCTGGAGCGACAAGAGGCGAAAAGGAACACTCTACACGCACCTTCGCAGCAAGGGGAGGCGCTACAGGGATAGGAGCTTGATGCGCAACAAACGGGCTCAAATCGTTGGCAGGGTTGACATTAGCGAGAGAACCGTTGTTGTTGATGAACGGAAGCGTTTTGGGGATCTTGAGGTGGACACCATTGTGGGAAAAGACCGCAAAGGGGTAATACTGACCATTAACGACAGGGCAACGGGCGTGTTGAAAATGAAGAAACTGAATGGAAAAAACGCCTCAGAACTGGCCGAAGCCTGTATCAGCGCTTTGAGCCACTGGGTACCTAACCTAATGACCATAACAGCCGATAATGGGAAAGAGTTTGCAGACCATCAAACGATCGCAAAAAAACTAAACATCGACTTCTACTTTGCAAAACCATATCACAGCTGGGAAAGAGGAAGCAACGAGAACCTAAACGGGTTAATAAGGCAGTATATCCCCAAGAAAACCGATTTCGCGACCATTACAGAGGAGTATGTGCAGTTTGTGGAAGATCAATTAAACAACAGACCAAGAAAAAGATTTAACTTTGAGTCACCAAATTATATGTTAAACCAAAAAGTTGCATTTGTAACTTGAATTCACCAAAAATTTGGATTGTATTTTTTTTTTCACCTTTGTTACGTCAGAACAATAGTGTACACGGCCGTGGCTATTTGACAAAAGAAAAGAGTACAAACAATTTAAAACAAAATTGAAATGAAAAACATCTTTTTCATGGCTTTGACCATGGCTGCAACGGCCACATTCTTCAGCTCCTGTCAAAAGGAAAAAATTACGCCTACAACCGACTTTTCGCAACTCAGCGATGCTGATTTGGCAAAGAAAATTGGCGATTTCCGCACGCAGGTGCTCGATGCCCAAAAGAACGGCAACACCCAAACCATTTCTTTTGGCGATGCCATTTACCTTATGGAAGCCGTTTTTAACTACTACCACGGTTTTACGAGCGAAGAGTATTCCGCCACAGTAACCGAAACCATTACTTTGCCCGTGAACTACAATATAAATGATGAAATTGCGTTTACAGAACTCAATTCCATTTTTGTAGAACTAAACAACACCATGGTAGAGAAATTCGAAGCACTGAAAATGGACAACAAACGCACAATGATGTTTGATGTAGAACTTACCGAAGAAGGACTGCAAGTTTTGATGACCGCCGGAAGCGTTGAAACCAACAAGGTGTCGCAGGAGTGCATTAACAATGCTCCGTTTGGGGCCACGGATTATTGGTTACCGGGAGACGTGCTTGATCCGATAATGAATCCAAATTATTATGCAACCGGAAAATGCGGACAGTTTACCGGACAGTGTGTTGGGCATAGTGATGCTCGTGGAGAGCAAGAAAAGGCTGCCAGAAAATATCGTAGAGGTAATTTTTCAGCAGGTTTGCATTATTTCACAGATTTAACCCCCTATTCAATTTACGATGAGATAGGGCTTTTTTCTGGTTATTCTTTTGTTTGTATTTCTCCGGAGGAAATGAATACCCATTATCAAACAATCGGGAACAAAATAGATTATTATTACGGTTACTATAATGTTCCACAAACCAAGCAATTTGCAAACATTAGAATAGTTAATGACTTTATGTTAGGAATTGGAAAAACATACTATTTTCAAACCTTTGTACACACAATAACCTATGGCATAAAACGTGAAAGAACCGAAATACCTTCATTGCCAAGCTTTTTATAAATACCAACCATTGTTTAATACTGGGGGGCGAAATTGGCCACCCCCAATTGTCGAAAACGGGAAAGAATAATTTTATGAAGAATTTTCTACTATAATACTCCCCAAAATTCAGACCACTGGTTAAGTTGAAAAAATTAATAAATTTACCAGTGATTATGAAAAAGGAAAGAAGAAAATTTACAGCGGCATTTAAGGCCCAAGTTGCCATCGAAGCTCTAAAAGAAAGAGACACTTTGGCAGAACTAGCTAAACGTTTCGATGTTCATCCGAATATGATTTCGAAATGGAAGCAGGAATTTGTCGAACGATCCCCAGAGATATTCA
>Ga0208198_1003041_pt1 | contig 11909 bp, 11 predicted proteins | sample AD_JPNTR2_MetaG_FD_184446 | JGI IMG/M metagenome (GOLD analysis project Ga0208198, IMG submission 184446) | Active sludge microbial communities of municipal wastewater-treating anaerobic digesters from Japan - AD_JPNTR2_MetaG (SPAdes) (version 2) | ecosystem: Engineered > Bioreactor > Anaerobic... | reverse complement strand
CAATCCACCGCTCTTTCCAAATACGATGAGCAGCTTGTCCGGCGGCTGATTGAGAAAGTCACAGTCTACGAGGATAAATTCACTGTGGAATTCAAGTCTGGTGTGACGGTAGATGTGGATGAAGATAGAATTTAGTTGTATAAACACATCACAAAATCCAATACTTATAAATTTATAAAGGCTCCTCTCACCCGAAACATATCTGGTGATGAGGAGCCCTGTTTTTATTCCTTCTTTTTTCTAGAATCTTCAAAAATTTTCTTTACTTCTTCCATATCCTGTCCATCAATATAATATGTAATAGCTGCTTTACCAATTGCAGAAGTACCTAAAGCTGCAATTCCAGAGCTTACAGCCGAACCAGACCCCGGCCAGACTGCATTCAAGAATTTTGATGCTTGCTGTGCAACCAGTCTAAACACATACCCCGCACCTGCAATTCCACCCATGCTAAATATAAACTCTTTAGCAGTATCAAGCGAAATATCTCTTCCACTTAAAGATGCGATTAAACATACTAAAACCGACTGGATTATGAGTAACACATATATATCAGAAACAGGAATCGGCGTAAGTGCAACCGTTGCTGATATACCAGAGAATATTGTGTTCAGATGTCTTGCCAGTCTATTAACTACTTCTGTAAGTCGTGCAGCCATCCTTAATCCCATCTGTGCCTCAAAATCAAGGATGGCTTCCTCCAATATATCAAGCAGTCTCTCAATGTTGTAACGGCCATCAAACGCTATTTGAAGATTTTCAATATCGTTTTTAGGCAAATTGTCTATATTTTCTACATCAATTTCTATGCCATCTGGTGTTTGCCAATCAATCAATGATGAAACGGCGATAATATCATCTATTTTAAGACCATTCTTAACAATAATACCTTTATAGTATTGAACTACTTCTTGAATTTTTACAATTTTGTTCTGTGGATACTCTGATGGTATCTTAAATCTTGTTGGTGCCATCTCATCACATTTGTTTATGACAACCACTATTGGCAGTCGCATGTTGTTAATTTCTGCATAAGTTTTTGCGAGTTTTTTTAAAAATAAAACATCAGAATTCACATCGTCTCTGTGAGTACAGTTTAACATCATAATTGCCACATCAGGAGAAAATTCGTTAATTTGGTTAATAAGCATATCCTCAGCGGAAACATCTGTATTCAAACTCTCAGATTCTGCAATTCCTCTTGTATCGAGGATCTCCATTAATACTCTATCTCCGTCCATACATTTGCAAACTTGAGCATTTTCTGTACAACTTTTTGTGTCACTTACTGCTGCAACATATGAACCGCACAGCGCATTAATTAAACTGCTCTTACCAACACCCGTACGACCTATAAGAAAAATCCTCGGAGGCCTATGTGAGTCTATCCCTTCCATTAAGTTTTTGAGTTCCTTATCACCTAGAATTGTATCCTTCAGCATGGTTTTTGTCTTTTCAGGGATTGCATCTGGTAATTTGTCAATTAAACTGCCAGCCTTGATGTAGAACTTTTTCATATTTTTCATTCTTTGCTCGATTTTCAACTTATCATCTTTCATTAGCATCTTCTCCTTGTTACTGTATTTTAAGCAATATCGTTCCCTGTGTTGCCATAATAGTCCTTGCAAATTTCGCGAATCATTCCAATATTGACTTTACCTTGAACTGAACTTCAAAATATGTATTAAGTAATTCTTCAGTCTTCAGCAAATCTGTTATATCGCTAATATCGCCAATATCGACCGACAAATTATCCTCAACGTAATCATGAATTAAAAATCTATATTCTTGCTGATAAGCATATTTGTCTCGTTTCCAAAAAGCGATTCTTAAATTATCCTTTTGCACCTGTTTCAGATGCTCTATATTGTTAAATCCATAATATTGAACATGGTCTCTTGTAAATCCATATCCGGACTTCAACAATCCATCTTTTACTCGTTTTATAAACTCGTTACCATTTTTAATAATTAAAACTGAATCTCCGAAGTTGTGTATTCTTTCCAACTGTTCCTTGGTGAACTGGTATTTTATAGTTAATACATCTCCAGCCAACTGCTCATCAACATGATTTCTGTGATCAAACATAAACATACAGAATACTGGACACCCCAAATAACCTAAGTTCATTGATGCTGATGGTGCATTAAACTGAGCAACTAACTCATTAGTGTCAACAGTTACCATAGATATCTTCACATCCCGTAACACCATTTGTCCATCGTATTTATCGCCAACGTCTTCATCATCAGTTGTTTTCTCTAAGTCCACATAATACTTTAGGTTTTTCATATAAAGCTGCCCTTCACGAAGCTTTTTCAGGTTTTTCTTAGAACCAAATTTCATCAACATTGACCAGCCATTTTCAACTGTTTTTTCTTCCATTTTTCATACCGCCTTCCTCTAACAACTATTCCACTTTCCAACTTTGCCTATGGCCATGTTGAATTGTCGATTTTTAACGTATTTATCCCTACATCCAACCTGTTCACACAACCTTAAAAAATTCCGAAAAAACATCTAAATCGTGCACTCGCGAAGGCTGACATCTAAATCGACCACTCACCGAGCACTGACATCTAACCTGACCACTTAACTATCAAATTGGGCATTTTTTGACCTGTTTCCACGAAGTGAAAAAATGCAATTTTTGCTTGGTGGGTTTAAAATCCATAAGTGTGAAAAACCTTGATATATCAGGGTTTCCGGACTTCATGCTATTTTACCCTTGATAGAGTAGAGCAGTGGGGTTGCCACCGCCCCCTCATCAAACCGTACGTGCGGTTTTCCCGCATACGGCTTTCCGATATTCTTCTTCCTTCAGCATTCAGCCACAAATACTTGCCAGTCCAGCCTGCAAGGTCAATTCTCTGACCTTTGCCGGATTTCCAAGCCTGTAGTTGCGTTGTTTCTTCCGATTGTACCACCGAGTAAATTTAGCGTTGATGTACTTTTCTATCTTCCATAACCATGGTCTTGTAAACCGCCTAGCATAATAATTTCTCATACCAATGATTTTAGGATTGAGCAGTTTTACCATTTCTTTCATGCTCCACAGTAGTTTGCTTGGACTGGAAAACACCTCTTTGATGTTGGCTCTCATTTTCTTCATAGCCCCTTTGGACGGAACTTGCTGTAATGTCCAATACCACTTCCAGCTTTTGTTTCTGAACCGCTGAAACCTATTATTGAAGCCAAGAAAATCAAAGCTGTCTTTTCCGAAATACATATCAACAAGTCTTGTTTTCTCGCTGTGCAATGTCAGTTCCAGCTTATCCATAATCCATTTCACGGCTTTCAAAGCTTCTACTGCCTGTGCTTTCCGCTTGCACAATATCACAAAATCATCTGCGTATCGTACCAACTCGCCCAGGTGTCCAAATCTCTTATTCCAATATACATCAAAATAATTCAGATATATGTTGGATAAAAGCGGTGATATAACTCCACCCTGCGGTGCTCCAAGTTTACTTTCACTGTATTGTCCGGCTTCAAGCACTCCTGCTTTCAGCCAGCCTTTTATAAGCTTCAGCACCTTGCGGTCAGTTATCCTCTGCTCTACCAGTAAAAGCAGTTTATCATGGCTTATACTGCCGAAATAATCTTTAATGTCGGCATCAATTACCCACAAAGCACCGCCTTTATCAGCTGCTTCGAATATCCTGTCCATTGCCTGTAGTGCACTTCGTTTTGGTCGGAATCCATACGAACAAGGCTGAAAATCAGCTTCAAATACCGGCTCGATTACTATCTTTGCAGCCATTTGTACTATTCTGTCCTTAATCGTAGGTATTCCCAATGCTCTTTTCCTTCCATCTGGTTTTGGAATATAGGTCCGTCTGACAGGCTTGCACCGATATTTATCTGTCCTTAATTCTTCCGCTATTTCGTCCAACAGTTTTTCTTCGCCGTACGCTTTCACGTCATCAATACTGACTTTATCGACACCGCCTGCCCCACCGTTCCGTTTTACCCGTTTCCACGCTTCCTCTAAAATATCCTTGCGGTATATTTTGTCATACATCGCATAGAACTTTCTCTTTCGGTCAGCTTTGGCTGTAAGGTATAGTCTGTTCTGGACGTTTCGTACTTTTTCATGGGTGTTAATAGCTTTATCGGCAATCACCAGCACCTACCTCCTCTACAGACTTGAATAAAGTTGTGCCCCTTTCCTATGTACAGTTTTGTTGTCTGCACAATCTTCGGTACTATGGGCACTTCTGACTGCCTCTTTGCAGGACTGCAATTTCGCTTTCGCTTATATGCGTCCTCTTTACAGTTACCTGTGCAAAGTAGGCTCTCTCCAGTTCCGACAAATACTTTCCTAACGTGTCGCTACCTCTACACCGCAGGGTTCTTAGGTATTGCATTTAGGGTTCTTCATACCGTCTGCTGCCTTCGCCGTTGATGTCTCGGCTCGGCTCCCTGTTGTTCCCTTTCGGGAATGTAAATAACGGTGCGGCAGTATTCACTTCATGTTACAACCCGTCAGTTTGTCTGCTCCCTGAGGAACATTCCGTAACGCTTCAACGCATGAATTACTCCATACGCTGGTTACTGACTAAGTGGCTGCCCTACCTTTACCACTACAGGACTTTCACCTGTTAGCATTTGCCAGCTTCGCTGGACGCACACATCAATACTACCGTCTCAACGTGAAGTTTTTAGGCTATTTCACACTTTCCTAAAAATACAGTAAAAGTGCTGTATTTGTGCTGGTTTGACATCTATCCTGTCCTCTCGAGAAATAATTCTCGATTAGTGCGTATTCCGGATTATCCGGACGGCAGTTCCGGAAACATCCGGACATTAAACCGGACTATCCGGACACCTTGTCATTTAATTTGATTTTATAAAAAAGCTGTACTTAATGCAATTCTTTTCGCATTTTGTTAAAGTTTATACTGATACCCCTCAAGTATTTTATTTAAAAGATTAGCCCTCTTTTTACCTATACGGTTTAACACGGTAGGGTTCAACTCCTGAGCATTAAAAAGCATTTCCGGGTAGCTATTTGCGTAGTGTAAAACTAGCTTTTTCAGTTCTTCAAGCCCTATTTTCCTAGATAGGTAAGCATCACAAGCAGATTTTATTTCTCCAGCAAGCATTTTAACTGTAGTTGGATACAATAGAAACGCCATTTTGCACCTACTTTCCGTACGATTTTCGTATTTTTGCACCCATTTTTGTACCGTAATTGTACCTCAAATTCTTCCTGTTTGCAATATCTTTTATTATTAATCACTATGTTCTGCTTCTCTAATCATCTTTTCAGCCATTACCTCCCGCATAGACTTCTTTGAGTCCAGAGCAAGGATATATGCATTATGAACTATCCTGTCCATAATTGCATCTGCTATTGTAGGGTCAGGAAACAAATCATACCAATGAGTATGAGGAATCTGTCCGGAAAGAATCGTAGAAGCTTTATTGTATCTGCTTTCTGCAACTTCAAGTATATCCCTGCTTTCTTCTAATGTGTATGATTTTAATCCTATATCATCTAAAATCAAAAGCTTTACATTTTGAAGCTGGTTCATAAACTTGCTATATATATTTTCATTTTTCGCATCTTGTATTTCAAGTAAGAGTTCCGGAATACGGTAGTATTTAACGGTATAACCATGACGGCAAGCACTGTTACCCAATGCACATGCTAAAAATGTTTTTCCGCTTCCGGTTTTTCCTGTAATCACTATATTTAATTTCTGAATAATGTAGGTACAGGTAGAAAGAGTTTGCAGAGTCTTTTTATCAATCTTCCGGTCCGAAGTATAGTCTATATCCTCAATGCATGCATTAATACTAAAAGATGCTTTATGTATATATCTTTTGATTCTTGAGTTTTTTCTTGACTCCCATTCTTTTTCAACCATAATACCGAGCCTCTCCTCGAAAGACAACTCTCTTAAAGCCGGATCTGAATCACTCAGTAGTTGAGCCATAACTTTAAGTTTCATATCTCTTAATTTTTCTATAGTTGGGTTAATTAACATATATACCACCTCCTGAGTAAGCACTGCTTCCTCTTACATTTTCATGATGAATAATTGTATCAGCCTGCTTCTTTGAGGAATTGTTAATAACTTGCTTAAGGATAATATTAAAATATTTGAATGAGAAAACATTTTTATCTATAGCCTCTTTACTGGCAGTTTCCATTATTTCGGCTGAATGACTTTTAGCAAGCCTCATAATACCCATACAAGCGCGATAACCCTGAACAGGATAATCACTGTTTTCAAGAATCTTTTTGATTAATTCCCGGGTATTAGGACCGGTTTTTTCTGCCCACGATAGAAAACGTTCAGAATTCCATGCATAAATTGCTTTATGCTCTTCGGGCATATGTTCCTCTAATGTTCTGTACCGATTAAATTTGTCATAATTCCTGGTGTGTACCGCTATCCTCTCGTTTCCTATATATACTTCTATAGTTTTTGAAGATGCCCTAACCCAACATTTGTGATTTGCATAGGAGTAATGAACACTGTAGAAAAACCCTTTATATTCAACATGATAATTAAATGCAACTCTTGTTTCCACCCAGTCGCAATACTCATATTTTGTTGCCGGCAATGGCTGCAGACAAGGTTTATCTATTTTTTCAAAAGCCGTCTTCCTGTTGCCCTCCATTTTCTGAAATGGTCTGTTGATAAACTTTTCTAGCTCTTCTGAAATTGCTTGATTTATTTCATATATGCTAAAAAACTGTCTATTTCTAAGTGCTGCCATTATTCTTCTCGAAACATTACCTACCATGTTTTCATCTGAAGCTTTATCTTTTGGTTTACCTGCTCTGGCAGGTACAATGGTCGTTCTATAGTGTAAGGCCATTTCTTTGTAGTTTCTGTTTATTAAAGGTTCTACACGGTCTGGTTTGATAACTGCAGTCTTTGTATTATCCGGTATTGTTATTTTAGGAACCCCACCATAGTACTCATATGCCCTTACATGAGCATCAATCCAACTTTCAATTTTGGTATCACTGTAAGCATAAACAAAGGGATAGTGACTTGCAGGAAGTACAGAAACAAAAATGTATGCAGGCTTTAATTCACCTGTATTAATATCTACATAGGACAGGGTATCACCAGCCCAGTCAACCTCCATTTCTTCACCGGCTTTGTGGTGTTTGTGTAGGGATATTTTATTCAGCTTCTTGAAATTCCTATACCTCTCACAGAATTGAGTATACATGATTCCATCCGGATGCTTTTCCTTATATTCTTCCCACAAAAGCATCAAAGTCACATTCTTTTTCTTCATTTCATAGAAAACATATTCCATATCAGGCTCTGGAACGGATTTTCTAGTGTTCGTAGGTGGGTATAGCATGGACATTAACTGTTTATCACTAAGTTCGATTGGCCATGTTATATTTGCCTTTTCTGCTCTTTTAAGCACCTCTGATACTGTTGTTTTGCCACAATTGCAAGCTTGGCCAATTTCTCTTAGGGATAATCCTATTTCGTATTTAAGCCTTAAAATTTCTCTTGCTTTTATCATATCTAGCCTCCTCATCGATTGGCCCCCTTTAATCATTCTGATTAAAGAGTACCTATATTTTAGTAAATCGACAAGGTGTCCGGATGTGCCGTTACGCTGTCCGGATAATTCCGAAATGCTGTCCGCATGTTGTCGGAATCAGTGTCCGGATGTGCCCGAAATATGCAATTAGGCTATTTCAGTTTTTCGCCGCTTTGACTTCCTTTAATTCGTCTTTTATAAATAATGAGTCGCATTTCTATTATATTCTTATTTTCTATACTTCCGATAATACTTTTCAAGATTACTATTTTGAAGTTGAATAAGATTATTTATTAACTTATTTATCTCTTTCTCTGCACCGTTATTTTCCAACAATGTTATTAACCTATTTATTAATAAATCAGTGTCCATAATATATTGCTCACCACTATATACAGACAAACCAAAAGTATGTTTCACAAAGATATCTGATACATGTAACATCCCCTGTACTTTAATAAAATTGTTTGATGTCAATAGATTCTTCTTCTAATATTGGTAAAATCCAGTCCTCAGCTAAAAAAGTAAGTCTAAAATCCAAGGCATATTTTTCCGAAGAATCTATTCGGTTTTGTAGCTAATAAAATCAATATAATAAAAATACCAATTAGAATATATTGTTTAATCTTATTTAGTTACATATAATCCTCCTTTTCAATCATTTATCTACACTTACGTCATCAAATTTTATTGTGTATTTACTACGAATATATCTTATCCTTCATTTTTATGTTCAACTAGACAATATGACTTTGCCAATACAAGTAAGATACCACCATATGCTTGTTGCTGATACAAATGGTAGCAATCAAGTTGTTTTAAAATATCAGATAACGATTCCCTATTATTAAGTGAATCGTTATCATCAGTAGGATCATAACTATAATCTCCATGCAATAGATGCCCATGGCGACGATTTTCAAATATCTCTTCTATAAGTTGAACCTTATAATTATTTTCAAGAATCTCATAGAATCCACCTAAATCTGAACCAACACAGTTATCAAAATAATTTATTCTAAAGTCCACTGCTATTACATCTTCAAATATAATAGAAGCTTTAATCCGGATATCCATTTCATTATAATATCTAATCTGAAACTCTACTTTGGTATTTTTATTACTTGGAGTAATTTTTAGTTCTTCCATTGTTCCATCGAATGTTCTTAATATGAGCTTAGATTTAAATTGTTTCATTTTATTCTCCTTCACCAAATACAATATTTCGCTTCACATAATTCTACAATTGCGACCTATATCTTATTATTTACTTTTTCGAACTATATTTTTTACTTTTTCGCTTACTTCCGTCTTTGCCCTTTATAACATTACTTCGTTGCTGTTTTTTAATCTGCACCGCTTGGAAAGTTTCCTTGGATATGATCGCCGGATTGTTACCCTCTGCCAGATAGTATGCATCATGCTTTCCGTTATCCAACAACCGCACATTGCCCATATACTTTTCATTACTTAGCATTACGTCAATTGTTCTCTTGGGCCATGCAGCCTTTCGGTAGGCGATTTAATTCCTAGTCGTTCCAGTTCTTTCACAATTCCTAAAACACTCTTGCCTTGAAGATAGAGGTTAAATATCAATCGGACATTTTTCGCCTCTTTCTCATCAATTGCCAGATTACCATCTACATCATTAAAATACCCATAACATTTTCTATTATATAACTTTGAGGTCCCTTGTGCAGCACGTTGTTTGATACCCCACTTAATATTGTCGCCACGTGATTTATTCTCTGCCTGAGTAATTGACTCGATAATTGAAATCATCAATTCGTCATCTATATCGGCTGTATTTAGCGCTTCCTGGTCAAATATGACTGGAACACCAAGAACCTTTAGCTGGTTCAACGCCTCCAAAACTTCCACGGTATCCCGGCCAAATCTGCTAATATTCTTGCTTAGTATAATTTCAATATTACTAGACTTACAATCATTTAGCATACGATTAAACTCTTTACGAGAAGAACCTGTCTTGCTTGAAGCAATATCTATATACACATCTACCAATAACCATTTGGGATTAACTGCTGTCATTCTTGTTAGCGCTGAAACTTGGGCGGTAAGATTTTCAACTGGTCAGCACTGTTTGTACTCACACGACAGTAAATTCCTACGCGCTTTTCTCGTTTCGTAGGCAATGGTGGAATATAGTGTATTCTTTTATTGTCAGCCACGATGAAACCTCCTTGGTTTTAAGTCCATCAATAGATTGGAATTTGTCTACTTTATTAGATGCGTTTAAGCTTGCTTACCGATTATTTAGACTACACGACTAATCTGAAAATTGTTGAAATAAATTTTCAAGTTCATCTTTATTGTAAATTTTTCCATCACTCCTGAATTTTTCAATTCTAACATCATTATCAGCAAACTCAATTTCCCAGCGTTCTCCCGGCACAGAAACCTCAACCATAATGTATTCATCATTACATTTATCAAGTTTATAATAAATTGATGCTTCTTCTAAATGATTTAAAAAATCGATTAGCTTTGTCACATTATTTCACCTTCCATAATATAAATTATCTGAAATTCAAAATCAGATTTTCAAATTGCTTTATGTCCCTATAAAAGTGAATTAGTCTTTCCATTCAACACCCTGACTAATAAACATATTAACATATTTCAGTTATGTTGGTTAGCCTATTCAACAACCTTTTTACTGCCACATCCAACCTGACCACACAACCTCAAAAACTTCCGAAAAAACATCTAACCTGACCACTCGCGAAGGCTGACATCTAACCCGACCACTCACCGAGCACTGACATCTAACCTGACCACTTAACTATCAAATACGGCCTTTATGGACTTGTTCCCGCGAAGCGATATTTTCATGTTTTTCGTCTGGTGGGTTTCATACCCATGTGTGCTGAAAGCGTTGATATATAAGGGTTTTCAGCTCTCTCAATCTTTTACCCTCGACATCAATGTAACGCACTCAACGTGGCTCGTGTGCGGGAACAAGCGGGAGCGGCCATTGACTGATTTTTTCAAGCGAGGTGGCTGCGGTGCGGCCTGCAGGAAGAGCGCCCGCGGAGGGAAGGGAAAAAAGCCGGTTTTGTGGAAGTAGCCAGAAAAATCATCGGAAGCAGCAATTGAAGGAGGTTATGCAGTTGAAAACGGGAAGGTATTTATTTATTGTCTTACTTACTCTCCTGGTTGTCGCGGCCGGGTTCTTCCTCCTGCAGCGCCCCATGCCCGAACCCTACGTATCGGAGGCGGAACCTCTCTTTGATCGGGATTCGGCTTTTGACCGCGTTGAGGAACTGGTCACCGGCTACCCGCAGCGGGATATCTACCATCCCGACGGGAAGGCCGCGGCGCTCTGGCTGCGGAAGCAGCTCGAGTCCCTGGGGCTGCCGGTCTACACGCAGCAGTTTTCCCAGTATGTCAAGGATGAAGTGGTGGAGGGGCAGGAGAACGTCTACGCCGTGAGCCGGGGTTCCCGCTTCCCCGACGAGATCATCGTGGTCTCAGCCCACTACGACATCCCGCCCTTTGTCTACCAGGGCGCCGGCGACAACGCCTCCAGCGTGGGAACAACCCTGGAGCTGGCCCGCATCTTCGCCGCCGAGGAACACAACCGCACTATTGTCTTCCTCATGAGCGACAGCGAGGAATATGGGGCCATGTGGGGCGTGGTCAATTTCATGGAGCAGTTCGAGGACCTGGACAAGGTCAAGGCTGTGCTTGTGCTTGATTCCGTGCCGACCACAAAGATAAAGGCCGTGGCGGTGCGCCCTGTCGGCCTGCAGCAGGGCTACAGCCCGCCCTGGCTGCGCAACCTGGCCGCCGCCGCCGTGTCCCGGGAAACCGAATGCAGCGACCCCTCCCCCCTCTTCGAATGGATCGAGCGCTCCGTCTCGATCAACCCCACCGAAGCCGGGATAATCCTGCGCGCGGGCATCCCCGCGGTCAACCTGGGCGGCGTTCCCGCCGACCCGGTGAAGCACCAGGAAACCTACCACACCAGGTTTGACACCATCGACAAGCTGGACATCGGCGACCTCGAGATATTTGGCCGCAGCGCCGAGAGGGCCCTGCGCGCCCTGGACGAGATGCCGGAGATCCCCCGCGAGAGCATGTACTACCTCAAGCTGGGCAATCGCTACCTGCCTCACTGGGCCGTGGCCCTGCTGCAGCTGCTCCTCTTTGCCCCGCTTGCCTGCGCCACCTTCGCCGGCTGGCGGAGGGCAAACCTGGACCGTATCGCCACGGGTGGCGCCTTCTGGCGGGAACTGCTGCGCTGGCTGACCTTCTTCGGCGCCGGGGCGGCTGCCTTTGGCGTTCTGAAGATCCTGCCGCGCATCGGCTGGATGGTCCGCTACGAGATCTACCCGGCTACCCAGAAAGACCCGGTG
>Ga0208198_1003034_pt1 | contig 11918 bp, 12 predicted proteins | sample AD_JPNTR2_MetaG_FD_184446 | JGI IMG/M metagenome (GOLD analysis project Ga0208198, IMG submission 184446) | Active sludge microbial communities of municipal wastewater-treating anaerobic digesters from Japan - AD_JPNTR2_MetaG (SPAdes) (version 2) | ecosystem: Engineered > Bioreactor > Anaerobic... | reverse complement strand
ATGTAGAGATAGCAGTGCTCGAGGCATATTCAGAACTTAACCTTATCCCTGATGAAGCAGTTAAACACATTAAGGACAATGCAAAAATTAATGTGGAGAGAATTGAAGAGATTGAAAAAATAACAAACCACGATATCATCGCTTTTGTTGAACAAATTGGAGAAACAATCGGGGATTCGAGCAAATACTTTCACCATGGGTTAACATCATCAGACATAATAGATACATCAACAAACATTCTTCTGATTAAAGCCACACATCTTTTGATTGAGGATCTTGTAAAACTTTCGGAGACATTAAAGAAAAAAGCAATTGAATATAAGGATGTTATACAGATTGGACGAACACACGGGGTTCACGCAGAACCAATTACCCTTGGTTTTAAGATATCTGGCTGGTATTGTGAAATAAAAAGAAACATTGAAAGATTAAAATCAGCGCTTTCAGAAATTGGTTTTGGGAAAATGTCGGGCGCTGTCGGAACATATTCAAACATACCACCTGATGTCGAGAAAATTGCATGTGAAAAACTTGGGCTTAAACCCGAGATTTTCTCAACGCAGATTATTCCAAGAGATAGATATGCCTTTTATATTTCAGTGCTCGGGATTATTGCATGTTGCCTTGAAAGAATTGCTCTTCAGATACGACTTCTTCAACAAACAGAAATAAATGAGGTTGCTGAACCATTTGGAAAAGGACAGAAGGGTTCTTCAGCAATGCCCCATAAAAGAAACCCTGTTCTCTGCGAAAGAATCTGCGGACTTGCAAGAATAATAAGAAATAATGTTATTGCTGCTATGGAAAATGTTGCTCTCTGGCATGAAAGGGATATCAGTCATTCTTCGGCAGAGAGAATAATCCTTCCTGATAGTACTATACTTCTTGATTATCTGATAAACCTTACAAATACAGTGGTTGATGGGATGGAAGTATTTAAGAATAGATTGGATGAAAATATTAATTTTACACTTGGACTTATCTTTTCACAAAGGGTTCTTCTTGCACTTTGCAATAAAGGACTTCCAAGAAAAGATGCATACGAAATTGTCCAGAAAAATGCTATGAAAAGCAAAAACGAGAAAAAACATTTTATGGAACTTCTAATTAACTGTGATGAAGTAAAAAGATACCTATCTGAAGATGAAATAAAACACTGTTTTGATATCAGATGGTATACAAGAAATATTGACGCTATTTTTCAACAACTAAAATGACATCTTTTGTGTCCATCGATGAAGGTTATTCACTTTTTCTGAAACATACGCCTTTCGGCCAACCCATTGAAAAGTGTAATACCAGAAATTTCAAACAACTACAGGAAAATTGCTTCTGGGTAAGGATAAATACCGAGAATATTGCCGAAATGCACTATTTCAAAACCTTCCAGTATCCGATAAAAAAATTCCCAGGGTTAAGTATAATAAAAGCATATGCAAAGGGAATTGAAATTAACGATGAATGTTCATACTTCCTTGCTAATTTTATGACAATCGATGAAACACGCGTTATAGGAAATGCTGATATATCAGAAGAAGAAACAAAAATGCTCGCAGAAGAAATAGTAAAAAGTTTCGACTATTTCGAATTTACTGTGGTTGGAAGAGGACAGATTCTCGCGTGGTTTCCAGGCAAGTATCCTTTTTTTGAATGGAAGTTTCCCTTTGAATTAACTGACCTTGACTACACCAGTTGCCTTCCAGACCAAGGGGGATTCAAAACTCTTATAAGGGTGATATCAAATTCCTGGAGAACACTTAAAGATCATCCTGTCAACAGGGTGAAGATCGATCTCGGAGAAAATCCAGCAAATTTTCTATGGTTTCACAGCCAGAATAAACACATCGGAAATATTGAACCACTCAGTGAAAAAATTAAGAAAACCACTATATTTTGGCCTAATACTTCTTCACTTTCTGATTTTGCGAAATATCTTGGTTTCAAAGTAGTAGAAAATCCTCCAATAAATCCAGAGGAAAACACATTCTTATGGGTAGATATTGATCTTAAATCAGAAGATATTATTGGCCTAATTAAAAAATGGGAATCTGCTGATAGCCGGATAATCCTGCAGATTACAGAATCCTCTAAAAAGATAGTAATGGAATTTAATGGTGGCTTTAATTTTAATAGAAAGGCAGTTTATCTTTTTTATCCTGGCCAGAATATTGGATTTTTGAAAAGAATAATAAAACCAGGAAATCTTCCTGCAAGGTTTCTATTTTCTAATGGCTGATATTTTTATAGGACTTGGAAGCAATCTTGGAAATCGAAAAAAAAACATAGAAAAGGCAATCAAGAAGATGGCAGAGCATATCCAGATTATAAAGGTCTCGCCCTTATATAAAACCGCGCCCCAGGAGGGTGTTGGTGGAAACTGGTTTTTTAATGGGGTTGTCTATGGTAAAACATCTTTAACGCCTATGAAACTGCTTAGGTTTCTTCAATCAATAGAAGAAGACCTTGGAAGACCAAGAAATCACAAAAAAAATACAGCGAGAACCATAGACCTTGATATGCTTTTCTATGGAAATAAAATCATCAAGAATAAATTTTTAGTAATCCCGCATCCAAAAATTCTGCAAAGGGAATTTGTTATTCGCGGGTTATTAGAAGTAAATAAAAGATTTGAACATCCCCTGATAAAAAAAACTATAGCGCATATCTGGAAGGAGTTTAATGATGCAGGTACTGAAAACAAAGAAAGATGTCCGCATAGCAGTAGAAAAAGCAAAAGCATCTGATAGAAAGGTTGGATTTGTTGCAACGATGGGATATCTCCATAAAGGACATTTATCCCTGATACAGAAATCGATTGAGGACAAATGTTTTACTGTGGTTTCGATTTTTGTAAACCCACTTCAGTTTGGTCCCGCTGAAGATTTTCAAAGATACCCGAGAGATATTGACAGGGATATTTCAATACTTGAAGAAACAAATGTTGATGTTGTTTTTGCGCCATCAGTAGAAGAAATGTACTCAGAAAAACATCTCACAACCATTTCTGTTGCGGACATTTCCGAGAAACTTGAAGGGGCAATACGACCAGGACACTTTACTGGTGTATGCACTGTTGTTGCGAAATTATTTAATATTATACAGCCACACAATGCATATTTTGGATGGAAGGATGCGCAACAACTGATAATTATAAGAAAAATGGTTAAAGACATTGATTTTAATATCTCGGTTATTGGGGTTGAAACATTTAGAGAACCTGATGGGCTTGCTGCAAGTTCAAGAAATGTCTATCTTTCTGAGGAGCAAAGAAAACGAGCACTTGTCCTTTCGCGGGCTTTACAGGAAATAAAGCAAATGGTAGAATATCAAGGCATCAAGGAAACAGAAGTTTTGATTTCCAGAGGCATAAGGATTATTGAAACAGAAGATGTTGAATTGCAATATCTTGAAGCAGTTGACCTTGAGAATCTCGAAAGAGTTGAAAGCATCAAAAAAAACACAGGAATTCTTGGTGCGATAAAAGTTGGAAATGTCAGGCTAATTGATAACATAATATGGGAGTAAAATGCTTTACCCTGTTTGCAGAGTTAAAATCAAAGGTGGAAGAGTAACAGAAAAAAACTTATATTATGATGGAAGTATAACAATTTCATCAGATATACTTGAATCTTCTGGTATACTGCCTGGAGACATGGTTGATGTTTTGAACCTGAATAATGGAGCAAGAATAACCACTTACGTGATAATTGAGGAGAAAAAAAAGGGAGAAATATTTCTCAATGGTCCTGCAGCCAGGTTTTTTGAAATAGGAGATAAGGTTATTATTCTCGGTATATGTCTCGCAACACAAAAGGAAAGAAAAAAGGTAAAGATGAAGATTATTTCACTATCTGAAAAAAACAAGATAGTAAAGGTGGAGAACTAATATGTCGAGATTAAAACATAATATTAAAAAATATAGCGCAAAACAAGCACTTACCGGCGTACTGAAAATTTTGCCTCATCTTTCAGACCAGAATATTATCCGTATTCTCACGATTGCAGAAAAAGCATCTGTAAATCCTGCGTTTAAGGAAAGGATACTTGTAATTGAGGAAAAAATACGGCAGAAACACCCAACAGTGGAGATTGTAAAACGACTTAACAGTCAACTTTCTCCAAACTCTAAGAAAAAACTCATAACAAACCTGTTTTCAAATGCAATGTTTGAGGGCACAAGAAAAAGACAGGAGATTTTTGAGAAAGAAAAATGGAGACCACCGTTTTTCTTTGTATTGAGTCCTACGATGAGATGTAACCTTAAGTGTACAGGGTGTTATGCTGCACAGTATACCAAACAGGATGTTATAACCACAGAACAGATTGATAAAATCTTTACAGAAGCAAAAGACCTCGGTATTTATTTTGTAACCATAAGCGGGGGAGAACCTTTTTATAGAGAAGATCTTCTTGATATATGGAAAAAACATAATGATATGTTTTTCCTTGTTTATACAAATGGAACACTTATTGATGAAAAAATGGCAGAGAAACTTGCTGATTTAGGAAATGTTGCTCCTGCTATAAGTGTTGAGGGATTTAAGGAAGAAACTGATAAAAGAAGAGGTCCAGGAGTATATGAAAAAATTTCTAATGCGTGGAAATATCTTAAAGAAAAAGGAGTTCTCTTTGGATTTTCTGCCACGTGTACAAAATACAATGCAGAAATAATTTATAGTGATGAGTTTATTGATTTTATGATAGAGCAAGGCGCTCTTTTTGGCTGGTATTTTCAATACATACCGATTGGAAGGATGCCAGATACATCTCTTATGGCAAGTCCAGAACAAAGGGCATGGGCACGGGATAAACTCGAGCATATAAGAAATACACGGCCGATTATACTTGCTGATTTCTGGAATGATGGACATCTTGCTGGTGGCTGCATAGCAGGTGGAAGGGTTTATTTTCATATTAATTCTCAGGGAGATATTGAACCCTGCGTGTTTACCCATTTTACAAAGGATAACATAAAGGATACAACAATTCGACAGGCACTTCAAAGTGATTTATTTAAGGCAATCCAGAAACGCCAGCCATACTCGAAAAATCTTATGTGTCCGTGTATGATTATTGACAATCCAACAGTTCTAAGAGAGATCATTGCCGAGACAGGCGCCAGACCATCATACACTGGTGCGGAATCAATCATTACTGAAAGTGCACAATTTCTTGATGAGTATTCAAAGAAGATTCACGAGATATGGGACCCTGTCTGGAAGGAAAGATATAAAGAGGGTAGGGCATTAAGGGGAATTGACAAAGAAGTAGCATCTAAAATTTTAGAAGAAAAGTAATATCCTATCTTAAAATAATCTGAATGAAAACCTGTGGCAGAATTATAGAAAAAATCAATAGGACTCACCATTCAGTAAGTATCAGAACCGAAAAAATGGATATCTCATTCGATGCAGGACAATTTTTTAAGGTCTATTCTAATGATGAGTTCAGATGCTTATCTGCATCCTGTTCTCCAAGAAGAAATTACGTTGAGTTTACAAAAAAAATCACAGAGAGTAGATTCTCATCCTGGCTACAGTCACTGAAGATTGGAGACAAGATTACTATTGAAGGACCTTATGGAAGATTTGTAATGGTAGAAGACGAAAAAATACTTTTCATAGCAGGCGGCATAGGAATTACTCCGATATTCAGTATGATTGAGGATGCATTTTTAACATCCAGTAAAAAGGATTTTGTGTTATTTTACGGAAATAAATCCAGCGAGGATATTGTTTTTTATAATGAATTGAACTCTTTTTCACAGTCGCTTAAATTAAAACTTTTCATTTTTACTGAAGACGCAAATCAACAATTCTATCATGGTGTTATAACCGCTGAAAGGATTTCTGCATTATTGCCTGATGCTGTTGAAAGAACCGCTTTTGTCTGTGGACCTCCAAGTATGGTAGAATCAATGTCTGAACAAATAAAAAAATACAATATCAGCAGAAATATAAAAACTGAAAAACTTATCGGTTATTAGGAGGAAATATGAAATATGTATGCAAGGTATGTGGCTATGTGTATGACCCTGAAAAAGGCGATGATACTCAGGATATTCCTGCAGGGACTGAGTTTAATGCTCTCCCTGATTCATGGACATGCCCTGAATGTGGAGCAGGAAAAGACGAATTTGAAATTTTATCGTAATAAGGGATTTTCAAATGAAAATATCTGACGGAATTTTTTCTGTTGGCGCTATTGATTGGGACCTAAAAACATTTCATGGATATTCAACACCCTATGGAACAACCTACAACGCCTACCTCATAAAGGGCGAAAAAAACATATTGATTGATACTGTAAAACACTACTGTGCTGATGAATTTATCAGCAACATTTCAAAGGTTCTACCTGTTGATAGAATTGACTATGTGATATGTAATCACGCTGAAATGGATCATTCGGGTCTTATTAACTACATCTTATCAATGTCAAATGCAACGCTTATCTGTTCTTCAAAATGCAAGGATAATCTTCAGAAACATTTTCATAAGGACTACCAAAAAATAATCAATGTTGAACATGGACAAGAACTTAAGATTGGAAATAACACATTCAAATTTTTTCACACGCCAATGGTACACTGGCCAGAATCTATGGCAACATATCTAATTGAAAGAAAAATTCTATTCCCAAATGATGCATTTGGCCAGCACATTGCTAATTCGAAATTATATGTTGATGAAATTGGACTAGAGATTGTTCTAAGAGAGGCGCAAAAATATTATGCAAACATTGTGAATCCTTATGGGAATGCTGTTCAAAAAGTACTTGAAGCACTTAATGATTTACCTGTTGAGATAATTGCGCCTTCACATGGGATGATATGGCGAAGAAAACAGGATATTGAGAAGATTATCCAGAAATATTCAATGTGGGCAGCAAACAAACCAGGAAATGAAATTATTATTGTTTATGAAACAATGTGGGGTTCAACAAAAAAAATGGCAGAGGAGTGTTTTTTGAAGGCAGTAGAAAAAAACTATCCTGTGAAAATGTTCAATCTCGAGGTAAAGGATATCTCAGATGTTGTGGCGGAAATGCCTGATGCTAAAATGATATTGTTTGGATCATCAATCCTGCACGGACAGATTCTACCCAGGATGGCTGGCCTGTTAACATACTTAACAGGACTGAGATTTACCAATAGAAAAGCATGGACATTTGGTTCATATGGCTGGTCAAAACCAGCATTTGAAAGATTTGAAACAATGGTAAAAAGTGCTGGTTTTGAATTTCCAGGCAGTGGTTATTATGTCCAGTTTGTGCCTGATGAATCAACACTTAAACATCTTGTAGATATCTTCTCGGAGAAGATACTGGATTGAAAAGAAAATTCCTTGTTATTGTACTGACCATAATTTTTGGATTTATACCTTGTTTCAGTTTTCCTTCTTTCAAAATCTGGATTCTCGGATGGATTGGTTTTGTACCTCTTTTATTTCTTTTCGATGAAAAACATACAACAAAAAATTTTATTATAGGGATTTTTGCTGGCTTTATTTTTCATATATTTCTGTTAAACTGGCTTTTTTCTGTTGCGGGTTTCTTTTATATACTGATTGCAATTTACCTATCTCTTTACTGGGCAGTTTTCTTTTGTTTAGTTTTTGCTTTTCCTGAAAAAACACGGATTATCCTCGGAGCATCTCTATGGTATTTTCTCGAAATTTTGATGCAGAATTTACTCACTGGTTTTCCATGGTTGCCTCTTTCTCTTTCACAATGGTCATGTCCTGCAACAGCGCGAATCGCTTCGGTATATGGTTCAGCAGGCCTATCTGGCCTTATTATGGGAACAAACATTGCCTTTTATAATGGAATAAAAAACAGAAGGGTTTTTCAATCTTTTGTGATTATTGCTGTGGTAATGTTTTCTTACCTTATTTCAATCTACACAGGTATTTCTGATAATTCATCTACCACCATAAAAATTGCTTCTATTCAGGGAAACAGCGGATACTTTGGACAAAGTCCTGAAGAATCATTTGAAATATATAGAAATATGACTAATTCCATTAAAGAAAAATGTAATCTTGTAATCTGGCCTGAGAGCAGTTATCCCTCAATACTTAATAAAAACCCGAATGTGGTTGATTACTTAACACAGAAATCATATATTTTCCCAATCCTTGTTGGATCATTAAGTCAGGATAATGACACAGTTTATAATAGTGCCTATCTTTTCACCAGGGGAAGTGTTTTTAGATATGATAAAAAGCATCTTGTGCCATTTGGTGAATATGTACCCGGAAAAAGATTCAGAACCATAGAAAATCTGTATACAAGATTCGCAGGATTTATGCCTGATATATCTCCTGGCAATAAACCTGGAATATTCTCCATTGATTCTAAAAAATTTCTTGTACTCATCTGTTTTGAAAATATATTTCCATCAATCACCACTGCTTCAATAGATAATGATACGGGTTTTATTGTTGTAATTACAAATGATTCGTGGTATGGCAATTCATTCGGACCATTTCAGCACTTTGCTCATAATGTTCTTCGTGCGTGTGAAACAGGAAGGTGTGTTGTGCAAACAGCAGGAACAGGAATAACAGGAATTGTTTCTCCTTATGGAGATTGTAAAATTCTTGAGAAAAATAGGAAAAATTTATTTATTGATGGTATTATGATATCAGATATATCGCTATCTAATATGAAAACAGTATATATGTTTTTACAGGAAATAGGCATTGCAATATTTTTTATCTTACTTATCGGGGTTGTTATATGCAAAAACTAAAAAAACTTGAAGAAAGAATAGGATATAGATTCAAGGATTTTTCATTGCTCGAAACCGCAATGACTCATTCTTCTTATGCACACGAAAGAAACATTCAATCATATGAGAGATTAGAGTTCCTGGGGGACGCAGTTCTTAATTTTACTGTTGCAGTAGAGATTTTTCGTAGCCATCCTGATAAGGATGAACATTTTCTTACAGATCTTAAGTCAGCATATGTAAATAGGAACTACTTGCATCGCCTTGGAAAAAAATTAGGGCTTGGAGAAATTCTCAGGCATTCTGGTCCAAAGAATATTCGACTTGACCAGGCAGTTGAGGCATTAATAGGGGCAATATATATTGATGGAGGATATCTATATGCAAAGAATTTTATTAAAAAATTCATATTAAGCAAAGAAATAAAACCTCTAAAAGATTATAAAGGATTGATAAAAACAGTATCAATGAAAATATTTAATAAGGACGTTGTATACAAGGTTGAAAAAGAATTTGGCCCTCCACATAAGAAAATGTTTCAAATTACTGCAAAAATTCCTGGTGAAAAAATTTCCGCAACCGCAATAGGAAAAACAAAAAGAGAAGCAGAGATGAAAACATCAAAGATTCTCTTGAGAAAATTGCGATATCCCACACCAAACCCTCAAACATAGTTTTCTACTAATTACCTGCATCAAAAAACAAATCTACTAATTTTTTGAAATCTTGTATATGTAATATTGTTCAAAAACACCTAAAATATTCATACATACCCAGTAAAGTAATAAACCTGATGAAAAACTATAAAAAAGCACAAGCATCATTAATGGCAGTAAAATATTCATAAACTTTTGAGATTGTTCAACAGCAGGTGTCATTCTTTGTTGTATAAAAGAGCTAACGAACATAAGTATAGGAAGCACATTAATAGGAACTGAACCAATCGTGGCAACAGTATCCGGTACTGATAGGTCATTAATCCATAAAATAAACCTGCTGCCCCTCAAAAATATAGAACCACGCAAAGCAAGAAAAAACCCTACAAAAATTGGTAATTGAATCAACATAGGTAAACAACCACCAAAAGGATTTATCTTATATTCCTTATAAAGATTCATCATTTCTTTTTGCATCATCTGTGGATTATCCTTGTACTTCTTCTGGATATCCTGAAGGTATGGCCGTAATTTCTGCATCTGTTTCATTGACCTTAAACTGTTTCTCGTAAGCGGGAAAAATAGCACCTTTATCAAAATCGTAAGAACTATGATTGCCCATCCCCAGTTGGGAATAACCCTGTAGATTGCATTGAGTATTGTAAATATTATCCTTCCCATTGATACAAAAAAACCTGTGCCAAAAATTCTTATATCTTTAATCTCGTTCCTTGCAACAAAATAGTCAGAAGGTCCAACATAACAGGATAAAGGAAAACTTTTAATCTCCCCAGGAAGGATCTCAAAAGATGGAATTTTTAATCCCCAGGTTAATCTTGAAGCTCTATTTTCAACATTAAACTCAACAGGCATATCTGTTTTAAAGTAATACATTTGATACCTTGTCCTGACAGCGCAGACATTTCCTGAAACCTTTTCTTTCATCTGCCTTGCGGCATTAAATTTATATGGCTTCCCACCATTGGTAACAAGAAATTCAACTACGGAATCTTCTGCGTTATGACGATTAAGTACAAGACAACCGAGATACAGGTTTATTGCCGGTACAACAAGTTTCTCCTTTGAAGTATTCTTTATCTGTAAATCAGCGGACAAGGTATATTTTGAGGGAAAAACCTCTATTTTTTTCTGGACATCTATGTTATTTCTATTGCTCCTTAAAATCAAAGATTTTTCTGATGGCTCAGAAATAAGCGAATACATACTTTGCCCGGTTTCTTCACCAATTTCATCAGCAAGCATGATACCGTTTTGGAAAAACGTAAACTCTTTTTCTCCTGGTCTTGTATATTGGGAGAGAGAAAAGGAAACAATCTTACCTCCGAGTAAATCAAGATATCCTGTATATAATTCATTTCCAAATTTAACCTGATTATTCGAAATAACATAATTGGTCTCAGATTGAATAGGTTCAACAGATTTGCTCTGTACTGATTCTGAAGTTTCGATTTGAGTTGATTTTTCCTGTGTTTGTTGCGGTTTTTCTCTTTTCGATGTCATACTAAAAAAAACAATAACCAGAAGCGCAAGCACAAATGCAATCATAACCCTGGTTTCTTCTTTCATTTATTTGTCTCCCTGAGGTAGAGGATCATATCCGCCATGATTAAAAGGATGGCACCTCACTATTCTTTTAAGAAATAATATTGTCCCATTTAATAATCCCTGCTTTTCGAGGGCATCTATAAAATAATTCGAGCAACTCGGATAAAACCTGCAGTTTTTGCCGAAGATAGGCGACAGTACTACCTGATAGACATGGATGATAAAAATTAAAGGTTTTATAAGAATATTCTTTTTTTTATTTCGTTCCATTCTCTTTCTATGTCCTCATCTGTAAGTTTTTTAAGATTGACTTTTATTTTAATAAAGAAATCTCCGCTTTTTAAATGTTTCCTTATAAACAACCTGATTCTTCTCTTAACCTTGTTTCTTACAACAGAATTGCCACACCGTCTACTTACCTGAAAACCTATCTTTAGGGTTTTCTCGTCTGCTTTTTTATAGTACAAATCAAAATATTGACCCGTTATTTTATTACCCCTCTTTATAAGGTCAATAATCCTTTTTCTCATATAGATATTAAGTGTCTGCCTTTTTTTCTCCTTCTCGAGAAAATTTTTTTACCTGAGTGGTTGCTCATTCTTTTTCTGAAACCATGGACCTTTTTCCTTCGAAGGTTGTTCGGTTTCAATGTAATAGACATAATACCTCCAATTTATTGATAAATACTTCAAAAAATTTGTCGTCTATTTCAAATCATTCGTCTTCCTGAAATTTTCATCTCCACATTACCTTGATTACCCTGTTTGCTTCTGATAAAACAGATCAGGGATTGGAGAATCCAGAAAAACACAGGAAATCACCAAACTTCAGATTTTTGAGTGTTTATTATAACATATTATCGATATTCAATAAAAATTTGATGAGTACACGGATGTCCTATCTTAAATATGCCTACATCTTCCAAGAATCACCTGCGTGAAAGAACTATCTTCCTTTGCGTC
>Ga0208198_1003030_pt1 | contig 11924 bp, 7 predicted proteins | sample AD_JPNTR2_MetaG_FD_184446 | JGI IMG/M metagenome (GOLD analysis project Ga0208198, IMG submission 184446) | Active sludge microbial communities of municipal wastewater-treating anaerobic digesters from Japan - AD_JPNTR2_MetaG (SPAdes) (version 2) | ecosystem: Engineered > Bioreactor > Anaerobic >... | reverse complement strand
AAGTTGGAGAACGTCTGACATAACTTAAACTATCGCGGAAAATAAAGAACTCCGGTTTGCTTTTGAACTTTAAGGCAAGCACTTTTTCGACAGGTATCGTGAGCGTGTCGCAGTTCGACCAGTCTGGCAGATGTGCCCGATTCTGCACGTAAACAATGGTATTGGGAAACTCGAATTTCTGAAATCCAACAATGATTGGCGAAAAGGCAAATAGTTCACCAAATAAAAAAGCGGCAAAGACGCATACCAAAATTACCGCAACGATCACGTAGTAATTTTTGCGCATTTCAGTTTTTGTTAAAGGCTCGGATTCATTTTTATAACATTTTGGGTCTCAATGGAGAAGTATTGAGGGTAGTTAACCGGGGAGCACATCGTCATCAGAATCGCATTTGTAATGGATCCAGAAGAATACATTGGGCAAGTCTCCGGTGGGTCTTTGTCTAATTGGCTAGCGGGTAAGGTTTCACCTGCGCCGCGAAGCTGACCGGCGTCAGGTGCAAGTGCGTGTTAGTTGTCCTCAAAACCAAACAGAAATTTCATATAATCATATTGCTGATCTCGTTCCATAAACAGGATATGTTTCTCGGCGAATTTTTCTTTGCTCCACGTTCCATCATCATATCGTTTATATAAATCGTCAAAGGAAGTGGCTGAGATGATATACGAGTTAAGCGCAATCTCCCACTGCCCACTTCGCCTACCAATCTCTTGCGCCAGGTCTGGCAGGCGTTCCCACAGGCGCGCTTTTTCATCGTGTATATAAGTTTTGGAATGCAACATGCCATGCGGCTCGATGAAAACAACGCTCTGATGGTTTTTGTCAACAATCCACAGGATGAAATCGGGGTAGAAGCCGCTTTCTTCGAAGAAGCCGATGCCTTTACCGCGGCTAAGGTTGCGAAGCAAATAGACTTCCCTGCCCGCCAACTTGTCTTTCTTTTCTTCCCAGTAGACTTTTAGGTCGCGGACAAATTGCGCTTCGCTTTCCTCCAATGGCGGTGGGTCAACAGTAAGTTGGCTACCTTTTTTAACCAGCAAAGGGAGGTAAAGACTGCGATCAAAATATATGCGCGGCAAGCCGCTGTTCTCCTCTTTGATGAGTCTATCCATATCGGCGCGAAGTTTCTCGATAGCAGAGATGAGGTCCTGCCGTGAACCCGATATGCACACGTTGTAGGCGGTTTTCTTTTCCTGCACGTCTGAGCGGTGGAATGCCAGATTGGGGTCTTCGATGTCCAGGCGGCGGTAAACCAGGTGATCACTATCCCATTTTTCGTGGCGGCAACGGTAATAAACATCCACGTACTTACGCAAGATAGCGGTAACCGCCTCCTGCAAACGAGAGCAATCGTCCACTGAACGAGGTTGAAAGACAGCATCATCGGCAATGAGGGTATAGGGAACGGTGTCCAAAATAGCGCGCGGGGTTTCGGCGCGAATAACCAGATTGCTCCAGCCTTTGCGCGCTTTATAGGCCAGCATGTCGAGGTATGCTTGTTCCCAATCTACCAGCAACAAGGTTTCCGAGGAGATTCTTTTTCCATCGTCACTTCGCGCTAGGCTTTCATGCAAACCAATCGACGCGCTCTCCAGCGCCTGCACTTTGACCGACAAATCCACCTGCAGACGAATATTGGAATCGGCGGTGAGCAGGAGTGCTGTTTCGGCGGCAAAATCGCGACCTTCTTCCGGGCGCGGCACCACCAGACCTTTTTGTAGAAATTGCTCGTTGACCCACACAAAGAGCGGCAGTTCGATGATGGGTTCAGTCTCCACGCCTTCGCGTTCCAGATAATCGCGGAACTGCGCCATGTAGTTGGCGCGCACGGCGAAGATGTTGAGTGTTTCCAGTAGTTTGATGTGTTTGGGATGTTCGCCGGAAACCGCCGCGCTGCGCTTTAGACTCAGGTTTTTGCCCTTCAGGCGCACACCGCGGCCGAACAACTGGATGATTTGCGAGCCTTCTTTCCGCCCAATGTTGAGGAGTCCCATATTGGAGACACGCCAGGAGTTCCAGCCTTCCATGAATTTTTTGGCGCCGATAAGGATGTGGATAGAGGTGTCGGACCGGTTGATGCTGCCGAAGAGCGATGGGGAGAGGGCGTCCTCTTCCAGCGTGATGCCAGACGAATCGGCCTCCACCAGTTTTTTGAATTCGGCGGTATCGCCGATGTAAATCAGCCCAAAGTAGTCTTCAGCGCCCGCTGCTTTCAGTCCCAGCTCTCCGCTTCCAGCGCGAATGTTGCATAGGTGCAGGCCGCCGCCGGCCGGCGCGCGGAATAACTGCTTGAGAATACCGGTGTACAGTTCAGCCGCCGTCAGACCGGTTTCTTTCAAATAGTTGAAACGCCCGGCAAAGAGGTCCATGCCATCGGGCGTGACCAAACCGCTTTTGCCTTGGCGCAGGGCTTCGATGCCTTCGACCACCCAGCCGCCCTTGTTTTCCAAAACATGGTGGAGAAAGCGCGCCACGGTCAGTACATCGCTGCGTTTCCGTTTGTTTTCACTGTAGACAGCGTTGACGGTGCTACCCACGAACACCCAGAGCGGCTTTTCCAAGTTATAGGGGCGCAGGGCTTCGGTCTGCTCCTCGAACAGGCGCTGTTGCTCGTAGAACGAAAGCAAGTTGCCCAAAAGGAGCAGTTCTGTTTTGGCTTCTTCGGTCTCGTCGCGCAGGTTGAGGATACGGAAGTCTTTGCCGAAGCCGTCGCCGTAAAAGTAGCGGTAGGAGTAGTCGAAGACAATCGCCTTGCCATATTCCGCGGTGAGGGGATCGTTGCGCGCCGCGCTAAGCGCCTGCCCGAAGGTGGCGCTGTACTCGAAGGTGAAGCCTGTCGCGCCGAGCGCGTCGCGGTACTTGCGCCAGACTTCGCCGCCGGAGCCTTTGTGGCCTTCGTCCACAAAAATCAGGTTGCGCCCCTCGAAGGCCTCCACCGGCACGCTCACCCCGCCGCCGCGCTTCTCCTCTACCAGTTTGGTGATTTCGATGACCTGCACGGTGTCTGGCGCGCTTCCCCACAGACCGCTGTGATTCAGGTCGAAGCGCCGGGCTGGAATGCCGGAGTCCTCCAATTCGGCCAGGTGCTGTTCGCTCAAGCCCCCGTTGGGTGTGATCAGCAGGATGTTATCCAGCGGTTCCCGGTTGTAGTGCAGAAACTGATGGTAATTCAGGTGCAAAATCAGGGTCTTGCCACTGCCAGTAGCCATCCAGTAAGCCAGTTTGGTCAGGTCAGATACGCTGAAGGGTTCGTAAGGCGACTCGGTCGGCAGTTTCTTTGCATTGCGCTCATGGACAAACGCGTTCAGGTCGGCCAGTAGTAACGCCTGGTGATTGAAGAGACGGTCGAGGACGATTTCGGTGTAGAGCGCAGACAGGTATTGAAAATAGCGCAGAGTGACCGGCTCGGAGCGGCCGCGGTTGATTTTCTCCAGGTGAGTATGGATATTGTCGTCGTAACGCTTCAAGTCGTCTGAGGGGATTTTGAGTTTACTGCCGCGTGCAATCAGATGATAGTACGTGAAACTGCAGCCGGAGGCATCGAATCCTTCGTCCACATCTCTGGTATCCGCCAGCATGTCCTTATTGCTCTGGTAGCCCAGCAAGCTATTGAGCCACGCCAGCAGAACCAGGCGGTGTTCGAGTTTGGTGTAGTGTTGGGCGCCGCTTACAATTCCTGCCATCGCTAATCCGACCCCTTGAGGTGATAGAAACCACGACGAATCACGTCGGCAATACGTTTCCGACGCTTTTCCAGAAACGTCTGGTAGTCCATTTCATACCACCGCTCTGGGAGTGCATGCCATTCATACATCTCAGCAAGTTCTTCGGAGGAAAACAGTTTCTCCATTTCAGGCACATATTCCCTGGGCGGCTGATCGGATATTCTAATGTTGTCACTCCATTCTACAAGTGCATAGTTGGCCATTTGATTGATCAATCGGTTTTCTTTGACCCCTTTGCGGCTTAAGTAGCCTCTGGGAAATAAATGATGGCGCTCCAGTGATGACTTTTTCGCCTTGCTGGTTGGATCGAGTAGCTCCGCTACCTTCATTTTTGAATACAACACGGGCGCGTTCAGCAAACAAAGCGATGCGTAGTAGGCAAATTGGCCGGTATTCCGCGCCGAAGCAGTTTCAAGCTCATTGGGTAAAGTCACTTCCCAGTAGTCCTTAGTTAACACAGCGTCAATTTGCTGATCCAGAATGCTCCCAAAGTCATGCGCTGTTGTTGCCTCTCGGAAAAGAGCCAGGTCCTGTTCCATCCGGGTTTCCGGCGATCCGGTGTAACGACCAGTTAAAGACACCATGAAGAACCACCGCGCCATGAGTTCCCTCAAGTGAAACGGGTCCGCGTTAAAATCATATTTGCCTATTAACCAGAGAGCATAGGTGTACAAAACGGCCAATTGCGACGAAATGAGCTGAGCACTCTGGTAACCTGCCCTTTTCAGGACTTTGAAGAAATCATGCCAGTTTTGCAAATCAATCGCATCATTCTGAGCTTTTTGTAGAAGTTGAAATTGACGTTCGCGCTGCTCTTCAGAGAATTGACGAGTCTGCAAGTCCTTTCCGCGCAAAAGAGAATAGACATGTTCAAGACGTGCGCGGCGAAATCCCAGCGCCACCGCAACCCGCAACAGTTGGTCGGGATTGGGGTTCAAATAGTAATTAAACGGTGACGGCTTGTTGTCAATGGGTGGAGTTTTAGCCTGGCGACAAAAACTTTCCAACTCCTTGCGCCCCTCGTCCCAGAACACGGACATCAAGGTGAGGATAAAGTCCGCCTGATTCAGAGGGGTGCCCATGCTGTTTATGCGCACAAATATCATTGCCACTTGGTCTTCGTCAACGGAAGAGGAGATTTCCAGAGCAGTCAGCGGGTAATCAATCAGTTTTTGTAATCGGTCTATGGCTTGGGCCACCCGCTGTTCATCATTAGGAGTAATCTGCCGTCTTCCCCTGAGTCTTTGGAGATAAGCATTGGTGAACGCATAAGTGCTTGTGGAAGGATCCCACACTTCACTGATATCGGCGATCCACGTAACGTCCTTTTCAATCGCCGGGTTGGTGACTTCGAATTTCTCTTCCATGGGATGAAGGGCGATACGGATCTGGGTGGAGTGGAAGTTCTTGTCTATGACCGGCTTGCGTTTTATTACTGCATACAGGGAGGTCAAACGCTGCTGACCGTCAACAATTAGCAGGCGCGGAACCTTCTGCTTTGGGCGCTCTCCAATGGTGCGATGCTCGCCAGGATAACCATTTTCCCAGAAGAGCAGGTAGCCGATGGGATAGCCGCGATACATGGAGTCGAATAAATCGCGTACTTTGGTGGTACTCCAAACAAAAGGCCGCTGAATATCGGGTAGACCGATCTCGCCCATATCAATGTCTTCGATTAATTTCTTGAGGGTGTAATCCACTTTCTTGAAAAGCACTTCAGCCATTTTTAAATCTCCTTTAAAGCAAACATCCGCGACTTGAACACGCCATCCAACGATTGCGCGCCGGGGATGAGCGAGTCGCCGTTGACAAAGATTTCGTCCGCGCCGTGGGTTAGTTTTTGCGTAGCCACGAAGTCGCGGTCGCGCTGGTAGTCTTCTTCCGTCCAGCCGGAAGTCTCGCGCCAGAGGACAGCTACCCGGCGGCTTTCGCGCGTGATACCGCGATAAACCAGGTAGCGCCGTCCGTTGTCGTCGAGCACACTCCGCGTCTCCACGTTCAGCCCAATGAGGTAGTTGAAGGTCTCCGGCAGGTCCACGGGTTGTTCACGGGTCTCGCCGCCTGCCTGTCCGGCAGACAGGTCGCGGTGGATATGGAGTTTGTAAGAGAAGGGCGCTTGCAGCTTTTCCACGTCCAACAGTGTTTCGCTATTTTTGCTTTCCCACTTGAGCATGTATGTGAGCAGGTACTCTTCCCCGAAGAGGTCCAGGGCCGTCTGAGCGCCTTCTTCGTTGAAGGCGATATTGTTGAGGGTGTCCTCGTAGGACTCGAGGCGGATGACCTTGACGATGCGCGGGGAACGCTCAGCCTCTTCCGGCGTAGCCATGCGCTTGGGCTTGCCGTCCTTCCACTCCGGCGTAAAGGTGACCTTCTTGATACGCGGCAGGAGCACGGTGTCGAAGTAGTCAGCCATCTCCACCAAAATGAACTTGCGCTGACCACCATCCTCGCGGTTCAGGTTAATGACCGCGTGACCCGTGGTGCCGGAACCGGCGAAGAAGTCGAGAATCAGATCCCCACTATTCTCAGTCGCTGCCCCCACGAGTTCCATGTAAAAGGGAACTGCATGACAGTAAGGAAAATCACTCAACCCTAAAGCATCCAAATCTGCCTTGCCACGTCTTGCATCTTGAATCACGGATGAAATCTGCCGCTTTGATTCCGTTGTTAAGAAGCGTTTCTGTTGCGGTTGGGTCTTTTCATCCGGCCCGAACAATATCTCCCCGCTCTTGACCATTGTTTTAAGGGTTTCCGGCGTGCGAGAGAAGCCATTTGGCGGCACAGGGCATGGTTTGCCGGTAACCGGGTGGATGAGCGGTTGGTGAAACTTGGGATTTGTTCTTGGCTCTGGTGCCCTAAGGCTGACACCGCGGTATATTCTTCCTTGCTCATCAATGTAACGGTATGCCTTTTCTCCACCACTCAAGTCAGGGTGACTTGATACCCAATCTGCATAGGCTTTCTTGACGTCCTGTGTCACGCCGCTGTACCTCTCTACCAATTCTCTCGCTTTGTTGAGCATCATCTGGATGTTTTTATTCCGCAAGTATATCGAGCAATCCGTGTCAGACCGCCAGACAACGTACTCATGTTGCGTGGCAACACCTCTACCGGCGGTCATGGGGTTTCTTTTATCCCACACGATAGTACCCGCGTTATGAATGGGCATGTTTTCAAGCACCAAATGAAGTCGTTCAAATTCGTTTTCATCGATGTGGCATAGAAAAGAGCCATAGGGCAGTGCTACAAGTCGGTAACTTAAGGAAATGCGATTCTCCATCATCGCCAGCCAACTTGAGTGCTGGTAATCGTTCTTATAGAGAAAACCGCTCGTTTGCGTGTTGTAAGGTGGATCAATGTGCACGCACTTCACCCTCTCCCGGTACTTCTCCTGCAGCAAATTGAGCGCCTGCCAGTTCTCGGAATGCACCAGCAGGCCGTCGGTCATCTCATCCAGGTTGTCGAAGGCGGCCAGCAGGCGGTCTACGAAATCGGGAGTAAAGTAGCGCGTATCGAGCGGCAGGGTGGGGTGGTTTTTGAGGAAGGCAAGCCGATCTTCTTGGGTCTTGGTATCGCCGGAGAGCAGGTCTTTGGGTAAGGCGTCTGTCCCCAGCAACTGCTTCCACTCTTCCCACTGCGCCTTGCAGGCGGCAATCTCAGGGTAAAAGGTTTCCGGGATGTTGCCCAGCGTGATGACGTAGAAGGTCTCGGTGATGAACTTCTTCTTCTCCCAGAGCATCTTCTGGAAGTCTTCGATTTGCGCCAGGAACTCGATGATGTGTCCGCCCACCTTCTTGATGAGCCGCATCAGTTGGAACCAGCCCTCGGACAAGTCTTCCCCGGCGGTTTCCATCTCCTCCAGGTTGAGGACCTCGTTCTTCAGGTAAAAGTCCAGTTCGCGCGCCAAAAAGCCGCGCAGGTCTTTGTGAATGAAAAAGTCGCTGGTGTTGCGGCGAGTGTACTGGCGTAAGTGATGTTCCAGCAGAGTTACAATCGATCCGTCGGCGCGGTGCTTCTCGGCAGTCAGCGCGGCAAGCGCCTCGGCTTGCTCTTTGCCGGACAGTTTCCTGGGAATGACTTCCAGCGTCCTGGCGAGAATCGCCTCCTGCTGGTTCTTTTGCCCGTAAGTGATGGTTTCCTGCGCGGTGAGCGGGCGGAAGTGGAAGGGGATGGTAATGGAACGGGCATTGGCGTCCCAGCTCATGGCATCGGGCAACGGCAAAAAGAAGCGCTTCTCCCCCTTGACATTATTCTGCTCCACGTCGGCGGCTTGGAGTTTGAAGTGCACGGTCACGCCGTTCGGCGCTTTCCAGGTGTAGTCAGTGAAATACTCGCCGGTTTTGACGTAGTACTGGTCGTGATTAGCCCAGTAGAGCGTTACTTCCTCGCCGTTGTAAGGGATGGCGTAGCGTTCCTTCCTGGAGTAGCGGCGCTTGGAGATGAAGTCGCCGTCCTGCCAGTAGCGGCTGAAGAAGGTGTAGAGATGGTTATAGACGGCGGCCTCCAGCGCCTCGCTGCTTTTAGCCGATTTGGCTCGTTCCCGCGCGGCCAGATACTCCTTACCGGCTTTGGTGGCTTGGTATGGCGCGGCCAGATTCCCGTCGGCGTCCAGTGCGTCATCGCCCAGTGCTTCCAGTACCTTCTTACGGGCAGTATCCAGGCCCCCGGCGGCCTGCGCCTGCTCCGCCAGCGCGCCCTGTTCCAGCTCCTTGGTAATCACCTGGGGCAGGTCTTCGGCGATCCGGCGCTCGATGACCCGCCGCTTGTAGTTCATGATGCGGTAGATGCCGAAGTCCAGGTCGGCACAATCGAATTGGAAGAGTTCGCGCAGGAGTTGTTGGAACTTTGCTTGATAATCGGTCATATCATTTCCTACCTGAGTTGATTTGTTTTTGGACAGCTAACGATCAACGCTCAGCCACGCTGGGTGACGAAAAGTTGACCTTCTGTATATTCTTAAATCTCATAAAAACTTGTATAATTTCATATTCATCGAATAGCTCAAAGCATTGGCTCAACGCAATGGTTAGACCTTTATTTTACTACCAATCATTTCTTAATACATTGATATTCACGAGCATCAATCCGGTAGAAATATATTCCTTAACTAACAATGGCATAGGATAATTTTGTAAAAGAACAAAAACAAAAGGTTTCCGACTATCTTCCTCTATTTCTAAGAAATGTATTAGATTGAATAATTGAGATAATGAATCAACTATTATATTATCTCTATTTACAAAAAGTGTAAGATAAAAATATCCGTCAGATAAAAGTATTTCATTTTCTGTGTTCATCAAAACCTGATACCTTAAGGTAGCAAAATCAGAATCAATAGAAGAATGCCACATCTCGTAAGTATTATCGTTAGAAAAATCAGGTATCGAATAATAATAATCAATGTGTTGAACGTTATGTGAACCATCCAAATATTTTAAATAAGTATTCTCTAATATCATCTTTAATATAATTATTAAAATCGGATTCAAGTGCTAATTGTTGGACTTAACTCTTGAATCCAGGAGATATAACGCATCTTCAGATGTATTAATAATGCCAGATACCAATTGTCATCCCAAATTGAATAATATTTTAGGCTAACTACCCAGAACCATATTTCCAAATCTGATGAATAGCTTGAATATTTACTCCATACTTTTTTGGAAGAGTCATGGAATTCAAGTACTGTTTTCGAAATAATTTGAAAAGTGCCCCAATTTAAATTTTTCCCGACAGAATCTTTTAGTTTTTCATTCTCTGGATTTCTACACTTTTTTAGTAATGTAGATGAGTTTCTTAAAGCTTGATTAGTAGTATTTAATTCAGAATTGGATCTATTAGAATTATTCTGATGAGATTCATAGCGCTCAATTAATCTTTCGCTAACATTGCTCAGTGCATCAGATCCTACCGCGTATTTTTCAAGACTTCTGTTGACTGAATCGCCTATTCTTATTACTGGCAACATAAAAACCGCCTTCATTTAGATGGTCTTAAAGAACAGCAATAATGTGACACTTTGTATAGTTCTAAGCAAGCAAAAATTTTCAGACTTGTTGTCTGATTTAGTGACGTGGTATCAAACTTTTAGCAAAAAATAGGATTGGCGCAGAACAGTTTTTTGAAATTCAAAGGTTTGTTGAATACACTTAAGCAATCTTTCGATTATTCGTGTCGGCGATCTAGAGTTGCATTGAGATCGGGGGAAGTTATTCGGGTTCAACCCCTGCGGGGTTGGAGGTTGTTCAGGGTTAGGTCTTTAGGCTCAGGATATAATCCTGAGTTAAGCAAGTTCAACTCCTGACGGAGTTGTTTGTCGCAATTTATTATCGTATTTTTCGTATATTTTCCAATCCCGACAATAATATAATCGAACCGAATCTGTTTAAGGTTATTTTCATAATCCCAACGGGATTGAAATCGAATAGATTTATGTGGGATCAAAATAATCAATCCCGACTGGTCGGGATTGAATTATAACAGATATTTTTCATCAAATTCGATTCCATGTTCATGTAACAATTTCACTAACTCTGCCTGAAAGGTTTTCTTACGATGGTGGTTTTCCTGGTTCTTGACGTACTCGATTAGACGGTCTTTGTCTTTTATGGAATAGGTAAAAGCTCCATAACCAATTTGCCAATGCGTGAATTTGGAATCGGGCGTGATGGTTTTTATATATTGCGAACTGGCAATTTTGATATCTTTTATTAACGGGGCGACGGCGACCGTCGGATGTATATGAGTTATAATATGGACATGATCTGAGACGCCACCGATTCGATAAAGGTGACACTTCTTGTTTTTCAGGATACCCCAGATGTACTTGTAAAGTTCAGGACGTAATTCAGGAGTAAGGGTGCACTCACGGTTCTTGGTACTAAAAACCAATTGATATATGATTTGGGTATAGGTAGCCAAGTTTTCCTCCTTCTTGTTCAACCCCTGCGGGGTTGTGTAGTATTTCGCATTTTTATGACTCAGGACATAATCCTGAGTTATTCGGGTTCAACCCCTGCGGGGTTGTGTGGTGTTTCGCATTTTTATGACTCAGGACATAATCCTGAGTTAAGCAGATTCAACTCCTGACGGAGTTACGGATTGTTCAGGTCTTAGGTTCAACCCCGTTGGGGTTGCGTAGTTATTGGCGTTTTTGGACTCAAGATATAATCCTGAGTTATTCAGGTTCAACCCCTGCGGGGTTGCGTGGTGTTTCGCATTTCTATGACTCAGGATATAATCCTGAGTTATTTATGAAGATGTCAATTTTTCCAATTTTATTAAATATTTCATAGCCTCGTCAAAAGATTCACCGCACATTTCAGTGGAAGGTTTCAAATTGCGGCAAACAGCTGGATAATCTGGCTGATCGTGAATCTTGCAATAATTCTCTACGGTTAAGTGAATACACCGTACCCCAGCCGGTTTGCCGTTTGGCATACCAGGAAGTGGCGATGAAATAGAAATAGCAATACAGCAAGCGCCGCATTTTTTACGGCATTTCATTTAATAATCGTAAGAATAAGTAATTGCTATGGATGGTTTAGATAGATGTAAATAAATAGTTTCTATTAGTATATTTTTGCGGTACCGGGTTAGACTTTATTTTTTCAGTAAGTCGCGGATTTCAGTCAGAAGTATTTCTGTTTTAGTTGGGGCGGGAGGCGCTGGTGGTGCGGCTTCTTCTTCCCGTTTAGCGGCGCTGAGGGCTTTTACCAACATAAAAACCGCAAAAGCGATGATGAGGAAATCAAATACAACCTGCAGAAAATTGCCATAATTTAGCGTCACCGCCGGATTCCCATCAACCGCATGTTTCAATACGATTTTCAAATCGGTAAAATTAACGCCGCCGACCAATAAGCCAATCGGTGGCATAATAATGTCATTAACAACCGAAGTGACGATCTTGCCGAAAGCGGCACCGACAATGATACCGACTGCCATATCAATTACATTGCCGCGCATAGCGAAAGCTTTAAACTCCTGCAGTAGTTTTGGGCTTTGTGGTTTTGCTTTTACTTTCATATTTATCCTCTATAGTTAGAATTTGTAAGAAAAGCCAACGCCTAGAATTTCTTTGAATTGCACCCGCGGCCCGAATTCGTCAATTACTCCGTCATTATCCTTATCAATTGAGATCTTTGTGTCATCGTCGTAAATCAGGTGAGAGGTGAAATTGACCGAGATATACTGGT
>Ga0208198_1003028_pt1 | contig 11928 bp, 8 predicted proteins | sample AD_JPNTR2_MetaG_FD_184446 | JGI IMG/M metagenome (GOLD analysis project Ga0208198, IMG submission 184446) | Active sludge microbial communities of municipal wastewater-treating anaerobic digesters from Japan - AD_JPNTR2_MetaG (SPAdes) (version 2) | ecosystem: Engineered > Bioreactor > Anaerobic >... | reverse complement strand
AGGCTATCGATGGCACCGAGATAATCCTCCATCCCGAAAAGGGCCAAAGCTAAGATGCGATGTGCCATTTCATTGCCATTGTCCATCTTTATTGCCGTTTCGGCAGTACTGGCAGCCTCCTTATAGTTTCCTATCATTGAAAACCCGCTGGCTATGCTCGCCAAAACCTCCGGATGATCAGAAGCCGCTGCCCGGGCACGCCTGAACGCGATACCGGCGGGTTCAGGCCTTCCTAACATAGCATAAAATAGGCCTGTTTGGAGCAGCTCGACGCCTTCCTTGGTAATATGTGCTAATAGCAGGTGGAGTGTGTCAATGGCAGATTCTATATCTCCGCTAAAATAAAGCGTGGAAGCGAGACCAAGTAAGGTTCTGGGATCAGGCGTTTTCTGGGATCCGAGTTGGGCCTCGAATATAGATTTAGCACTTTCCAATTGACCGCCGGCAATCAGGGAGAAAGCGTTTTGGATATTATGTTCTGTTTGCTGCTTGACCCTCTTCGTTCGTGCCATGTATCATTCTCCTAACTTGTCCATCCCATCGGGCAGGCGTGACGGCCAGGCCGATAGGATGGGTTCATATTTTGGCATCAAAAACTTACAGTATGTCCTTTCCGTGGTTTCGGGGTGCATTGGCTCATTCCACCCTTATGCCTTCTTTTGCCATGATTATAGCTTACCGATATTAATCGGTAAAGCCTACTGATAGCCAAAATGATATTCAGGCTGTGGACTTGATATTGGCCAGATATCCTACGAAAACGGACTCTGTCGGGATAACACGCTGACATGACATAGTGCAAGAAAGGCAGGTGACGCCGGTGGCCTCCAATGATGGAGTCTGTTTTGATTGAGTTTTTTATGGTCTTGAACTCACCTATATTATGACTGAGAATGTTTGGTACCACATGAATATCTCCACGCTGAAACGCTATCCTCTGGTCTTCAGGATCTCTAATAATAACCATGACGATCTCATCCGCACGCGGGCCGTATGACTGCCAGTCAGATCCCGCTTGGGCTAGGATCGTCCCACAGGAAACAAGCAGAATGAGCCCAACTGCCATAAAGAGAAGCAGCTTCCGGGAGGTCATTGTTCGTCCTCCCTTCCATAGGCACAACAAGGCCTGCTGGTGGCATTTTCATTCTTCACTGAAGCAATTGAAATATCAATGGGTGATACGGTTTACCGGGTCATATATCGTTATCAGCTTAGAATCCTGTTTCAAATCTTCAACGTATTCTTCGGCTTACCTGCCAATGCGTGTTAAATCAATCACGCAATTCAGACTACGTATCCTCACCCAATCATCAGCCGTTATGTTTCAGAAATACTATTCTGACTCGGTCTCGCTGATGTGCGCCCATCCCGGGCGTCATTCGCACATGCCCAGAGACATAGAGCAAGCCATATACCGGAGCCTAAGAGGACAGAACGTTTTTAGTCGTTTGATCCGCAGTGTATTGCTATGGGCAGCAGTATGGAATCCGTCCACACCGCGATGAGTCCAAGCCCCACCGAATTCGGAAGTGTGCAGGGAATCACCTGCTTCAACCCATGGCGCATCCCTGCGAAGATGACAGACGATACTCCAATTGTCCACATGTTTTTTCGGAGGCTGTTCTTAAAGAGCCTTATCAGCTCGCCAATTAGGAATCCCCTGAACAGCCCCTGGGTGTGCATAGCAGCAAGTGCCGGACCCCATAGAACATCCATGTACCAACGAAGCCAACCGTCGGAAGGGAAAATGACGTCAGTACCGAATGTATTAACAGAAGGGTTTGCAGTCGTTATTGTTAGTTGTCGACCTCCGGTAGTGCAAAAACCCCGGGAGGTCGACAACTAAGTGAATCAGCTCATTTTCTTTCTAGCTGGGCTTGAGGAATGGCGATGTATTAAGAATATTGAGAATATAATATGGCCAAAATCTGCATTGCAGCTAAAACGGGTTTATAGACTACCTATAAGGGATGGAAACCACCAACGACACCGAATCCGAAGATCCCGAGGGTAATCGTTTATAGACTACCTATAAGGGATGGAAACTCGTCTTCCTCGTATGCAGTCACGTAATCTTTTAAGCCGTTTATAGACTACCTATAAGGGATGGAAACATGCGCATCGACACCGGCCCCTCGAAAGGCGCTTCGGTTTATAGACTACCTATAAGGGATGGAAACCTCCGGTAGGGAGCTCATAATAATCAAATTTTTCTACCGTTTATAGACTACCTATAAGGGATGGAAACAGTTGGCTTTCGGTTTTGATGATTTCCCGCTGAAGTTTATAGACTACCTATAAGGGATGGAAACGGGGCCAGGCATCCGAGATCATTCCGAGGGATCTCAGTTTATAGACTACCTATAAGGGATGGAAACTCATCCAGAGAGCATCCGTCCAAACGCGGACGCCGGTTTATAGACTACCTATAAGGGATGGAAACTTCCATGTCCCTCCCTCACAACTCTTTCGTCCCCACGTTTATAGACTACCTATAAGGGATGGAAACTTCGGACACTCCCCCTGGAAAGTCCAGGGACTATTTCGTTTATAGACTACCTATAAGGGATGGAAACCTGAAACCGCTCTTCCTGGATAGGCCATTTGGTGTGTTTATAGACTACCTATAAGGGATGGAAACGACGGCTGCGCTGGGGCTAAAGCGCCGCTCATGAGGAGTTTATAGACTACCTATAAGGGATGGAAACACCTTGTCAAGCGTGACTCTACGATTGTTAGCTTGGTTTATAGACTACCTATAAGGGATGGAAACCGTAACTTCCACCTTAAGATCGCCGACTGTCTCACGTTTATAGACTACCTATAAGGGATGGAAACTATGATGCGCTCTACGCGCTCCATCGCAGTTTTCACGGTTTATAGACTATCTATAAGGGATGGAAACCCGCAACCGCCCCGCTTGTATCATGCGCGATTTGCCGTTTATAGACTACCTATAAGGGATGGAAACTTCCCTCCCTTCATTTTTCTTCCGCGGAAAAGAGGGTTTATAGACTACCTATAAGGGATGGAAACCTGCCTATGCTGCCCGACGAAGCTGCAATCTGGGAGTTTATAGACTACCTATAAGGGATGGAAACCGCCTAGCGCAGCCCCATATTCTCCGTCCCCAGCCTCGTAGACACTTCATCCACCAGGAGAAGTCCGGGACTCGCCATGAAAGCTTGTCCGATAGCCCCGACTATCTGCATAGTTTCCATCCTCTCTCCGAGGACTACATATGCAAGGACTGCCGTGACAGCCGGCCCAGCCATACAGAGAGTGTCGGCATGGCCGGCTTCAATGTGGGCAAGTGCTTTGACGTATAGCACATATGCACCAAGAGTCGGACCTAATTGAGGCGGGACCTGGAAATAAGGGCCAGGAACAGACTTCCGAAAACGAGGGCGTACAGCACTGTAGTGCACGATGAATACTTAGACAAAGAACGCTTGCTCAAGATGGTATATGAGCCGTAAGTGATAGCCGGGATGAGTCCTGCGATAACTCCCATAGGATTTGTGACGAGCTGCTCGGGGTTGTAGCCGCCTGCTATAAGAAAACAGCCGAGCAATGTTATGGCAAGGGACAGGCCTTTGCTTAAGGTGAAGCGTTCATTGAAAAGGATGGATGTTGCCACTGTCACGAAGATGGGAGCTGTATAGAGCAGGATTACAGCTGTTGTTGCGGAAGACTGCGCAATTGCTTCGAAGTATGAAAGGTAGTTGAGAGCGACACCGATGACTCTCCGGGGTTGTCATACGCATAGCGCAGATACGGCGAGAAATCCTAGTGACACCTGGCTGTCATGCAATCTGTGATCTTGCTTGGATGATGGATAACCCCGTACGATTATTCTGCACTGGTAGTATTTCTTCGGCTTACGGTTCAGGTTGAGTTCAATCTGTTTGACCATGTCCGGCACAGGGCGTAGTCAATTATGCCAGCAGGATTTTCATTCCATGTTCGGTTAGAATCTTGGTTTCCTCTTCTGTTAGGTGTTTGTCAGTGACTAAATAATCGATTTCAGACAGATGTGCTACAGAGAGAATGGCTGATTGACCAAATTTACTACTATCGACCATGAGTACAGTTTCTCTGGCGCATAGAATGCTCATCTTTTGAAACATCACATCATCATCAAAATAGCCCGTAAGAATGAATCTCTCACTAACAGCCGCACCGCCTAGAAAGGATTTGTTTACATGAAAATTACTGAGCATTTCTGTAGTTTGATTGCCCTGGGTTGCATACTGCGTCGGATTTACTAAACCACCGAGGAAAAACAACTTCTGACATTTGCGCCCTCCCTCCAATACTGTGGCGATGGGAAAGGAGTTTGTAACAATTACTAGGGTTTTGAGTAAATCGGGCATTAAGGTCAGTTCCTTAGCTAGCTTCAAGTTTGTAGTACAACCCTCCAGTATTAGAGAATCGCCTTCTTCAATGAGAGTAATGGCTTTTTGGGCGATCTGACGTTTTTGCGCAGCGTTGCGGGTGGAGCGCAGATCAAAAGGGATTTGTTTGTTATTACCGCTGGCAAGGGCTGCTCCTCCGTGTACCTTAACAACCAGCCCTTGTTTGGCTAACACATTCAAATCTTTGCGTGTTGTCTCTGTAGAGACACCCGTAGCGGCTGCCAGTTCTTGTGTGGAACTGATGGGCTTCTGAGAAAGCAGATCCAGTATGGTTTTTCGCCGAGCGTTTAATTTTGATGCCATAGTATCTCCCCCTTAATCTTTTTTAATCATAACATGGAAAAAACCAAATGTAAAGCTGTTAAGCGTGTTTATTTCCAATTTAGCGCCTTATAAAGCATAGAAAGTCTTGGGAATTAGCAACTTTTCATTGACAGATGGGTATAGGGTTGTTATATTTTAAGTGCAAACTCCCATTGAGTGTTGGATAAAGTCAAGAAATTTGGCCGCATTACTTCGCAAATACATAGTAGGAAGGTGAGCGAAATATTGAGGCGGGAAAACTTGGAAAGTCCTAAGCCATATATTTTTATCGACGGAAATCCCCATACCATGGATGACTATGCTCGCTCCATAAAGCGACTAAAACGACCAACAGGCAGGGTGGATGTAGTATTAGACACCGACATGTTTAACGAAGTGGATGACCAATTCGCTTTAGCTTATTTACTACAAAATACTGATAGGCTGAACTTAAAGGGTATCTATGCAGCACCATTTTATAATCATCACTCCGAAGGACCTGCCGATGGAATGGAAAAAAGCTACGATGAAATATTCCGCGTTTTAGACTTGCTTGGGCGCAGAAAATATGAGGATGTGGTTTTTAAGGGTTCCCCGGACTTTCTAAAAGATGAACACGCCCCGATTGATTCACCGGCTGCAAGGGAGATGATTCGACTCTCCCAAGGATACACGGAGGAAAATCCACTTTATATTATTGGTATTGCCGCTTGTACCAATATTGCCTCGGCCTTTCTTATGGATCCAGGAATGAAGGATAGAGTATTTATAGTGTGGTTAGGTGGGATGGGTTTCGACTGGCACGATAACGCCAGCTTCAACGCAGGACAAGACGTGGCTGCTGCCCGGGTGCTTTTGAACAGCGGCGCACCTCTAGCCTTAATACCCGGTCGAGGAGTATTAGATCGCTTCGTTACTACAGGTCCTGAGATGGATTACTGGCTGCGGGGCAAAAATGCTTTTTGTGACTATATAGTGGACAAAACGGCCAGGGAAGCTGCTGTAACGAATGGTGAGAAATGCTGGAGTCGCCCTTTAAGCGATGTGGTAGCAGTAGCTTGGCTACTAGGGAATAACTTTACACTGGATCGCTTGGAGCACAGTCCGGTGATGCAGTATGATCATTTGTATAGTGAAGACAAACGCCGGCTTTTTATCCGATATGTGTACAGCGTAAATCGAGACAAGTTAATCGGTGATTTATTTGATAAATTGGCCAAATACTAATGGAGTTTGTTCGAGACAAAAGAGGTGTTACATATGAATCACACCGGTCAAATCACCAGGGTGGCTGCTCCTAAAAGCCAAGTGCCTCTTAGTCATAGGATTTTTCGGAAAGTAGAGCCTTATTTGTATCTTATTCCTGCCTTTTTGTTCATTTTGGCGTTCACTTACTATCCCTTTATAAAAACGATGGGACTCAGCTTTTTTAGATTGAATAAGTACCGCGAAATAAGGGAATTTGTTGCATTTGCCAACTACGCCAAGGTGTTGGGGGACGAAAAGTTTATACAGGCCATCGGGAACACCCTAATATTCGTGGTTGCCACTGTCCCCATCAGCATGGCGCTGGGCTTTGCACTTGCCCTTTTGGCTCGCAGACGCACCAAATCCTCGGGGGCATACGAAGCCATGTATGCTCTATCCATGGCCGTATCTGCTTCGGTCATTGCTATGATTTTTCAGTTGGCTTTTAATCCTTCCATGGGTATAGTCAACAAACTATTAGGATTAGACATCTCTTGGCTTACGGATCCAAAAACAGCCCTTCTGACGTTGATCATCATCCAAATCTGGTCAAACATTGGGTATAACTTTATATTCCTGCTTGCGGCCCTACGGGGCATGAGCAGTGAGGTTTTGGAAAGTGCCAAGATCGATGGCGCTACAGGCTTTTCGCTTTTGGGTAAGGTGATCATTCCTATGGTTTCACCGACCCTATTATTCCTCTTGGTAAAGGACATCGCCTATGCCATGACCACCAGCAGCTTTACCATTATTCTCACCTACCCTGTCTTCCACAGCGGGGGACCGAATGGAACAACAGAGACCATCATGTCCTACGTTTACGGTAAAGGAATTATAGGAACGAATTATAATGCAGCCTTTGCAGCTACGATGGTCGGGTTTGTGCTCAGTGCTGCCATGATGACCTTGAGCTTGGTTTTGGAGAAGAAGAAGGTGAACTACGCGTAATGGGTATGAAAGGGAATGTACGACCTAAACGAAGTGTGAAGAATGTACTATACCAGATTTTGTGCTTAGCGGTAGGCATAGTGATTATATTACCAATCATCATGGCTGTTTGTATCTCCTTCATGCGGCCTGAGGAGATTTTAACGAAAGAACTGCATTTTTTCCCAAACAGCTTTAGGTACTTGGAAAATTATAAGATTGTGTTTAGCCAAACTCGCATCTTAAGGTTTATGTTTAACTCATTAGTGGTCGCCTTTGTTTCCAGCGTAGTGCGGGTAGTTACAGCCAGCCTTGCTGCATTCTCCTTTGCCTTTTTTGACTACAAAGGAAAAAGGCTCTTATTCGCCCTCGTGGTGGGAAGCATGATTATTCCTGCCGATGTATTGATTGTACAGAACTACTTTACAACTGCTGAGCTCGGACTTATTAACACGTACCTTGGTATGATGGTGGTGTTTTTTGTATCCGCCACCAACATCTTTATGATGCGGCAGACCTTTTTATCCTATTCGCGAAGCCTAAGAGAAGCGGCTATGATCGATGGCTGTGGCAACTTTGAGTTTTTCATTCGAATCCTCATGCCCAGCAACATCCCGGTCATTACAACCGTATTCATCTCTTCATTCGTAGGTATTTGGAACACGTATCTATGGCCGCTGTTGGTAACCAACGCCAACGAGATGCGCACCGCGCAAGTGGCTGTGACTATGCTGAATATCAATGAAGGCAGCAGCTATGGTCCAGGTGCTGTAATGGCCGCTGCGGTTATCATCCTTATTCCATCTATCTTGGTTTTCCTACTACTTCAAAAACGCATCGTTGGAGGCATTATGTCAGGTGCCGTCAAAGGATAATCCCTTGGTTATCCAGGGTTATCATAAGAAAACTCAATTTATGGAGGTCATAACGGTATGAAAGGGCATTTCAAAAAAGTTTCGGCACTCTTAATCTGTTGTTTGCTGTCATTGAGCCTTGCTGAAGTCACATCTGCTTCAAGAAAGCCCATAGAGGTAGTTTTCTGGCACAGCACATCGGGTGCTACCGGTGAAGCACTGGAGTCCATTATTAAGAATTATAACGAAGGTCCAGGTAAAGAAAAGAACATCCACGTGAATTTGGTCTACCAGGGCTATTCAGGTACTGACAAAGTCATCTTGGCCTACCAGACCAAAGATTACGTTAATGCACCAGACATCAATCAAGGTCTTACCTCCACTCTTCCCTCGGTGATGGATATGGGTTGGAGTGTTTCGGCCGAGCGCTTTTTAAGTGATAGCAGATCTAAAATCAATCACGATACATTCTACGAGCCCATGCAGCGTGCCGTGACCTACATGGGTGAAATGGTGGCGGTACCCTTTGCCATGTCTATCCCCATGCTTTATTATAATGTAGATATGCTGAAAGAGGCCGGCTATACTAAACCGCCCCAGACTATGGATGAGCTGACGGAGTATGTAAAAGCGCTCACGATTAAAGAAGGGGATAAGGTATCCCGCTATGGCTTAAACATGCAGGTCAAGCGCTATCAGTTGGTACAGTTCATAAACAGCCAGGGACCCGTAAGTTTCTTTGGTGACAATGAAGGCGGCCGTTTAGCGCCCATGACCAAGATCGTCGCCGGTGAAGATGGCACCTTGAAGGCTTTCCTTGAAAAACTGCAAGATCTGTTGGATACGGGTGGATATAAATATGTGGAAGATAATATCAACGAGGAATTTGCTCAAGGACTGTCGGCTATGGTGATTATGTCCTCTTCCCGATTGGGTACACTAGACAGACTAATGCCAGGCAAGTATATGGTAGCACCCCTACCAAAAGTGAATGCTGATGATCAGGGTGGAGCAGCTATCGGCGGAAGTTGCTTAAGTCTATTTGACCGCGGTGATGAGGCCCGTCTAAAGGCTGCTTGGGATGTTGTTGAGTATGTTGTATCACCTGAGAATCAATACATCTTCTCCACTGCTTCCGGATATATCCCGGTAAATGTGGAAACTGAGAATATGGACAAGATGAAAGCGTACTATAAGGAACATCCTCAGTATAAGGCAGCTTTAGAACAGATGAAAGCATCCAACCCTCTTTCCCAGGAGCCACTCGATTTAACGTATAACGAAATTAACGGCATCATCACCGAAACTATGTTGGAATTCTGTAAGGGTGATTTGAACGTGGATCAGGCAGTTGAGAAAATCGTGAGCAAGTGTAACGCTTCTTTGGATGAGTACCACGAAGCCAACGACTGATAAAAATCTTTTTAACACACTTGGGCGGTATGGAAAACATGCCGCCCATTTTGTGCGCCGGCATGACGCTTCATACGGAGGTGGAAGTCCCCTCGACGGGTAGATAACGACTAAGTGCAAGCCAAGGACAAAGGTGTCCACCGCGAGGTGGAATCTGAAGGAGGCAGGGATACCGGACGGGCAGGCGTGGCAATGGGCAGATACAAGACTAGGCTACTGGCGCGTCGCCTGCAGCTGAATATTAACCCGGGCGATGCCGAATGAAGCCTTCAAGAAAGCCGGTTGCCTCAGCCTTAAAGAGCTTTATCTTGCCTCGTAAGTGTAAAATCTGGAAGCGCCGTATACTGAACTGTACGTACGGTGCCGAGGGAGGTCGGCCGGCTGATTAACGACCAGCCTCATACCTGATCATGGAAATTGCTTAGAAAGGTGGCTTCGCCTATGCCGGAAGATATTCGCTTGGTAGTAACGGATTTGGATGATACCTTGCTGAGTCCCAAAAAGGAAATCAGTGATGAGGCGGTTAAGAAAATTGGGGTACTAAAAAACCACGGAATTCACTTTACCTTCATTACTGGAAGGCCACCCTACGCCGTGGAACGCTTTGCTAGACGAGTTGGTCTAAACGCCCCCATGGTCTGTTGTAACGGTGCCATGTTGGTAAGTGATGGGCAAATTCTAGAACAAGATTCTTTTGCCTTGGCCCCTCTTAAGGATTTGATGGAAGAAATGGCTAACCTTGGCATGACAGTGCTGCTTTTTGATGGAGAAACAGAATATATTCTGGTGAAAACCGATTGGGCAAAGGGCCGAGAAATCCCTATTTGGCCAGGAGGACAGGAAAGATGGGAAAACGGCCAAGCCGTTAAGATCGCTGTTATGGCTGGAAATAAGACTGAGGAATTCAGTAGGTTCGTACCGGAACTGCAGACTTTAGATAAGGACTATTCTATCTTTCTCTATGGGCAAACGGGGTGCGAAATCGTGGCCAAAGGAGTCAATAAAGCCACTGGACTTAAGAATCTGTCTCGCCTGATGAAGATCGACCTCAAAAATATACTGGCTGTTGGTGATAACGAAAACGATATGGAGATGTTAAAAACTGCTGGAATTGGAGCAGCAGTGGGAAACGCGGTTAATGGCACGAAAGCTGTGGCAGATTATGTGTGTCAAGGAAGCTATACCACAGGTGTCCTGGAGGCTATCGATCGATTTGTTCTCGGATGCATGACCAAAGCGCAATAGGGAGGTAAAGTCGACTTTGGATATTGTAACCGCTACCAATATTCTTTACGAACGCTCTGACGGCAGCCGGATCCCTATGGATGAAAGCATCAGAGCCTGTGCCGCTGCAGGTTATAAACTGTTGGATTTTGGTTTTGTAGAGCTGGCACTCCAATCAGAGCCCTTTCACAGCCCAAGCTGGGAAAGGGAGATAGAAGGGTACGCTCGCTTGGCCCAAGAGTTGGGGCTGCGCTTTGTTCAAGCTCATGCAACGATCTTTGATTTTTGCGATCCGGGATTCGAGTACGAACAGGAGTTGGAGCTATTTAAGCGCAGTATACAGGGTGCGAAGATCCTTGGTATTCCCTGGGTTGTGGCTCATCCCTCTACCGGAGTAAAAAACGGTGCAATGCGTCCTGGCACTCACGAAGAAAACGTGGCTTTTTTCCGCGAAATGGCTGCCTTTGCCGCGGAATACGGTGTGGGTATCGCCATTGAAAACATGTGGCGAACAACTCCGGAAGGGGTGCGGCGGTACGCTATCGAGGCGGAAGAGCTGCTGCGTCTGATAGAGGATGTGGATTGTGAAAACGTGGGAGCCTGCTGGGATGTGATACACGCAAGCTTGGAGGGTCTTAACCAAGGCGAAGCCATTCGCCTTTTGGGTAAACATCTAAAAGCTACCCACATCTCGGATGAAACCGGAGCAAATAATTTTCATATTTTGCCCTATAACGGGTTCGTGGATTGGGAAGAAGTGCTGCAAGCTTTAGCCGACATTGACTACAGTGGTCCCTTCGCCTTTGAGATCCAGCACTATTTGCCTAATATTCCTATGCAGTTAGTACCTACTGCCCTAGAATTATCGGTACAGGTAGGACGCTATATGATTGAAGTCCTGCAGAAATATAGAACGAATTAATAGACTCTCTTCCTCCCACTGCTTTAGCTGTTCTGCCGGGTATGGAAGTTTTCCCCCACCTCTATAGCGGTTTTTGTTTTGAATTCATCGAAGGTTGCGTGCATCTTTGCTTTTGGACGTTGTCAGCAAAGGAGAGATTGGCAGCATTGCGAAACAAGGTCTCTAGATCGGCAGTGTTCAGACCATAGAAGGTATCTAATTCGCAAAACTCCTTCGTTAATGTTGTATTCGATATAGTGCGGTTATCGGTATTCACCGTGATGGACAACCGCTTCTTCATAAACATCTGAAATGGATAGTCCTCATATTTAACTGCTGCTGACAGCAGATGCGAGTCAATTTCATAGGTTGATTACGCAGAACACAAAGAATCACGCCATATGCCACCCCGAATTGCTCCTTGCCTGATTCTAACCCCTACTGTACGCTGTCGATAACGGAGTCTAAGGTGTCCGCCAGTAGGTTACCACATCATACCAACGACGCCAACCCTCGGAAGGGAAAATGACGTCAGTACCGAATGTATTAACAGAAGGGTTTGCAGTCGTTATTGTTAGTTGTCGACCTCCGGTAGTGCAAAAACCCCGGGAGGTCGACAACTAAGTGAATCAGCTCATTT
>Ga0208198_1003017_pt1 | contig 11961 bp, 18 predicted proteins | sample AD_JPNTR2_MetaG_FD_184446 | JGI IMG/M metagenome (GOLD analysis project Ga0208198, IMG submission 184446) | Active sludge microbial communities of municipal wastewater-treating anaerobic digesters from Japan - AD_JPNTR2_MetaG (SPAdes) (version 2) | ecosystem: Engineered > Bioreactor > Anaerobic... | reverse complement strand
GCGCGCTTTGAGGACGTCGAGGCAAAGGCGAACGCTGCTCTAGAGGCACATCAGTGGGAGCTGCATGACTACTTCGATCGCGAGAGCCAGAAACTGTGCGCGAGGCTGGGATACTGAATGGCAGAAACAAGAATAGTTAAAGATCCCGGGATCGCGGCGGTCTTGAGTGCCTTGTGCACCGGGCTGGGGCAGATTTATAATGGCGACATCGCAAAGGGAATACTACTGATGGTAGTGCAGGTGTTCAATCTCCTGTTGATGTTTGTCTTGATTGGGTTTATAACTTTCCCAGCAACGTGGCTGTATGGAATCTGGGATGCGCACCAAGTCGCAAAGGCCACGCGAGGGTGAAATGGATATCAGCAAAGAAAATCTCGCGTTGGTCATCTGGTGGGCGGCAATTTTCGCGGTAGTGTGCCTGTTCTACTTGGTATATGCGCAGGCCGCCGTCCTCACCATCACTGGCTCGGCGGTGGGGCATGGGCTCTGCAACCTGACTGTGGAGGCGGACATCATATCAGCCAACGTCAGCCAGGCGGTCAACTGCTCAAGCTGGGATATTGTATGTGTATAGGAATAGCAATTCTAGGAATTGTACCTGTGGACGGAGGACCGATCCAGTTCTACGGGGAAAACGGAAACAGCAGCCACGACAAGCTGCTATCGGAAAATGTGCCGGTCGAGCTGCATAATCGCAGCGTCAAGATTGAATATATTTTCCCGAACACGGTTCGGCTTGATGCACCTGACCGCGCATGCCAGGAACAGGCGGTTGCCTTCGGCGTCGCGGACATGGAATTCGGGACAGCAGTGTTGCGATCCGCGGTTACGAACCAGGTGTGGAGATGGCTATCTGAAAACCCATTGAAACACGACAACGCCACGCTGCAGGAAGCCGATCTGCGGGGAGCCGATCTGCAGGAAGCCAATCTGCAGAGAGCCAATCTGCAGGGAGCCAATCTGCAGGGAGCCGATCTGCAGGGAGCCGATCTGCAGGGAGCCAATCTGTGGGGAGCCGATCTGTGGGGAGCCAATCTGTGGGGAGCCAATCTGCAGGGAGCCAATCTGCGGGAAGCCAATCTGCGGGAAGCCGATCTGTGGGGAGCCAATCTGCGGGAAGCCGATCTGTGGGGAGCCGATCTGCAGGGAGCCAATCTGCAGGGAGCCAATCTGCGGGGAGCCAATCTGCGGGAAGCCAATCTGTGGAGAGCCAATCTGTGGAGAGCCGATCTGCAGAGAGCCGATCTGCAGGGAGCCAATCTGCGGGAAGCCGATCTGTGGGGAGCCAATCTGCAGGGAGCCGATCTGCAGGGAGCCAATCTGCAGGGAGCCGATCTGCAGGGAGCTGTTATGCCAGCTGGGTGGACGGCATGAGTCCGATGACCAACGGGCAGAGGGCGGAATCCGAGAAGATAGATGCCGCTGTCCTGGCTGCGATAGGGCGGGACAGTATATCCTTCCGGGTGCTCATGGAGAGGCTGAAGATGGCCCACAGCGCAAGCACCATCAGGCGATCTCTCGGGCGGCTGCAGGACGGTGCGAAGGTCGAGAATTTTGTTCGGATTAGGCCGAAGCGCGTGGGGCGGCCCAAAATGAGCACATACAAGGGGCGTGGCCCGGAGCCGACGGTCTTCTGGAGGCGGGTCTGAGATGGGCAGGCATGCACCGATGGACAGGAAGCTCCGGCCAAACGAGGAGCTACCGAAGGGCAGGAAGCCAGGAACGGGCGGCTGGAAGATCCCCCAAAAGGCGTCGGAGGCTATGGCTGCCCTCCAGCGAGCCGGCTGGCTGAACAGTGAGATCGGGATGGCATGGGGTGTGTCGGGCAATACCGTGAAACGCAGGGTCAATGAATGGAGCAGGAGGGCGGAGCAATGACTGAAAAACACCAGAATTGTGCTTGTGAAAGATGCGTCGCTGCAAGGCGTTCTATGCTCCTCCGGACCCACCCGATCCACGCCAGGCGGGACGAGGATGTGGCTCCAACACCCATCCCGGTCGAGCAGGCTCTTGCTATGAGGCTGGAGGACGAGGAAGAGCTGGTCAGGATGCTGGCCAGCATCCGGGCGGAGATCAAGATACTCCGAGATTGCGCGGGGGCAAACGCATGACCGCGAAATGTGGGACGTGCAAGTTGCAGAACACCTGCTCTTATGATGATATGATCAAGTATGGGCAGGATTGCAAGACCTATTGGCCGGAGAAGCGATATGAGCACGGGCGGCCAAGAGGGGGAAGAGGGGGAGCTTAGGATATGACCGGAACCACGCCAATAGACACCATCATCCAGGGCGACTGCCTGGAGGAGATGAGGAAGCTGCCCGCCAACTCCATTAACCTGATCTACACCGATCCGCCCTACTTCAAGGTCAAAGATGAGCCCTGGGACAACCAATGGGAGAATCCGGCCAAATTCATAGACTGGATAGGGGAGCTCTGCCAGGAATGGCAACGTATCCTGAAGCCCAATGGCAGCCTGTATGTGTTCGCAAGTCCGAAGATGGCCGCGAGGGTTGAGTGCAAGATTGGAGAATATTTCAATGTGCTGAATAGAATAACATGGAGAAAGAATGATGGGACGGCAAACGAAGGCGGCCTTTGGAGCAGGGCGAATAAAGACATTCTCAGGACGTTCTTTGAGCAAAAAGAAGAGCTGATCTTCGCAGAGCATTTCGGCTCTGATAACATAGCCAAAGGAGAAGCTGGTTATGGGGCGAAATGTGATGAGCTGCGGGGATTCGTCTTTGAGCCGATTAGGGCGTATTTGGAAAGCGAAAGGCAAAAATCCGGCATAAGTAGAAAAGATCTCAATTTCATGTTTTCGGATTATACTGATAAAAAGGGTTGCCGTGATAGAAGTGTTATAGAGCACTACTTCGGATATTCGCAGTGGTGTTTACCTACGGAAGAGATTTATAAAAATATATTACAGAAAACTGGATTCTTCAAGCGAGAGTATGAAGATCTCAAGCGGGAATATGAAGATCTCAAGCGGGAATATGAAGACCGCCGGCGGCCTTTCCAGGTGACTTCTGAAGTCCCTTATACAGATGTGTGGGACTTCCCGACCGTTAGCTATTATGAGGGCAAGCATCCTTGTGAAAAGCCTATCGAGATGAGCAGGCACGTTATAGCGGCCTCCTCCCGGCCTGGTGATGTCGTCCTGGATTGCTTTGGTGGCTCCTGCCATGTGGCGGACGCTTGCATTCAGTTGGGCCGAAAATACATCATAATCGAGCAGAACGCCGAATACTGCAGGCAGGCTCGGAAACGGGTGTCCATGATCCAGCCAGAAGCGGCACAAAAGCGCATCGCGGCGGTACCCGCGCGGCTCGATAGGTGGGCGGAGGCCAAAGCATGACAGGAACCACGCCAATAGACACAATCCTGGAAGGGGATGCTCTCACCAGGCTTAAAGAGCTGCCTTCTGAGTCAGTGGATTGCTGTATCACCAGCCCTCCTTATTTTGGCCTCCGCGATTATGGAGTAGAGGGGCAAATCGGCCTGGAGGAGAGCCCCGAAGCCTACGTAAGCAAGCTGGTGGAGGTCTTCAGAGAAGTAAGGCGGGTGCTGAAGAAGGAAGGGACGCTTTGGCTGAATTTGGGGGATTCTTACGCAGGATCTTCCGGATGTCACAAAGGCGGATCTGAAAAAGCAAATTCGAATGCGGGAGCTACAAATTCGTATATTATGCCGAAACCGGGAAAGCCCAAAGACCTGATCGGGATTCCCTGGATGGTTGCCTTTGCGCTCCGGGCCGATGGATGGTATCTCAGGCAAGATATAATATGGTCGAAAAATAATTGTATGCCCGAGTCCGTGACCGACAGATGCACCAAGAGCCACGAATACCTATTCTTATTCGCAAAAAGCCAGCGCTATTACTTTGACTCCGAGGCCATAAAGGAACCTTCTGTAAGCGACCATCCATCAGGCAACGGATTCAAGCGGCCAGCTCGAGTATCATATCAGAATCCAGATGGCACAGCTCGAGGGAATGATGAGCAATGGCAGGGGGTCGGAGGCAAGAGAAATAAGCGATCCGTCTGGCAGGTAAACACGGTTCCATATCGAGAGGCCCATTTTGCCACCTTCCCCCCGGCGCTGATAGAGCCTTGCATCCTGGCAGGCACAAGCGAGAAAGGCTATTGTCCGGCATGTGGGAAGCCGTGGATAAGGCGGGTGGAACGCGAATCACAATACAATGGAAACCGGGCAGATGAAACCGTTTATACCGGAAACGCATATAAAACTCCTCAGTCGGGGCCGCGCGGACCAAAATCCGATTTTGGAGAATCTACAACAAAAACAATCGGCTGGCTCCCCCCCTGCTCCTGCTCATGCGATCCAGTTCCAGCCGTGGTTCTCGATCCCTTCTTCGGAGCAGGCACGACCGGCCTGGTGGCGAAGAAGCTCGGGCGGCGCTTCATCGGCATAGAGCTGAATGAGGCTTACATAGACATGGCGCAAAAGCGCATCGCGGCGGTGCCGGCCAGGCTCGATAGGTGGGCGGAGGCGGGAGTATGACCTGTGGCCTATCCAGGGACGGGCGGCTCTATATTTTTTTCGATGAGCCATTCGCCCTCCAGCAGGGCAATGGTGTGCGGTGGATGTAGCGGACCTTTTGCCCGGAACTTTTGGGGGATGGAAAGGATTATATAGGGATGCTACCTATCATAATCTATGATTGAAAAGAGGAGATGTCTTAGGTGCGGCTGGACTTGGTTGCCAAGGATCGAGGGCGTCCAAGCCATGTGCCCGAAGTGCAAGAGCAGGAATTGGAACAAAGAGAGAATTAAAAAATAGATCCGAGGCCCATTTCCATGAACCACGCCAATAAGGAAAATGGTATCAGTAGTATTTATAAGCATCGGTCGGCCCGGTGTAAAATGTGCCCTTGGTATCCGTGCATGACAGACTCTTCCGTGTGTGGGTATCTGGCGGCTGGTTGTGAGGGATTTAAATGATTCCCGCGCAGCTACAGAATCCTGCTTTTCGATTTATAAAGGTCGCGGCAAAGTCTAAGCGGCCTATAGAGGACCGATGGCAGGACGACGCGAATTATCAATACGATTCTGCCAGTCTGGAGGAGCACCTGAAGGCAGGCGGAAACTATGGGATCATTTGCGGGCCGGGTGAAATCAGGGTTCTGGATTGCGACGAACTGACCAGGCTGGAAGAGTTGGGGGTCCTCGCGAAGTTTCCGAAGACGTTTTCTGTCCAGAGCAGGGAGGGCCACAAGCATCTCTATTACCTCATCCCGGAGCTGAAGAAGAAGATAATCCTCTTTGATCCGATTCTGAAGGATGACAACGGCCAGCCTTTACACCTGGGAGAGATTCAGGGGCCTGGAACTCAGATCATCGGGCCGGGGTCCATTCACCAGACAACAGGTAAGCCTTACACGGTGATTGATGATAGCCCGATAGCGGCGCTCTCTTTAGAGCAGGTTAAGAAGGCCATCGAGGGGCTGAAGACAAGCCGGCTGGAGGCCAACGCTGCCCTTCTAGAAGCCATGCCGAAGAGGGCCATGTCCCATTCTGAAGAGGATCCTTTCAGGTCCGTTCGGATCGAAGACATAGCATATCCCAAAGGAGAGACCAGGCGGATAGGCGACGAGATACAGGGTTCTCACCCTAAACACGGCAGCACCACCGGCAAGAACTTCAGGATCGACCTGAAAAAGAATACCTGGTATTGTGACAGGTGCCATGCTGGAGGAGGGCCGGCGCTCTGGATAGCCGTATCTCATGGCCTGATCCGATGCGATCAGGCCAAGAGCGGTGCCCTGAGAGGGTCCGACTTTCAGAAGGTCTGGAGGATAGCAGAGAACGAAGGGCTGATCAAGAAGACCGGGCCCACGTTCAAGCGGCTGGAGAAGAAGGCCGGCGCTTCCGAGAAGGCGCCGGAAATCACAATCGAAGACGTCACTGACGAGAGGGAAATTCAGGCAGGGCCGAGGAAGGGAGAAGTCGAAAGGACTTTCAACCCAGACAAGGCAGCGGACGCTGTTATCAACGCAATTAGCCTGGTAGCGACACCCGATGAAAAGATATGGGTTTATCGGGATGGCTATTATAAAGACGATGGAAAAATAATTATAGACAGGCTGCTGGATAGAGTGGCTGGGAAGCTCTATACCATAAATGCATCAAAAGAGACTCAGAAAAAAATCTTCCTCCGGTGCATGGAAGAGTACGAAATATTTGATCAGAACCCATATCTGCTATGCGTGAAAAACGGTACTGTAGACCTTCTGACCGGCGACGTTTTGGATCATTCACCGAACCACTATCTGACATCCGCATGTCCAGTCCTTTATGACCCATCGGCAAAGCCCGTTGAATTTATCAAGTTCCTAAACAGCGCGTGCGCTAACGACGACGACCGGCTAACCCTGATTGACTGGATGGTTGCTTGCGCCGTCCTGGCGGAATTTGAGTACATCCTTTTCCTAACCGGGCACGGCAGCAACGGCAAGCATGTTTATGAAGCTCTTCTGCAGGCCTTCTTTGGATCCGAGACCACCGAAGCGATCAGCTTAGAGGAGCTGATGAGTTCAAGGTTCGCGATGGGATACCTCCGCCGCGCAAGGATCTGCATAAGTTCAGAGACAAATCCCGATAAGACAAAGACAGAACTGATCAAAAAGATTTCCGGCAACGACTGGCTATCATCAGATGTCAAAAACAAGGACCGGGCGAGGTTCAGAGCATACACACAGCTGATATTTGACAGCAACTCAATGCCCGCCTTCGAAGATACGAGCTATGGGTTCGCCCGCCGCTTCACCAGAGTTGTGATGCCTTACAAGTTTGTGGACCACCCGGAAGCGGAGGATCCTCTGCAGAAGAAGGCAGATAGACACCTCCTGGAAAAGCTGACCTCAGACAAAGAACTGAGCGGCATATTGAACCTAATCATCCTACGGGCAAAGGACATCGCCCTAGACCGAAAGATCCACCGCAAAGAGGACAGCTTTGAGAAGTACGAAGAGCAGAGCTATTCGGTCTCGGATTTCATAGAGAAATTTATAGAATTTGACCCTAACTTTCGCGAATACAAAGAATGGCAGCAATCGTCAGATTTCCTTTTCTCGAAATTTGAAGAGTATGCAAAGTACACGATAGGGGCGAAAGTCAGCCGAAAGAAGTTCGCTTTCATAGTAGGAAAAGAAAACGGGGAATCTTCAAGGACCGTGCGCTTGGGAGACAGCGGATTGCCTGTCCGGGGCTTCAGGGGGCTCAAATTCGATGAAAAGACGTTTAACGATTTCATAGATGAGAAAAAGTCTTACTATACTACTGTAACTACTGTAACTACTTGTAACGATAATAAGAATATAGATAGTTACAATAGCAGTAAGGACAATGTAACGAATGTAACGATATTTAGACGAATTTGTAATGATCTAGAATTATGTGGGTCTCTATCAGAGAGAGAGAGTTTGGAACACATCGACACGACTTTCGTTACAAAGCCAACTGATAGCGAAAAGTCGGATTCTGTAACGATGGCAGGTACGTTACACCTGGCAGAAGAGGAAATTTTGGAACGGGGATTGAGCATAATAAGACACCTTCGAAATCCCGTTACGCCTTTCGTCCTGGCCATCCACTGCGAAAACCTGGACGAAGATTTGAAATTAACGCCTGAGAAGTGCGCGGCCTGGCTGAAAGGCAGAGGATGGACGGAAAGCAAGTCGGGTTGGTTAGGACCGATATCTGATTGATTTAAAGGAGATGAGAGCCACGCCAAAAGCGAGCACGATGCTGCAATGCATCCAAGAAGTCCCACTAAGCGACTTTGGAAGAGACCTGAAAGGAAAGAGAGTCCTCCGCCAGGGGGCGATGAGATGATCACCATCACCCTGGAGGGCAACACCTGGGAAGAGATCATGCAGGAGATGAGCATCATCCAGGAAGCCGCTAGAGCCTCAAGGATCGAGGATCTGCCAGAACGGACCAATATAGCCAAAGACTGCCGAAAGTGCCGTAGTGAAAGCCTGGGAAAGCTACAGTGGATTCTAGGAGAGTACTTCCTCGGCCCCGAGGAGAGGGCCGAAATCCTGGAGAGGATGAGATGACCCCAGAAGAGAAGCGAGCCTATAACCGGGAATACTACCAAGAGCACCGCGAGAAGATTCAGGCAAGGCGAAAGGAATACTACCGTCGTGAAACCTGCAAGATCCTCACGGCTCACAAGCAGGCACTGGCCGATGATCCTGAGCGGCTATCTACTGACTTCATCCTGAAGCTGGTGCAGGGGGACGACGCATGAGCCAGGATGAAGTGATCACCTGGCTGGAGAATCATCCCGGCTGGCATAGGACGGTGGTGATAAAGAGGGGGGTTGGAAAAAGTCCAGGTTCTGTGCGCGCGTCGCTGACTGCTCTGGCAAAGCACGGCGAAATTAAAATGAGGCTTCTAGGGGATGGGCCCAAGGTTGGGCTGGAGTGGTCGGCATGACCAGCACAGCCATGATGAAGCGGATACTAACACACATGCCGGAGCATGCTATCTCTGTCCCCGCCCTGGCGGCTAAGATGTGTCGGCCCGAGGGCCGACTGCGGCACGACCTGGCGGAAATGTCTGAACTTGGCCTGGTCGAAAAAACGGAGATTGATGAGATGGGCAAACGTTTCTCCAAACGGAGGGTAGGGTGGAGGAGAGTGGTCAGATTGAGACTTTAGCACCGATTTGGTGCTATTTCATATATATATTATTATTGACAGACATTATGAGCAATGAATTCAGGCCTGCTGCATCCGATGAGACGGTCTCATAAGGGGCGGTCGTGGGATTCTCCCATCGAACCGGTTTTTGAGACTACCTCAGGCGATTTTGCGACAGCTAAAGAACTTTTTCAGCGCGGCATGCCCAACTCTAAGTTAAGCCGAACTCCGGTTGGCATGCGATTTCTCCGTAGAGTCCACCACGAGCATACAATAGAAGTTGATGAGCGAGGGTGGGCGTTTTGTCCGGTCTGTAACCAGGTTTTCAATTGCGATTATAAGGACGACGACCGGCCAACGGTGCAAGAAATCGGTGTTGGGTATTCCCGAGATATAGATGCTTCTAAAGCCCCGCCACCCGAAAAAGGCCAATCCCCCAACCGCTCAAGGCGGTCATGGCGGGGGACGTTCGCCTGCAACCCGTGAAAGGTTGACTCCCAGTATATAAGGGGTATCGATGATGAACGCTGACACCCGTCGGTCTGCGACCTTCTGGAAAGGAGCGGACGACGTTCCAATAGATATTATCAAAAAAATGTATGGCAGAGGCCCGTTCCGCGGTGGAATGAGCCGATCTGAAATAGCCAACCGACTTGGAATTAACATTTCCGATGTTAATAAGGTAATCGGGAAACGGCGAATCGCATAATCCGGCGAACCACATACTCTTCTTAGCTTCCGATATCTCATCTCCCGTGTGGCCCGCCGCACTCCTAATCATCCATTTGTGCAAGCCGTACAAATTGGCGGTACGGAAAAAGGACTACGCTAGCCCTCTGGTCTTCAATGGCCAAAGAGGGCTCCTTGTTACTGCTCTGAGAGGAACTTATCATGCCGCGCCGCTGCGATATTGATTGGAAATGCATCCAAGAGTGGAGCAACTACGATCTGGATTTCGTAGAAGAAGCTATCCGGGTTGAGAAAGCATGCCGGGCGGCCTCGCCGAAAAAAGGATTTCTGGCTAGACAGTAGGGATTTTCTTGAAACGGCAACATTCCAAGAGAGGTGATTTTTACATGCCCTCTGGCACCGCAGTAGATGGCTATAACTGAGGTCTGAAATGCCCAGCTACACCCTCGACCTCGACAGGCGCGTAGATGCATTGATCGAGCTGTTGGACTGCCCGGTGAGGTGGTCGCGCAAAGAGTATGTCCTCTCACTGGCAGACCACCTTGTGATGCGATGTGATGATATAAATCGTCCTGATCTGAGTGCTCGCATTGTGGCGAAGATAATAGAAATCATTTGAGATTATCATCCCGCCTGACCGGGTTCCTCGATCCCTCCTTTCCTGGTCGGGTGGGCAATTATTTTTCTGCGAGGTGATAAAATATGTGTGGAGGATCTGGGCCCAAAAAAGGCACTGGAAGCTATGATGAAACGCATTCGAAGTTGCCGCAAAGGAATAAGCCGAAGACCCCCAAACCACGGAAATAGGTAGATGGAATCCAACCGGGGCTACCAAAGGCCACTTTTTATCTGCGATGGTGCAGATAGATTGATATGCCCGGTGCCCCTGAAGCTGAATCCGTACTCTGGGTGTGGCGGAGGATGCATATATTGCTCGATGTGGGCACAGAGGGCAAGATGGAAAAGCCGGTCCCAAAGCTTCAACGTGGTTGCTCCGTCACCCATCAAATATATAGAAAATATATTCTACAAGTCGCGTGGTATGGAACGGCAGCTAATAGACGCGAGGTATCCGGTTCAGATTGGTCCTGCTTCTGACCCATGCCAACCGGTGGAAAGGTCATTCCGCGTCTTGGAAAAGACGTTGCGTGTCCTGGCAGACTTTGAGTATCCAACTATCATAACCACCAAGTTTCCGGGGCTGCTCACAGAAGAGCCTTATACCGGCCTTATAGACAAGTTCCCTTTGGCCGTCCAGTGTTCTATATCATCTGAAGATCCTGTCATGTTGGGGCTATTAGAGCCCAATGCGCCTACTTGGAAGAGACGGTTAGCTGCACTGGAGACGTTGACAGGAGCGGGCGCGACCTGCATTCTTCGGTTGTGGCCTTACATACCAGACCTTTGTGGCAATCTGGAAGTCCTGCTGTCCGCTGCTTATGATGCTGGAGTAAGGACCGTCCAAGCCAACTTCCTCAAGGTGTTCAATGCTGGTAGGGACAAAGACCGACTACGCCAAAAATTGGGTTACGATTATGTCAATGAGTCGTGTTTGAATTATGAGCAAAGGAGCAACTTCAGAATACCGTCTCCCGCGGTCCAAGAGGCCGAAATCATCCAGCTAGAGGAGATCTGTGCTGATATAGGCTTAGAGGTCTTGACCTGCGATGATTGGACCGGCACGCGGGCCTGGCGGTCGTGTTGTGGGATCGATGGGGTCAAGGGCTTCAAGGCCGCTCCTTGGGCTTACTATGTCAATGGTCACCGGATCATGGATCATTGTACTTTCGATGAGTACATGCGTGGTCTGGACTGTCCCTGGCACGACGAATTCGGACTAGAATGGGAAGCGGGCAAACTAGCGCGCGCCCTTCCAGGTATTGCTTTTCATGCAGAAGATAAAACTTATTCGAGGTTATGGTAATGTGCGGTGGAAGTGGCGCCGGAGGGGGATCTGGCGGTGGGGAATCACTGGCGTATGATATTGAAACTAAGAAATACTAAAATGAAATCGTTAGGAGTAAAAACCCACGGGAAAACGGTAACGTTCGTGATGGAGGCCATTCCATGAAAAAGCAAAGATCACAAAACAGGTTTGTCGAAAGTGAACCAAAAGCATTTAAAGTAGATAAACCGAAATCGTCTAAACATAAAAAGTAATACTACTATTTGAGCTATTCGCGATATGTTTGTCAATCAATGTCAAAATGTCAATAGTGATGTCAAATGGCGTTCGAATCGATAGCAGCCTATATAGATCAGATCGAAATGGGCTTTGAGAGAAAGGAGAGTCCTAAAGCGATTGCCAAACGGCTAGGTATCTCAGAAAAGTGGCGTACAATCCATAGGTACAAATCTGCCGTCTGGGACCTGAAAGACCTGGTAGCCGAATCCAAGGAGGAACGTGCTGCCAACCACGACAGCCGCCGGGAATCCGCCAAAATCGAGATCATAAAGAGCCTGGACCTCATAGACAAGATCAAGATGAGGGCCTGGCAGCATTTGGACTGGCAGGTAGGCGACGAATACGGTTCTGTGAACGAGAACGGCCAGCCGGTCAAACGCAAAGCCTCTCCTGGTCAGGTCATCAACTGGCA
>Ga0208198_1003016_pt1 | contig 11961 bp, 9 predicted proteins | sample AD_JPNTR2_MetaG_FD_184446 | JGI IMG/M metagenome (GOLD analysis project Ga0208198, IMG submission 184446) | Active sludge microbial communities of municipal wastewater-treating anaerobic digesters from Japan - AD_JPNTR2_MetaG (SPAdes) (version 2) | ecosystem: Engineered > Bioreactor > Anaerobic >... | reverse complement strand
TTTTCAAACAAATGCCAACCTCATCAGCACAAGCTCGCAGACTTTTACCCTCGAGCATACATCTCATGTAATCGAGCATTAATGGATATTTTCTCATGCGATAAACAAAGGTGCGAGCAGTCTCACGAAATTGATAGCCGCAGGTTTTGCACTTGTAAACTTGTCTGCCATTTCTTTTGCCCGCTTTTATAACATTCTCGCTTCTACAATCTGGACAGATGGCTGAGGTAGATTGAATTTTTACTTTTTGGTAATCTACTGCAGTAGCATTGTTATTAACGAGGTATTCATATAGCTCATCTAGGAAATCACGCTTATGATCCTTGGGTAGAGCCAAGTATTTATCAATGTTTTCTAATAATTCCTTCATAATTATAAAATTTGTACAAAATTAATAAAATTAATTTAAATCATAAAATATTTAAAGTGTAACAAAGAAATGTTAACTCCCATTTCCACTCCGCTTAAATCTTTCGCCCTATTAATTTATTATTTCTTGGTAAATGGCTTGTTGTACTTTTGTTCTAATAGAATTTTTAGAAATTTTTGTATTTTTAGCAGTTGGATATACTCTGTTTGATAAAAATACATATATTAAATCATATTGTGGGTCTACCCAAAACATTGTACCAGTAAATCCATAATGTCCATAACTATATGGTGAAGCCAGTTCACATGCAGGACTTTCTTGATTATTTAATGCAGGTTTATCAAAGCCTAAGCCTCTTCTATTTTTATCGAAATATACAGATGTGAATTTTTGTATTGTTTCTGGTTTCAATAATTTTACTCCTCCATATTCACCATTATCTAATAGCATTTGTAGTATTATTGCTATTGATTCTGCATTACCAAAGAGGCCAGCATGTCCAGAAATGCCTCCTAATAATGCTGCATTGCCATCATGCACATGTCCCCATATAAGTTGTTTTCTAAATATGCTGTCATATTCAGTAGGTGCTATTTCTTTTTTATCATATTTATTTAATGGTACATAGCATAATCTTTTAATATTTAATGGTTTATAAAAATTTTCATTTATATATTCATCTAGTCGCATTTTAGTAATATTCTCGATAGCAAATTTCAGTAATATAAAACCAATATCGGAATATACAACTCCTATATTGGGATTAGGAGTAATGTTTGTCTTTAGGTAATTAATAATGCTATCTTTTATGGCTTTATTAACAAATATATTATCTGCTACTTGATAATAATTCGTATTAGGAATTTTAGAGTATAATTCTGGATATTTTGTAGGATTATAAATTTCAAAAAAATTGATAAATGGTGGAAGGCCAGCAGAATGTGTCATAATACGATCTATTTTAATTTTCCCAATTTTTGTATTATGTAATTCTGGAATATATTTATAAATCGGAGCTTGCAAATCTATTTTACCTTCTTCATATAATTTCATAATTGCAAGGGTAGTAGCTAATGGTTTTGTGAGTGAAGCCAAATCAAAAATTGTATATCTATTTATTTTTGTTGCTTGGGTATCGTATGTTTCTTTGCCAAATGTTTTGTAATAAATAATTTGTTTGTCTTTGATAGCCAATACTACTGCACCAGGGAAGGTACTATCTAGTAAAGCTTGCTGCATTATATCATCTACAGCAGTAATATTACCTAATGGAGGATTATTAAATTTGATAATATTAGATAAAATATTTGTATGTAGTCCTAGCCCTTTATAGAAATTTTCATTTATTGCTATTGGTAGTTTACCCTCGAAAGGGCTATTACCAACTAATTTTTCTGCTAACATTGAGATTGCTATTGAATCAATGTCGTAGGTAGTTGTGATGGCAGTGAAATTGTCAGGATTTTTAAATTTAGCTAAGATAAAGGGTTGTCCTATGATATTTAAGATTATTTTATGTCTATTAGATAATTTTTCTAACCAGTCAATTGTTAGGCTATCTCTACCATTGTTGCTATTCATAGAGCCGACGAATAAATTTACTATGAATAAATCATAATTATTTAAGTTATTTTTTAATAATGTAGTATCTCTGAGCGAATAATTATCGAAATAGAAATATCTAGACCATATTGAGTCTACATAAGGTGGTTTATTATTTACAATATTTAGCATAGCTACTTTGCCATAATCATATTTGAGAGGAAGGGCATTATCATTTTTTAATAAAGTTATAGCTTTTGAGTATATAATTTGAGATAAACTGTCTATTTCATTATTGCATAAATTTATATATTTATCAGTTAGATAATGTTTATAATTATTTAGTGGAAATTCGTTAATAATAAAGTATTTTGCTATTAAAATTTTTTTAACTTTATTTTCTATTTCTAATGAATCAATTTTTTTTTCTTTAACAGCTTTTTTAATAATAGAAACCACTCTGTATGGATTATCTGGTAAAAGGAGAATATCAATACCTGATTGTAGTGCTTTTATTATCATAGAGTCATATGGCAGCTGAGCTAAAGCTTTCATATTTAGAGCATCAGAAAATACTAATCCATTAAAATGTAATGTATCTCGCAATAAATTTTTAGTAATTATAGGATTGACAGTGGCTGGCAGGCTATCATGAGTATATGCTGGATAGCTAAGGTGTCCGACCATTAAAAAAGGAACATCTTTATTAATGAAATATGTGAAAGGTAAAAGATGTTTAGATTCGAAAACATCTATAGGCATATTTAGGAATGGCAAATTATAATGTGAATCAGTAGTAGTATTACCATGACCAGGGAAATGTTTAATGACAGGTAACACTTTATATTCATTTAGTCCATCAATAAATAATTCAGCTCTTGTCATTACTTCTAATGGCTCATCTGATATTGCTCTAGTGCCAATAACTGGATTAAGTGGCTCATCATTTATATCTAAAATAGGAGTGAAATTAATAGGTATCGAAGCTAATGAGAAATGTTTACCAATGATATTCCCATAATGATAAAATAAACTATCATTACCTGTAGCACTTATTGTCATAAATCTTGGTAACGATTTGAAATTTGTAAATCTCATACCTAATCCCCATTCTCCATCCATTGAGAATATAATAGGTGGTTTATCACATTTATCTGTAATATCTCTTAATTTTTCATAATCTTGTGAACTCATTTTTAGTAAAATTATTCCACCTGGGCATAATGTATCTAATTGATCTTTAAGTCTTTTATATATTTTTGTATCATTTGCATCTATTTTGATTCCTTGAAATATCAACTGTGCTATTTTTTCATCCCAGCTGAGCTTAGATAAATAATGTTTAGCATATAAATTTGCTTCTCTGTTATTCCAGTCTATCTGTGCTATTAAGAAATTATTTGTAATAATAAATATTATAAGAAAATAAAAACATTTTTTCATTTTTCGCAATTTTGTAGTTTATAAGCAGAATATTGATTTGCAAATATATAAAAATATTGATATTTTGTTAAAATGATTTTTTTATTAGTTTCTAAATCTCCCTCTAAAAGATTAATTTTGCAAAAAATTTAAAAAAATGGCATACGTTACTAAAGAGAAGTTATTTTCAAAAGAATGGTTTAAAGCATATAGTTATATCTTATTGGGAACATTTATCATGGCAGTAGGATTTGTAATGTTTATTTCTCCATATAAATTTGCTCCAGGAGGAGTTTATGGTATATCTATTATTTTACACCATTTATTTAATTTTCCAATAGGTATTACAGGGTTAAGCATAGACATACCATTGATATTAATAGGTATGAAAATATTGGGTGCTAAATTTGGCATAAAAACTATAGTTGGTTCATTATCATTGTCGGGATGGATTTCATTATTAGAGTTTACTTGGGGTTATGAACCATTATTAAAAGATGATCCACTAGTATCTGCTATTTTTGGAGGAATAATATTAGGTATCGGACTGGGTTTAATATTCAAATCTAAAGCAACATCAGGTGGTACAGATATCATCGCTATGATATTAAATAAATATACTCGTATTCCTGTAGGACAATTGTTAATCATTGTTGATTCTATAATTGTTTTAGCAGGTTTTATAGCTTTTGAGGATTGGCGAATTCCTTTCTATTCTTGGATAATAATTTATCTCACAGGCAGAGTAGTAGATATGATCATTGAAGGTGTAAGTTACGAAAAAGCTTGTTTAATTATATCTGATAAAACTGAAGAGATAAAAAATAAAATTCTTTTAGATTTAGATAGGAGTGGCAATTTAATTCCTATAAAAGGGTTATACTCTGGTAGTGATAAACAAATGATAATGACTGTTGTTAATCGTAGAGAGGTAGAAATGCTGAAAAGTTATATTAGACAAATAGATCCACTTGCTTTCATGACTGTAGTAGATGCTAGTGAGGTCATTGGACAAGGTTTTAAAAGCATAGATGATGCTGTGATCACAAATTAGATATTATTTTCTTTTAAAATATTTTGTGAATGTGCTAGTAGTAGCTAAATTTTTTAAGAATCTAATTTGATTTTAAATTAATTTTTACTTAATTTACTTTTCTTTGTCAACTACACAAAGAAAAGTAACAAAAGAAAAGTCTCCGCGGGGGAAATGATTTGATAAAACTACGCAATCACCCTTTGGGGTTTACAAACTCGCAAGCTTTAGCTTGCTCAAACAGTGTAAACCCTTCTTCCCATCCCTGCTTGCTTGTTTTATTACAAATCATTTCCCAATGCGGTATTGCTCGAGCTTACTAATTATTGTAAAGGTATTCTTTTATTACAAAATGTTTAAAAAACTTTATTATCTAAATGCCAATTTTAATAAAAATTATTCTTTTTATATTTTCTTTCCTTTATAATTAAGTGAAGTAAAACAGCCTAATCCGTCTTGATATGTATTAAAACACTATCATTAATAAAATAGACACCAAAACCATGATATGCACAATCAGGATATAAACCACCTCCGAATTCACCATTTGTATTAATCTTTAATGTTACATCAAGGATATTGATTAAAAAATTTTTTTCTTTTGTAATGGTAACAATTACAGTAGTGTCAAAATAATAAGTAGAGTCTCCATAATGATAATTGCCTGTTTTATTACATTGATATTTTCCAATTAAATTTATCCCTATAATCAGGAATATAATTATTTTCAAGTTACGATAAAGTTTATTATAAGCAATACCTATCAAATTAGCACTTTCTGCCCACTTGCTTATAGCCTTGTGTTATGAGCTTTTTTTCTTCATTTTAATTATTACGCTATCAGTAGAGTTTTCTAAAATTAAAGTATCATTACTGATGATGTAGTCATAGGCCTTTATTAAAGAATCTCCCTCTTTAAAATATATTGCACTATTTTTCAATTTGTATTTAGATTGAAAAAGGTTATTAACAAAAAGCGAGTCATTCCTAAAAGTTATAATTGATGTATCAGCAAGAATATTCAACCAAGCAAAAGCAAGTAAGTCACCTTCTGATTTAATGCTATCAATAGGTGTTATATATAAGAATTGCCATTCACCTTCTACCTTTTTACTCTGTGAGCAAGAAGTAAGTAAGGCAAAAAAAATTAACAAATAAACGATTTTATTTTTCATAATGATTTAATTTTACTTCTATATATGCATGCATTAAATAATACTTAACTATCTGGAAGTGGTTAAGTTCTCAGAATTTAAATACTTCAGCTTCATAAGTAATCTCCAATTTATCATCTTTGATTACTGAAGTTGTCAATGTACATGTACCATTACAACTTCCTTCACAATAAGTTACACTACCGACAAAGGGAACTGACTTTGACTTAACTTTGCATGTCCCGTTTGTACAAGAACAGCTTGCAGAACTACCGCCTGCACCATTTGGAACCATTGCAGATTTAGGAATAGGGACTACTGCTGCACGATTACAAATATTAACGAAAGCAAAGACATAACCGTCAGACACTTCAAGACGCCCATCTTTATTTATTACTTCGGGATAGTCATAACCAGCGTAAACCTTATTGATAAAGTCATTAACTTTTTTTTGAACTTCAGGCATTTCAAACATTGCATCAAAAGCTGCTGGAAATTCTTCTCCAACTTCAATTATGCGAACGTCAGCATTTAAATCAATGTAACCACCTTCATCAATGTAAATATCACCTTTGGCAATAGATTGTTTCATTGTACAATTTTTACAATCACCAGCACAGCCAGAAGTTGAACCACCTGGTCCTGAACCCGTAAAAGGCATACATGACCCGGTTGTATTGCAGGTACATGATATTGTAATGCCGCCATTGCTTGCTACTTGTAATTTTCCACCAGAATAACCAACATAAACCCAGTTATCAGGTGCTTGAATAGATAAACTCTTGTCCTCATTAACTTGCGTTTTGGACCCCTTTGGAAACCAACATTTGTCACTCATATCTGTAACTCTAAACGAGGTTAAGACTACTGCAACAACTAGGAAATAAAAAATCTTTTTCATAAATTTATTTTTTTTTAATCTTCCTACTCATATGGCTTTTCGGATTCCGCCTCGTTTTTTTAGTGGTTTCTGAACTCCACTTTAGTTATTTTCTTTCATACTGGGTGGTCAGCCCTTCTCTTGACCAATAATTTGTTTAAAATTGCCCATAACGTCTTATTTACGCAATAAATAAACAACTTTCTTATAAACAAATTTTTTTTCAAATATATAAAACTTTTTTTACATATATAAAAATTTTTTTACAAAAAAAATTTTTTATTGAATAAGGCGTATAATTAATAACTAAATTATTTTGTGAATGTGCTAGTAAAGGTATTCTTTTAAAATACAAAACGGTGATTAATTTTAACACTTAATAAATTAATCACCGTTTTTTTAATGACTCCGGAGGGACTCAAACCCACAACCTTCTGATCCGTAGTCAGATGCTCTATTCAATTGAGCTACGGAGCCTTTTTATTTTGCAAAATTATAAAAAAATTATTAATAAGCAAATAGATATTATATTATGATTTAATTGGTTCTATAACGTTAATTGTGGATAAATTATTTTACCACAAAGGGCACGAAGATATTACACAAAGTTCACAAAGTGCCAGATATAAGTTTTTTAATTCTATTATTCTCTGTGTTTTTTGTGCTTTCTTTGAGAACTTTGTGGTTAATACTTAATTGTCCAGTAATAAATAAAATTCATTTTAATAAAATTAGTATATTTTAATCTTTACCAACTCAAAACGTTATAGAACCATTTAATTTATTTTTACGAAATTTGCAAATTGAAAAAGCAATATCTACGTAGTGAAAAAATATTTTAAATTTACTCCAAAGCAATTATTTAGAAATTTTAGACATCCATATTTATTGATTTTACGAAGAATAGATAATTTAGAGGTCATATTTTCTATTTATTTGACTAGACTGAGATTTTTATTATTTCTAGCCTTATTTATATTAATATTAATTGTCTTAACGACTATTTTAATAGCTTATACACCTCTCAGGCAATATATACCTGGCTATGGTGATATCAAAGAAAAAGAAATGGCATATAATTTAGCAAAAAAAACTGATAGCCTTGTTGATATTTTAGAACAAAGAGAAGTTTATTATAAAAATTTACATAATCTATTGATTACATTAGATACTAATTACAATAAAACTTTAAGAGCATTTTATTATAATCCCGAAAATTTGAATTTAAATAAAATTAAATTATCTCTACCTCTGAGTAATATCCAAATAACAAAAAAATTTAATGAAAATCCATCGCCTAAATCTATCCGATTACTTACAAAAGCCTCTGAAAACATTAAAGCTATGAACGACGGAATTGTGATAGATACTAGTTACATTTCTAGTCTTAATGCCAAGCAAGTAATCATACAACATAAAAATAATATGATTTCAATATATAAAAATTTAGCCAAAGTCAATGTAGGTATAGGTACTAATGTGAAAACTAATGAAATCATAGGTGTAGCAAAGCCTACAAGTTCATTTATAGAAATATCTGTATTTTTAAATGGTGATGCTGTAAATCCAGAAAACTTTTGGCAATGAGTGAAAAGATACGTTTAGCAATATTAGGTTCTACTGGCTCTATTGGTAGACAAACTCTAGACCTTGTTAGAATGTTTCCTGATGTATTCAGTGTAGAAGCATTAACTGCCAATGATAATGTAGATCTACTCATCAAACAAGCATTAGAATATAATCCTAATACAGTAGTTATCAATAACGAAACTTTATATTTAACTCTAAAAGAATCATTGAAAGATACTGATATTAAAGTATTTGCTGGAGCAGAATCTATCAATCATGTAGCTGAAAGTGAAAACATTGACGAGCTAGTAATAGCTTTGGTAGGCTTTGCTGGTTTGCAACCAACATTGAGAGCAGCTAAAGCAGGTAAAAGAATGGCATTAGCTACTAAAGAAGCCTTAGTCGTTGCTGGAGAATTGGTATTTAAAGCTATTAAAGATGGTAATGCTTCTCTAGTACCTATAGATAGTGAGCACTCTGCAATATTTCAATGTTTGCAAGGTGAAAATTTAAATACTGTGAGCAAACTTATTTTAACTGCCTCTGGTGGCCCTTTTAAAAATCGTAATGCTGAAGATTTCGATTCTATAACTATTAATGAGGCACTCTCTCATCCAAGTTGGCAAATGGGAGATAAAATTACTATCGATTCTGCTACTATGATGAATAAAGGGTTCGAAGTGATAGAAGCTCATTGGCTCTTTGGCATTAATCCCGAAAATATTGATGTTGTAATACATCCAGAATCTATAATACATTCGATGGTTGCTTTTGTAGATGGCTCTATAAAAGCACAGTTGGGAATTCCAGATATGAGAATACCTATTTTGTATTCTCTTACTTATCCTTACAGATTGCCTACTAATATTGCTACTCCAGATTTTATTGAGCTACATTCTCTTACTTTCGAAAAACCAAATCTGAAGCTTTTCCCACATTTGCAATTAGCTTATGATATTTTGAAAGTAGGTGGCATAATGCCATGTGCCCTTAATGCTGCTAATGAAGTCGCTGTGAGGGCTTTTTTAAATAATGAAATTAAATTTAATCTGATGTATCAAGTAATAGTGAAATCATTAGAAACAGTTAATCCTGCTCCTATATCAGATTTAGAACAATTGATAAATATTGATGCAGAAGTTAGACAAAAAACAAAAGAAATCATTAAACAAATAAAATAAACTTATGGTAGTTTTGATTAAAATCCTTCAATTACTTTTTTCACTAAGCATATTAGTCTTAGTACATGAATTTGGACATTTTTTATTTGCAAAAATTTTTAAAGTAAAAGTAGAAAAGTTTTATATCTTTTTTGATTATAAATTTAGCTTATTAAAATTTAATTATAAAGGCACTGAATACGGCATCGGATGGATACCATTAGGAGGTTATACTAAGATAGCTGGTATGGTAGATGAAAGCATGGACACTGAACACCTAAAGAAAGAACCTCAACCATGGGAATTTAGAAGTAAAAAAGCCTGGCAACGTTTCCTGATATTATTCGGTGGTGTCCTTATGAACGTCATTTTGGCCATAATTATAAATATTTTCATTTTATGGAATGTAGGTGAGCAATATTTACCTAATTCTTCATTGAAATATGGATTAGCTGTAGATAGCACTTTTCAAGCATTAGGAATGAAAAACGGGGATTTAGTCATAGCTATCGATGAGCATCCAGTTAATTCCTTTACAGAAATTATACCTACATTACTTTTAGAGAAAGGGAATACTATCATAGCACAACGTGGCGATAGCACTGTATCTATAGCTATACCTTCTGATTTTTTGAATAAACTGATAAAACAAGATGAGCCTGTACAATATTTTTTGCCTCGTTTTCCTTTTATTATTGATTCTGTTGCCACTAATAGTGCTGCAGCGGAGGCTGGTTTGCAAAAAGGAGATCATATTATAGGTGTTCAAGATTCCTTAGTACCTTATTTTTCAGATATAAAGGCATTATTACAAAAAAATAAAAATCAAGAAGTTACTCTTTGGGTTTTGAGAAATAATGATACTATAGCTCTAAATGTAAATGTGCCTTCTACTGGTATTATTGGTGTAATACCTGTATCAGATTTATCTAAATTTTTTGAAATACAATCTTTTAAATATTCATTTTGGCAATCAATACCTAAGGGATTTAGTAGAACCTGGGAAGTATTGACTTCATATGTGAAGCAATTAAAATTAATATTCTCAAAAGATGTAAAAGGATATGAAGGATTGGGTGGTTTTATAACAATGGGTAAAATCTTCCCAGGTCAATGGGATTGGTTAGCATTCTGGAATTTAACTGCATTTTTGTCTATCATGTTGGCAGTATTGAATATTATTCCTATTCCAGGCTTAGATGGAGGACATATTTTATTTGTATTAGTAGAAATGATCACTCGTCGCAAACCATCAGAGAAATTTTTAATAGCTGCTCAATATGTAGGGCTAATATTACTTTTAGCTCTTGTAGTCTATGCTAACCTCAATGATGTCATTAGATTATTTAGATAATTTAATTGTAAATAATAAATTCTTACTAAAAAATTAATAATTTGGGGAATTTTATAGAGAAATATATGAATTTGGGATATTTTTTACCTACTTAGTGGTGTGCATAAAAAATATTTTTGTTAAGTACAATAATAAATATTTTTACTCATTATTATTATTTTGCTAAACTATTTAATACATGCAATACTAAATTTTTTATTGCTTGGGAATAATCATCAGTGAAATCCTTTGTTACTCTATTAGCAATAGCTACACAAACAGTACAAGCTTTGTGTCCCATCAGTTTAGCTAATCCAAATAATGCAGAAGTTTCCATTTCAAAATTTGCTAATATATGCCCTTGATATTCAAAATTTTCAAATTGATTTATTAACTCTGGATATGCTAGAGGCAATCTCAAAACTCTACCTTGTGGACCATAAAAACCACTAGCAGTTACAGTAACGCCAGAATGGAATTTATCATTATATAATTTATTGTATAACTCTCTATCACATTTTACTACATATGGTCTAGGTAGAGTATCTGGCCAATTTACTTTTTGCAAAATATTTTTTTCGAAATCTACTTCACGAATAGCTGTGTCATGTTTATAATAATGTAAAAGTCCATCCATACCTAATGCCATTTCAGATATTACTACACTATTGACATCTATTTTGTTATGTAGAGCACCTGAGGTACCTATACGTATTAAATTTAAACTTTTATGCTCTTTTTTTATTTCTCTTTTTTCTAGATCTATATTTGCCAGAGCATCCAGTTCATTAACTACAATATCTATATTATCAGTTCCCATACCAGTGCTTATCACTGTGAAGCGTTTATTTTTATAATATCCAGTATAGCTAATTATTTCTCTATTATGCCTACTTATCTCGATAGTATCAAAAAAACTAGAAACCCATTCTGAACGTTCTGGATCACCTACTAGAATAATTGTATCTGCAATCTCATGAGGGAATAATGCTAAATGATATACACTACCATCAGGTTTTAAAACTAATTCTGATTTTTCCATAACATTTTTTTTAATTATTAACTACAAAATTAAAAAAAATATCGAAATTTGCATAAAATTTAAATTATTATGATTTTAGTAACTGGAGGAGCTGGATATATTGGCTCTCATGTAATAGCTGCATTATTAAAACATGGCTACAAGGTTGTCAATGTAGATAATTTCTCTAGATCTCATCCTATTATTCATAAAATTTTAGAAGATTATTTTAAAACAAATATTCCTTTGTATCAAATAGATTTGTCAGATGATAGAGCTTTTAAAGAATTAATGAAAATAAAAGAACCTATAGAAGCGATAATTCATTTAGCTGCATATAAATTTGTAGAAGAATCCTATGAAGATCCAGCTCTATATTATAATAACAACATTCCCATATTGCTTCATTTGTTAGATTATGTTAATCAAAGAGAAATTCCTTATTTTATTTTTTCATCATCGTGCACTGTATATGGT
>Ga0208198_1003004_pt1 | contig 12000 bp, 12 predicted proteins | sample AD_JPNTR2_MetaG_FD_184446 | JGI IMG/M metagenome (GOLD analysis project Ga0208198, IMG submission 184446) | Active sludge microbial communities of municipal wastewater-treating anaerobic digesters from Japan - AD_JPNTR2_MetaG (SPAdes) (version 2) | ecosystem: Engineered > Bioreactor > Anaerobic... | reverse complement strand
TCTTTATATATATACGGACTTTAATGATACTATAAATTCTGGAAATCCATTTTCATTAGAAATTGCTTATATAAATTCAGATGTTTTTAAACATTATGATGGTCATCCTATCATAGAAATTATTTGCATAGATCCTATATTTACAATAAATAATAATAATTTTATTTTTGATATATTTTAAAACTGATTATATAATCAAATTACATATGAATATTAATTCAAAAAATTAATGGATTAGTATATACTTGTGAACTACTCACCCACAGCAAAGCTGATGGGTTGGGCTTCTGACTTCACAGACTTATGCTTCTTTACAGAAGCATCATTTAAGTCTCCATCAGTGTAATCGACCGTCCCAGCCGATATTATTTTTAAACCTTCTTTTAGGATATTCTTGCTTGCATTTACACTATTTGCCATGCTTTTTGTATCTAAGTTTTCTTTTCCCTTTACCCCCGCAAAATTCATAATAATGATTTCTGCAATAACCTTTAGCACTATGTTTTTTACTACAGCCATCTACACTACAGATGCGAATTTCTGATAATGAGTTTTCGTATTCTATTTGTTTTAAATATCTATTGTATTTTCTTTGTAAGTGAATATTAGAATCTTTGTAAATCCAATTTAAAAACGTTCTTGCAGATTTATTATTCAGCTCTAACATACGGATACTGTTATTCCTTTCAGGATGTCTTGCCCTTATGTAACAGTTTATACCAAACTTTTCTTTTAGTATTTCTGCCAACGAATTACAAAAATTTAATGTAGAAACGATAGATATTGCTTTTTCACCAACCCAACCATCTCCATCAAAATAACCACGAACAAAGTGCCTTATTAAATGTTTTGGGACTTGTTCTTCAGAAGGAAATTTCAACGAATATGTTTTAGCTTTATCACAACCTAATTCAACTAATTTTTGACTAATATGCTTATTTGCAATCACTAATCGGTATTGATTGGTAGAGTTTTTACTTTTAATTTTAACATACTGTAATGGCTTATTTGGCTGTAAAATATTATTCAGTATTTCCAATATTTCTTTATCGTCTTCTTTTAAAGATAAAGTAACTGAATTTCTATCAGTATTGTTATAGCCATCAGCATAAAGAAAACCTAAAAAATATGCCTTTTCTTCTGTATCAATTACATCAAAAAATGTTTCATCAATATTATATTTCCTTTGTAACTCTGATTTCGATTTAGCTTTATATCCATGCCTTCTCAATAAGGCATTAACGGCTACAGAACTAATATTATAATATTTAGCTAAATCCGCACCCGTATACTTACCAGTTTCGTATTTGGTAAATAACTCTGTTTTTTCTCTGTGTGATAATCTTCTTTGTTTCATACTGCAAATATACAAAAAATGTTGCAATAAACAAATTATTTTGTAAAAATTTTTACCCTAAGTTCGTTACATACCTCGTTTGTCTATTTCTCAAATTGTCCGTAGGTTAAAACAAGAATCTACTCATCAGTTATGGTTATTACATCATTCTACACTTCGTCAATACTATTGGTATCAGCATATCCTATGGAGTGATGGTTATTTCGTTTGCTCAATAGGTGAAGCATCGCCAGAAACAATTCGTGAATATATACTCAATCAGGGTTAGTCGCTTACATCACACCCACACTTCGTGATGAGTGTGTTTTACGCTCCGTTTTATAAAATAATAATATTTTTTAAAAAATATTATTTTATATATAATATAAAAAAATATGAAAATAATTGATAATTTTTTAAAAGATGATAAATATAACAAGGTTATATATCCCAAAAAACAAATAGTATTACATCATACAGCTGGCAATAAAAATGCTCAAAGTTCAATAGATTGGTGGAATTCTCAAAAAGGTAAAATAGGAACCGCATTTATTATAGATTATGACGGAAATATATTCAGATGTTTTTATGAAGATTATTGGTCATTTGCTCTTGGATTAAAAACTATAAATCGATTAGTTATTGAAAAGCAGGCAATACAAATTGAATTATGCGCATGGGGTCAATTAACAAAATCAAATAATGCATATTATAATTATTTAAAAAAGAAAGTTGATAATAATGAAGTATATGAACTAAAAAATAAATGGAGAGGATTTAATTATTTTCATAAATATTCTGATGAACAAATAAATAGTTTAAATGAACTTTTGAATTATTTATGTGATAAATATAATATAAAAAAAGAAATAAATCCAGACATCTTTGATATAAATGAAAAAGCATTAAACGGAGATACAGGAATATATGCTCATTGTAGCTATAGAAAAGATAAATTTGACATCTATCCAGATGACAGAATTTTAAATATTTTTAAAAAATAATATTATTGAAATTATGAAATCAAAAATTTAATTCAAAAGAATTTTAATTGGCAAATAAATATGAAAAATGATAAAATAATGGGAATTGAATTTTTACGTTTTAATCATGCCGGATTAATGGAATTAAAAAATGGAAATATTGAAAACTATGGGGTTGTTGCAATTAAGGATAATAAATTAACATATGTAACGCATTTAGGACTTTTGTTATTATATAAACAATATACAAATATAGTAACAGAAAATGAAAATGAAATTATAAATGATATTAATAAAATATTTAAAAATGTTAAATTAAATAATAATGATAACGATTTTAAAAATATAAAAGAAAAGTTAATTGACAAAGGATATATCAATATTATAAATTTAGAAGAAATTAAATATGTTATTTTTTAAAAAATAAAAATATGATAGAAATAAATAATTATATGAATAAAATTTTTTTAAAAGACATAATGTCTTTATTGAAAGAATTGCCAGATAAATCTGTTGATGTGGTTTATGGCGACCCAGATTATAATGTAGGAATAAAGTATGGAGATAAAACATATACAAAATCATTTGATGAATATATAGAATGGTATATTGAGCTGTCTAAAGAATCTTTAAGAGTTTTAAAAGATACAGGAAATATGTTTTTGATTAATTATCCTAAACAAAATGCTTATTTAAGGACTAAATATTTAGATAATGCTTGCTACGAAGTACTTGATTATGCTTGGATTTATAATACAAATGTAGGGCATAGTTATAAAAAATTTACAACAGCACATAGAAGTATTTTACATTGTCGAAAAACCGCAAATAATAATTTTTATAAGGACAATGTGACTGTTCCTTATCAAAATCCCAAAGATAAACGAATTTTAAAAAGTATTGAAAATGGTTCCAAAGGTCGCATGCCATATGACTGGTTTTATTTTGATTTAGTTAAAAATGTGAGTCGCGAAAAAACCTTTCATGCATGTCAGATACCTCAAAAATTATCAGAAATGTTGATTAAATCGTGCACAATGCCTAATGATGTCGTATTAATTCTTTTCGGTGGTAGTGGATCGGAAATAGAAGTTTGTAAAAATATTAATAGAAATTATATATCTGCTGAAATAGATGAAAAATATTATCAAATGATAATAGATAGATTAGAAAAAGGCGCTATAGATGAAAAATATAAAATATTTAATAAAAAATAATTTTATATTATTTTTAATTTAAAATTGGAATTTGAGAATTTGTATTATTTGCTGGAATGAAAATGTCTAATGTCCATTCATCATCATTTTCATTCTCACTTATTGCAACTATCTTTCCGCATTTACTGCATACTATGAATACTAATAAAGATGCTATATCTCTATTTGTTAAATTGTTCAATAAAAAATTTTTATGATCAATATTTAAATCTTCTTCAAATATTTCACAATATTTTTCGATAAATTTAAAAATTGTTTTTTTATTAAAAATTGAAATAAAATCAATTGCTTTTTCAATTTCTTCATTATTTCGCAATTTGAATTCTTTTTGATTAAAATTTTGATTTTCCGAATTCATATATTTTTGTTTTTAAAAATTGTTTTTCAATGAAGTTGGTTCGAAATTTACTATTAAAAACCAATGGTTTATTTCATATACAATTAATTCATAATTATTTAATGGTTTTGTAATTCTAATAATATGCAAATTAGAATTTTCACAATATATTAAACAATAATTTTTTATTAGTTCATTTAAATTTTTTATTATGTTTTTATCATTTATTTTTTTCAATGTTCCCAATTTTGTAAATTTATAAAAAATTTTTTTATCGAAATTTATGAGATAATTTTTTTTCTTTTGTGAGTTACATTTGAAAGGGTTGAACTCATTCAATTTTTGAGATTCTTTTTTCAACGTATAGATATCATGTATGTCATCTTTTGTAAGATTTTTAAAAATGTGCGTTTTCATAATTTTATTTTATATGTATTATATAAATATTTAGAATTTTTTATAATATTATTGAGCAAATTTCTGACATACTCCCCATGCTAAAGCATAGGGGGTTCTAAGGTCTCTGTCGTTCTCAGAGTCGCCTCTTTGGGGGTATCAGTGCTCCCGTTACATGTATCCCTGTCTACATGCAATTGACCTATGTTTTCCATTAAAGGAAGACGCAATGCTATATTGAACGAAGCATTGACGTCAGCATGGTCAACATGTCCACATTTTGGACATTTGAAAGTTTTAGTTTCCCTAATTCCTATGCTTCCACACCGAGAACACTCCTTAGATGTGTTTTTCGGCTCTACATAGGTTATGGGAACTCCATTCAGATTTGATTTGTATTCTATATATTTTTGTAGTTGATAAAAAGACCAAGAATTCAAATAATAATTAAATTCTTGTCTATGCTTTTTATTTTTTCTAATCCCTTTCAGATTTTCCAGTTTTATTCCAGAATTGTTTTCAATGGCTATATCTACAATCTTTTTTGAAATCTTATGGTTCAAATCGTTAATTATTCTTTTTTCTTTATTTTTTATCTTTTTGAGTTTTTTATATTGTTTTTTCTTTTGAAGTTTTCTTCTTATATCTTTGTATTTTTGATGTATATGTTTAGCTTTTTTCCCAAGTTTCCAAACCTTTCCTGTTTCAGGATTTGACATTACCGCTATATGTCCAGTTGTATTTAAATCAATACCTATGAAATTATTTGTTTTAATTGTTCCTTTTTCTTTTACAGAAACAGAAACGTAAACAAACTCATTATTTATTTCAATTTGATTGATTTTTTCAAATTCTTTAGGATAATGATAATTAAATCTGAAATCAAGGGATGGAATATAGATTTCTTTATTTTCTTTATCCAGTTTTATACCCTGTTTTGGAATTGTCAATTTTACACTTTTTACACTTTTTATCTTTTTGTTTCTAAAATACTTTCTTATTATTTGATTTGATATTATAGATTTAAGGCCAAAATGTTTAACATCTTTTGAAGTTGGTGGTTTATTCCAGTTCTCTTTGTTCTTAACAATAAATTCTGCAATTTGTTTTGCTTTTAACAACTCATTTGAAAAATCTCTATTATGTTTTATTTTAAATGTCAATATCATACATTTTTTTGATTTTCAATATATTGTTTAACAATTTCAATAGTTACAGCCCCGACAGAAGATATGAATTTTGAATGTGTCCAAAGAGTGGGCAATCTTTTTCTTAATTGCGGATATTCTTTTCTTAATACATTAGATGTATATCCTTTTATTTTGTTAACTATTCTGAAAACACCTATCTTTGGGTCAGCGTCTATAAGCAAATGAACATGGTCTGGCATTACTTCCATGTCTAAAACATAATATCCATATTCGTTTTGTTTTTCTAAAATCAATTCTTTTAATCTGTTATCTATTGGAGGAACCAGAACTTTTCTTCTATATTTCGGACAAAATATAATATGATATTGACAACTATAAACCAAATGACTATCTTTGTGATATTCCTTTTCTTTATTTGCTATTTCCATATAATTATTTTATTATATTTGTTAGTATAGTATATCAAAAATTGTGCCAAATATGACTAATCTGATTTTTTTTCTTTTATTATATTTACAAAAATTCATCTCCTGCCTAAAGAACGGAGCTTTCTTTTTGTGTCTGTTGTAAACCACATAAATTTTAGAAAGAGCTATATATAATGTCATCATTTAAATCTTCTGTAATTTTTAAATAATCATAATCAATTTTAAATTTCTTTTTAGAATTTTTATATCCTTCATCTCTATTTACTAATGTTTTTAGATAATATTCATTATTTAAATATAGCATAGGGTCTTGAATAATTCCGAATAGACAGTCTACTGTATGTATAAGTCCTGATGATTCTGCGATATGTTCTATTACAACATCATTTTGATTGTATGCTTGTCTATTTAATTGAGAAGCTGTTATTATGCACCAGTTATTTCTCATTGCCATACCTCGAATATCTTCTGATATATTTTTTAATTTATTATACATATCATAGCTATTTGAAGATTTTGCGTCTTTCATTATGCCAATGTAATCTATTATTATAATATCAAATTTAATTTTTTCATATAATTCTATTTCTTTTAGCCAATTTTCTATATCAAATGCTGTTGCGCATGATGTAGGGAATTCTTTTACAATAAGATTTCCTGGTGTTTTTATAGATTGATTATAAAAATTTTCTAATGATTTTTTTATTTCTTTTTCATCTTGGCATAATGCATCATATTCTTTTACCTTAAGATTTAATAGATTTGATGTTATTCTTCTTATCACTCTATTTTCTGATAGTTCGAGTGTTATATATGCAATGTTATATGATAATTTTATACCTTCTACTGCCATATTGCATAAGAATAAAGAATTGTGAGATAATATATTATTTGCAAAATATCTATGCTCATCGCTATCTATTTCAACATCAAATAAAATATTTTTTTCATTTAGTTGCTCAATATTTATAATTTTCAATGATCCATCGATACCGCATATGTAATCTCCTATATTTAAATCTTTTGCGTATGTTTCTTTTGGTTCAAATGAATTAAATAATGAATCATCTGTTGTTGATTTTTCTATTTTATATAATATATGATTATCTGCACAATATAATGGGTTTTCGGTGGTTTCAATTTTGTATGTTGTTTCGGGATATGTTATAATGAGTTTTTTTATTTGTTTAAATCCATTATCTGTATAAATATATATTTCATCATTATATATGTCCATATATATACCATTGTCGCATTTTAAAAATTCAATATTTTTATTATTATTTACATATTCAATCATTATTTTAAATAGTAAATCATAGAATGATATTGCGGATATATTATTTTTATATTTTATAGCAATTATCGATGATCCATGCACGCATTTTCCAACCTTGGGTATGCCAGCAAATGCTATTAAATTTTGCGTAGAATATCCGCCGCCTAGCACATTATCTATATAATTATATCCAGACTGTAATTTTTTTTGATGTGTAACAATATGAGATTTAGGGTCAAATAATGATGATCCATTAAAGTTAGAATCAAATACTAATGATGTACCTTTGCTTATATAGGATAATGTTTTTTCTTGTACATCATCTATGTTTTCATTAGTTATTTCAATAGTTTTTAAGTATGATATCATATCGGAAACAGATTTGTTAAGATATACATATTTTATACGAGATTCAACAGTACTTTTTACCCATTCTAAATCATATTCATCTATATTTATATCATAGATAGCATTTAGCATATCAGCATCTAATCCAATATTTTGTTTACCCTGAACAATAATTTTCATTTGATTTAATGTGGGCGGGGTTCTATATTTTTCTCTAAATTTTTTTCTTATCTTAAACGCAATTTCTATTTCTGGTGTTGTAAAAAAACCAGGCACAATATATTTTTCGTATTCGGGTCTTAAATCTATAAAATGATATGATATCTTATCAATAAGACTGTTATTATCCATAATTATTTATATGTTTAATGGTATTTCAGATTTTGAGATTTTGTGACATAATTTAATTTCAGATTTTACAAATTCTTCATTATACATTTTAATTTTATCAAAATTATGTTCATTATAATATATATTAATATTATCCCAATCTATATTTATTATATTAATATTCATAGATTTTAATGCTAATTCATATGATATCGTATTATTATATGTATATACATTTAATAAATTATATAAATCAATATTTTGGTTTTCCCACGGTTTTTGTTCCCAAAATCTTAATAATTTTGGTATTTCAACATCATACATAATATATTTTTTTACAAAATATTTAAATATAAAATGCGTTAATTTATATCCACATAATTTAATCTTTTTAGAACTATCATTAAAAACTGTTAAAGATTTTGCTGATGGAATAATTATATTATCATATTCAGAATTTGTATTATCTACTAATGTTTTAAATTGTACATCCCAAATCATATTGTTATTAATTAAATTATTTCTCATATATGCAAATGTTACAGATATTATTTTACCAAATTCAGGATAAAATTTAGCATATTTATTATATGATGCGTCTATTGTAAATGAGTTATCATTATATAAAATTATAGATTTTGATTTTATATCTTGATATATTTTTTCCCAATATATTGCTTTTTCTATATCATGATTTTTCAATTCATTAAATGTCTTATATTCTTCATTAACAATAATATTTATAAAAAATATTATAGATAGATCTTCTTTTTGTATCATATTCAATTTTTTATATTATATTTAAAAAGAATATTTTTTAAAAATATAATTAATTTTCATTTGCATACGAATTTTTTGTAATTATATTATATTAAAAACGAAAATTTTTAAAAAATATAATTAATTTTTATTTGCATACGAATTTTTTGTAATTATATATATATTAAAAAAAGAATGAATATTTCTAGTTCAAAACAATTATCTCAATTAATATCTATATCAACAGACATAAAAAATATTTTATCAGATTTAAAAAAAGATAAAGTTTCAGAAGATAAATCTACTAAAAAATCTAAATCGACGCCGTCGCAAAAAATATCAACAGATTCAATATTTTTATCATCTGCTAGTTTGGTTTCTGCAATATCATCAAAGGCATTTACAAAGACAAAGGTAAATTTGTTTTTAACTCTCACAAAATCATTAATGGATATTGCTTCTACTGTAAAAATATCATCAACATTAAAATATACAAATTTTGTATCAGATATAACAAGAACAACAGCAGATATATTAAAAATTTTTAATCCTAAAAATATATTTCAATTAGCATTAATACAAAAAATATTATTTGAAACTAATAACAATATTTTTAAAAAAATTATAACTGGATTGATCGACCCGTTTTCATCTATCAAGACGTCTGATATAACTAAAATAAAAAAAATGGGAGAAAGCATTCAAGCATTAGGAATTGGAATATCTCAAATGACAAAATCATTATTTTTATTAATACCATTAGGATTAGCTTCTCCATTAATATTTCTGGGTGTTTGGACAATAAAATCAGTACTAAATATATTTTCAGATTTAGGTAAAAAATCAAAGGATATTAAAAAGGGTGCAGATGCTATGCACGACATGGGAAAAGCATTAATTGCCGTTTCTGTAGGACTTTCTGTTATGACATTATATATTGCAATAGCTGGGCCAGTTGTCGTAGCAACAACATTATTATTTTTAACAACTATTGTTAGATTATTTTCAATAATGGGTAAATGGATGAAACAAATAAAATCTGGAACAGATTCTCTTATAAATATTGGAAAATCTTTAATATTATTTTCATCAGCATTAGCTATATTATCATTAGCATATTTGTTGATAGGCCCAGTTGTATTATTAGCAGGTCTTGGACTAATAGGATTATATGTTACTCTTTTTATAACTGTTGGAAAAATGGAAAAAATTGTTAAAAAAGGAGAAAATGTTTTAGATAATAGTATTATAATGGGCATTGTTGGTTTTACATTATCTATGATACAAGTATCGCTAGCAATAAAACAATTTGGTATTGAAAATCTAATGGTTAGCATAGGATTAATAACTCTTATTGGAGGAATTTTTGTTGGATTAGGAGCATTATCTAAAATGATATCTAAGGGTGAAGATTCTCTTCGAAACATTGGTAAATCATTAATATTTATTGGCATTGGAATAGTAACGTTAGGACTATCAATAAAATTATTATCATTAATATTTAAGAAATCAGATGTTGCCGAGACGATTGGTATTATGACAGGAATAATATATGGATTGTCATTTATATATGTTACAATAGGATCGCTTGAAGAAATAGATAGTGGGGTTTCACATATGAAAAAAATTGGATCTTCATTATTATTATTTTCATTAGGAATATTAGCAATGTCTCTTGTTTTAAAAATTACAATGGCATTGTTCAAAAAAGAAGACCCAATGATGATGACAGCAATAATTGGAGGAATTATTGTTGGTACAGCTCTTTTATTTGTAACATTAGCATTATTATCAGAATTTTTAAATTTGGGATCAATGTCATTATTATTAATAGGGGCATCTATAGCAGCATTTTCTATATCTTTATTATTATTTAATAATTCTATAAAACAAATATTATATAATTTTGAAACGGTATCTGACTTTACTAAATCTACATCAGATTTGATATGGGGGATTGGTAAATCATTTATGCTATTAGGATTAGTATCTCCATTAATCATAGCCGGCGGGGCATCTATGCTAGCAATGTCAGTTCCATTAATTATATTTTCATCAAGTATTATTTTATTATCTATTGGAATGAAAAAATTAATGCTAATATATAAAGATTTAAATGAAGCTGCACAAATAGGTAATTTTATATTTAGCTTGGGATTGTCTATTGCAAAATTAGGAATTCTTTTGCCTTTATTAGTATTAGGACTTGCTAGTGGGACTATGATATCTGGAACTTTATTATTATTATCTGCAGGACTAATGTCATTTTCAAAGACATTGTTGTTTTTATCAAATAATGGAATGCTAGAAAAAAATACAACCACCAAATCATATGAAATAAAAGGATTAAGTATTATAGACTATTTATATAAAACAATATCTGGAATTGGTTCGGGCGGTAATATTATTAAACTTATGAAGGGATCTATTATTATAGGTATGATAAGTAATGCAGTTTTAGATATTGCAAAATCATTACGTTTTTTTGGAAAACATCTTGATGATATATCAGGTATAAATAATAATATAAACACATTATTTCAAGATAATGGTGTATTTTCTGTTATATTATCTGGATTTGTAAATATTGCAAAGCAAGATCGTAGTGGATATAGAAAGGGAATAAGAATAACAGAAAAAATGTCATCTGTATTATCTGAAATAGCTGGCGGCATTATTTCTTTTGCAAAATTTGAACAATTTCCTGTAAAAATTCCCGATCCAAAGGACCCGCATAAATTAATAGATTCTACTGTTAATTTATATGAATCTATAGATAAAATAAAATCAACGGTTCCATCTTTACTCACAGTATTATCAGATGTGTTTTCATCAATTGGTGAAAAAAAAAGAAAAAATAAAAAAGTAAAAAAAGGTATTAAAAGTGTACGTGATTTAGGAGATACATTATCAAGTATTGCAGGAGGCATTGCCGCATTTGCAAAATTTGAACAATTTCCTGTAAAAATTCCCGATCCAAAGGACCCGCATAAATTAATACATTCTACTGTTAATTTATATGAATCTATAGATAAAATAAAAAATATTTTAATAGGATCAGAAGGTAAAAATGATGGACTTCTATTTGTATTAACTGGAATTCTTGTAGATGCCGGAGAAAAAATTAAAGGTAACAAACGAAAAATAAAAAATGCCGTAGATTCATTTAGTGATGTTTCGAATGTATTCAATAATATTATATCTGGCATTGTTTCATTTATGGATATAGAAAAAGGGATACCCATTTATAATAATCAAGGTACAATTGTTGGGTATACCCCAATAAATATTGAAGATATGAATTCTCATATAAAAAATATTTTAATAGGATCAGAAGGTAAAAATGATGGACTTCTATTTGTATTAACTGGAATTCTTGTAGATGCCGGAGAAAAAATTAAAGGTAACAAACGAAAAATAAAAAATGCCGTAGATT
>Ga0208198_1002995_pt1 | contig 12037 bp, 10 predicted proteins | sample AD_JPNTR2_MetaG_FD_184446 | JGI IMG/M metagenome (GOLD analysis project Ga0208198, IMG submission 184446) | Active sludge microbial communities of municipal wastewater-treating anaerobic digesters from Japan - AD_JPNTR2_MetaG (SPAdes) (version 2) | ecosystem: Engineered > Bioreactor > Anaerobic... | reverse complement strand
AGAATGCGACCCTGGTTGGCATTGTCAAAACCCAGAAAAGCTATGTAGCCATTATCAGCGGGCCCCAGCAAATGCCTTATTTTTTGAAAGTCGGGGATAAGTTAGCCGATGGTTATATCTTTGATATTAATTCGTCCCAGGTGATTTTTAGAAAGACTCATGATAGGGGCTTCCCCCTGATGAGGCCTATAAATGTGGTTAAAGAAATCAATCCGGAGGAGCGTTAACATGAAAAGGAAAAATCTTTGGCTGGCACTGGCCATAATAAATCTGATTATGGTGACCGGTCTGACTCTCCAGGCGGCTCCAGCCGCTAGCGATCTTAGTAAAATAGAGATCATACCGGGAGCTTTATCAACCAGGGTCGTGATGATAGCTGATAAGCCCCTCACCGTCCGGCAGGCTGCTTATATTTCCGAGACTCCCCCGGTTCTTGTTCTGGAGTTAAGTGGCGTCAGGCCAGTAGAAATTCCAGCCCGGCAATCAGTTGATAGTCGCCTGGTCAGGGAAATCCGGGTTGAACCAGCTGGTGAAAATCTTAAGGTCTTATTGTCATTAAAGGAAAAAGTACCCTATCGTCTCGGTCTCGAACAGGGAAAATTATTTATTGAACTGAATGAATTTCTAAAAGCAGCTGATTATCCGCTGGATCCGGCCTTAAATAACTTACTCAAGAAGGAAAGCCAGGTTTATTTCAGTGAGATGAAAGTTGAGACCAAACCGGGTAAGGTCAATTTCAAAATCTCCCTGAGCGGAGAAGCTCCTTTTCAGACTTTTGCTCTTAACAACCCGGATCGTCTGGTCATAGACCTGCTTAATACTCAGTATCCAAGAGGCAGTCAGTCCTATCAGGTAGGCCAGGCCAAAGTGGACAAGGTCCGAGTTGGACAATTCAAGCAGGCTGATCCTTGCCCGATAACCAGGCTGGTTTTTGAACTGAAGGAAGCAGGCTGGTATTCTCTCGACAATTCAGCTGAGGGGCTGAACATTACCTTTTATTCTCCAGAGGATGTTTTGACTGCCAGCAATAAAGTCACTTCCAAAGAGGAAAATCCTGTTCACTCGGTAGCTAACTCTTCCCTGGCCAATGCTCTACCGGTTCCCGCTTCGACCAGAGAAGTAAAAGAAGAAGTTCCGGCTAGACCTGAGCCGGCCAGAATCAAACCCGAGCCAGCAGAGGCCAAAATTGAAGCAGAACCAGTACCGAAGAAATCAAGAGCCGGCTCGGCTCCTGAACAGGCCCAGCCCCAGCAGGAAAAATTTAAACCGAGAGTTATTCAATCCAGTGAAGAAAAATATACAGGTGAAATTATAAGCCTGAAATTTAAAGACGCTGATATCAGAGACGTGATTCTCTTCCTGGCCGATCTGGCCGGTTTAAATGTGATCTTTGATCCCGAAGTCAGAGGAAGCGTCTCCTGCAATTTGCAGGCTGTTCCCTGGGATCAGGCTCTTGATGTGATTTTAAAACAGAACAAACTGGGCAAAACTATTGAAGGTAACGTCTTAAGGATTGCTCCGGTTGATGTCCTGGCCAGAGAAGATGAAAACATAAGAAGAATTCAGGAAAGTAAAGAGCTGGCCGGCCCGATTCAGGTTAAGACCGTGACCCTATCTTACTCTAAAGCCAGAGATGTTCAGAGCCTGCTGAAAAGTAAGCTGTCCAGAAACGGCGAAATCGTCATCGATGAAAGAACTAATACCCTGATTATCTCAGAAGTTAGAGACCGCATGGAGCTGCTGGAAAAATTAATAGGTGTCCTTGATACTCCAACTCCCCAGGTCTCCATCGAGGCCAGAATAGTCGAGGCCACTTCAACTTTTATCAAAAATCTGGGGATTCAGTGGGGCTTCAAAGGCATAGCTGATCCCTTTTATGGTAACCAGACTTCTATTTCTTTTCCCAATAAAATTCAGTTAGATGGAGCTATGATTCCCCAGGGTATTGTGACCAAAGGTATCGGCGGGCCACTGGGTGGCTATGCGGTTAATTTACCTGCTCCAGCCTTTAATACCGCGGTCGGCTTTTCCTTCGCCAACGTTCTTGATACTTTCAGGCTCGACGTGGCTTTATCAGGACTTGAAACTTCAGGTAACGGCCGGATTATTTCTTCACCAAAAGTCACCACCCAGAATAACCAGGCAGCAGAGATCATTCAGGGCCGTCAGATCCCGGTGCAGACCGTTGCCAACTTCACCGTGACCACCAGGTATGTCAACGCTGCCCTGGAACTGAGAGCCACCCCCCAGATTACAGCTGAAGGCACGATCATCATGAACATAGAAATTCAGAACAATGCAGCTGATTTTGCTAACCTGGTTAATGGCATTCCTCCCATTACAACCCAGAGCGCCAAGACGACAGTCATGGTACCGGACGGAGGTACAACGGTCATTGGTGGAATCTACAGGACAGAAGATTCAATTACCAGAGACAAGACTCCTTATCTCAACAATATTCCAATTCTGGGAACTCTTTTCAGATCCTTCGCCAGAACCCGTCAGAACAGGGAGTTACTGATCTTTATAACTCCCAGGATTATGAAATAACCGGAAGGAGAAAACCAAGATGAGTAAGCTAACCTTATCTTTTAAAATAGTCAGCATTTTGACCGTGGCTTTGCTGTTGTTTTCATGCAACCCAATTGAAAATGATTCGGATTCCAGCAGCTTTATTGTTGTCGAAAGCATTAAGGGCAAGGATATTTCGGGTAATGATTCGGTCGTTGCTTTTTCTGATGTCAGCAACGGTTTGCCTGATTTTGTTACCGCCACTTTGAGATCAGCGATGCTTGATCCTAACCCGATTAATGGTGTTTCTCAATATAGCGATATCTTGTTGACCAAGTATGTAGTTACTTTTACCAGAAGCGATGGCTCGACTGCTGAGGGTTCGGCCGTCCCCTATCATTTTGAGGCTGCTCTGTCGACTCTGTTGCCTGTTGGTTCCAGCGTTAGCATTCCTCTGATGATAGTGACCGAGACCGCTAAAAGCCAGGCTCCTCTGGCTGCTCTGGCGGGCACTTCAGATGTCCTGGAATGCACTGCCCGTATAGAGTTTTTTGGTCATGATTTAAGAAATAAGAACGTCAGTCAAGTGGCTTCTATTCAGATTCGTTTTCTCGACTTTCCAAATTTATAACAGATAACTTTCAGTGGTTAGTGGGATAGAGTCAGTCTTGATTTGACCTTGGAGCTCTAAAAAAGGACCCGATAGGAAAGTCTGACCTGCCTGGAGTTGCGGCTGAATATTTCCAGAAACTCATGAAGGGCAAGAAGGGCGTTGTTTTCCTCCAGCCTTAAATACAGTCTTACCTCTTTTTTCTGTTTCTGCCACAGTCTGGGTTTAACTTTTGGGCCAATAATTTCCAGCCCGGGAAACTTCAGGGTAAGTTCTTCTACCAGGCGGCGGCCGGAGCCGGCCACCTTCCTTAAATCCTGGCCGGTCAGAGTCAGGCTGACCAGCAGACTAAAGGGTGGATATCTTAATAGCCGGCGGTATTCCAGTTCCTGCCGGTAAAAACCGGGGTAGTCTCCGTTAGCTCCAAATTTAATCGCTGGCTGATCAGGCATGGAAGTAATAATCATCATTTTCGATGACGACTGGTTGGCCAGAAGCTCCGAGGCTTTAAAAATTCTGATAAAAGTTTTTTCAGCTGCTTTGAAATCAGGAAGATTAAGGCCTATTTCCGGCTCGACAACAATAACCATCGAAAAACTTCCGGGCTGAAGCCGTGGTAAAGCATAATCAGTCCCGACCACCACTTGAACCTGGCCTGAATCTATTTTTTTAAGGCTGTCCTCAATTTGAGGCTTTTCCTCTCCTTCCTCCAGCAGAGCCAGGCTAAAATCAGGCAGGAGCTTTTTTAACCGCTCTACCAGAAATTGGCTGCCTTTGATTCTTCCTGGCTTCATTGGATGATGGCAGACCGGGCACGTTTCCTGCTGTCCAGGGCTTTGCCCGCAGTAACGGCAGACCAGCTCATTTTTCTTTTTGTCTAGAATTAAGGGAATCTGGCAGGTCGGGCATCTGGGCACATAACCACAGGCCGGGCAAACAAGATAGCCGGCATACCCTTTGCGGTTAATAAAAAAGAAAACCTTCTGTCCAGCCCGAAGCCCGGGCCCAACTTCGTTCAACAGTGCTTCCTGCAGCCAGCGGCCGATATCTTTCCGGCTAAACTGGCACATATAATGTCTTTCATCCTGGCCAAGGTCAATTAATTCCCCCCTGGCCTGGGACAAATAATAGCAGCTGACCGGTGGCATGGAAGATGATAAGAGCAATACTGCACCTTCTTCTTTAGCTCTAATCTGAGCTCCTTCCCGGATATCAAAGGGCGGACTTTCTGCCTGGTCATAAAGGTCATTCTGTACCTCGTCTATGACTATTAACCTGACCGGATTGACGGGCAAAAAAAGTATAGCTCTCGTCCCGATGACCACCCGGCTCTGGCCGGAAATAATCCTGTCCCAGGTTTCCTTTCTTTTTTTCTCGGCCAGCCGACTATGATAAATAGCCAGGTGGCTGCCCAGCTCTTCAGCCTCAGGCCACCACCTGGTCATCTGTTCAATTTCGGGGACCAGAATAAAGACATAGCCGCCGTCTTTCAGAGCTTGCCTGACAATTTTTGAGAGTATTTCCTGCCTTTTCCAGCTTTCTCCGGCCAGCAGAAAGCGCCGGAATTCCCCGGCCCCCAGAGCCCGAAAAATTGTGCCGACCTGGCCTGCCCCCCCCGGGAAATCGACGGGCAAAGATAACTGCCTGGGTGAAACCTGCGAAGAAATTCTCTGGCTCTTAACTCGCCTGGACTTCTGCTTTATTTCTATTAACCCAGCCAGCTCAAGAGATTTTAGACGAGAGTTCAAATCCCGCCATTTAAGCTTTCTTTTCAAAAAGGCAGGGGAAAAAGCTTTCTGGCTGACCTGTTCGAGAAGCTGACGGTTTTTGCCTTTTAATTGTCCTGACTGCAGCGCCTCTTTTCCCTTCTGAGTAATTACGATCTTCTCTTTGACTTCAGCCGCCCTGACCGGGCCTTCAGCCAGCTCCAGAAAAAGGCCAGCCGAACTGAGGCTTCTCCAGGCCAGTTTCTGGACGAAGTTCAGGAATACAGGTGGAAACACCTGGCAATTTTCCACGACCTCACAGATATCTTTAACCTGAAAGCCAGGAGCTGCTGGCAATTCAGTTATTTCCAGCACATAGCCTTTAATTTTTCTTGTCCCAAACGGAGCCAGAACGGCCGTACCCGGCCTCACCCGACCTTTCAGTTCTTCAGGTAAACGATAGAGAAAAGTTTGATTAACAGGTAAAGGAAAAGACAGACGACAATAGGTAGTCATGAAGATTCCAGTAATTTCATGACTTTCTTCATATCTTCCCAGACCATCCTTTTAATTTCCCTGTTGCCCTCGTTCCTGACGAGATAGGCAGGATGAAAAGTTGGCATGACCGGAATACCTTTAAACTGACCGAAATGGCCGCGGAGTTCAGACATGCTTTTATTAGTTTGAAGAAGAAACTCAGCGGCGACTTTGCCCAGCGCCACGATCACCGCGGGATTGATCAGTTCGATCTGACGGAGCAGATAAGGGGAACAGGCTTTGACCTCATCCGGTCGGGGGGTGCGGTTTTCTGGCGGTCGGCACTTGACGACATTGGCAATATAAACATCCTGTCGTTTAAAGCCCATAGCCTCAATGATTTTCGTCAGGAGCTGACCAGCCCGGCCGACGAAAGGCCGGCCCTGCAGATCTTCATCCCGGCCGGGAGCTTCACCGACAAACATCAACCTGGCCTGGCAATTGCCTTCGCCTGGAACAGCCTGGGTTCTGCCCTGAAAAAGCGGACAGAAACGACAGTCCCGAATGCGTCTGATGAGCTTTTCCCATTCTTCCGCCTGAAAGGGGTGAGATTCCGTCTCTTTTTTTAGCTCGATTAATTCTCCGACCGGCTTTTCCTCATCAGCTGGTTTCTTCTGCTTGCCCACCATAAAACCTGCTCCTAGCTGCTGATAAAAACGAAGTTCGTTCTCTAAATTTTCCAGCTTCTCAATTATTTCCTTTTCTTCCATTGAACATTGCTCCGATTTCAGTCAGAATCTCCTGGCTCACTTTTCTCTTGGTGGTTTTAGGGATTAATCTCTCCCTGCCATCCGGCCAGAGCAACCAAACTTCATTGTCATCGCTTTCAAAACCGATGTCCTGCCGGGAGACATCATTGACCACCATCAGGTCGACCTTTTTCTTTTCCATTTTTTCCCTGGCTCTGGCTTTAGCTTCAGATGTTTCAGCAGCAAAACCAACCAGCAGCTGACCTCGCTTTAAACGACCCAGTTCTTCAAGGATATCAGGCGTCTTTTCCAGCCTGACAGCCGAGGGTATGTCTTCCTTTTTTATTTTCTCCCGACCGGCTTGACTGAACCTGAAATCGGAGACAGCAGCTGACATGATGACCGCACTGGCCTGGTCGTAATATTTAAGGACAGCCTGTCGCATGTCCTCAGAGGAGAAAACTCTTTCCACCTTAACCCCGGCTGGAGGTGAGAGTTCCACCGGCCCGCTGATCAAAACCACCTCAGCTCCACGCTCGTAGGCTTCGCGGGCCAGTTCATAACCCATCTTACCGGAAGAGCGGTTAGACAGAAAACGGACTGGATCAAGAGCTTCTCTGGTTGGACCAGCAGTAACCACGATCAGCTTATCCTTAAAAACCGGCTGCTGGCGAATAAGTCTTAAACCTAATTGAACTATTTTTTCCGGAGAGGCCAGCCGGCCGCTGCCTTTCTGTCCGCAGGCCAGATAGCCTGACTCCGGCTCAACCCAGACCACACCCAGATCCTTTAATTTTTTAATATTAGCCTGGGTCTGAGGGTGAAGAAACATAGCTTCATTCATGGCCGGAGCAATTAGCACCGGCGCTTTAACGGCCAGGTAAAAAGTCGAGAGAAAATCATCAGCCAGACCGGAAGCCAGTTTGGCAATTATATTGGCTGTAGCCGGGGCGATGACCAGCAGCGAGATTTCAGAAGCCAGGGTAATATGTTCTATCGGACGCTGCTTCTGGTCAAAAAGACTGACAATAGCTGGCTGTCCGGACAGAGCGGTAAAAAATTCAGGCTGGATAAAATTGGTCGCCCGTTCAGTCATAATAACCTGAACTGCCAGATCTTCTTTCTGGAACAGGCGAATAATATCGGCCGCTTTATAAATGCTGATGGAAGAAGTAACGCCCAGAGCTATCTTGTTCATCTCCTCTCCTCGCTTTTAAGATACGGAGCCAGCCTCGAAACTTTTCAAAATTTCCCGGAATTCCTTCTGTCTTGCCTGGAATTGACAGCGGTGAGCGATAATAATCGACCGCAACTCTTCCACCGCTTTATCCAGTTCTCCATTAATCACCAGATAATCAAAAATGTCAGACTGTAAAATCTCCTTTCTGGCATTATCAAGACGTAGAGCAATAGCCTGAGGACTGTCAGTTTTTCGTTCTCTCAATCTTTTTTCCAGTTCAGAAAAGGAGGGAGGAACAACAAAAATCAGACTGGCCTCTTTCAACCTGGCTTTAATCTGCCTGGCTCCCTGGACATCGATGTCGAGAATAAGATCCTTGTCTTTTGATTTGTTTTCAATCTCGGCCAGAGAAGTCCCGTACCATTCTCCGTGAACCAGAGCCGACTCAGCCAGTGCGCCAGCTGCCTGCATCTTTTGGAATTCTTCGAGACTGACAAAATAATAATCGCGGCCATTAACCTCTTCCGGCCGCGGAGCTCTGGTGGTATGAGAAACAGAAAAATCCAGTCCAGGCAGACCGGTTAGAAGCTGCTTGATCAGAGTAGACTTACCACAGCCGGAAGGTCCTGAAATGACAAAAATCATTGTAGGCTGGCCTTTCTTTCCTTTTGTCCTATTTTAACAGATTTTTATTCTAAATTCTGAACCTGCTGGCGCATGCTTTCGATTTCATTTTTAATCAGAAGACAATGTTTGATGATGCCAGGGTCCTGAGCCTTAGCATTCAGAGTATTAGCCTCTCTCGATAATTCCTGGGCCAGAAAATCAAGCTTCTTACCGACCGGCTCGCCCACCCCGGGGGCCAGCAATTCAGTCACAGCCTTGAGGTGGCTTTTCAGCCGGTTTATTTCTTCCACCACATCAAATTTTTGCATCAGGTAGGCCACTTCTTCCGATAGCCTGTCTTCGGAGAGAGCATTATGGTTAAGATCTTTGAGCTTCTTGACCAGCTTTTGCCGCAGTTCTCCCGGCTGCCGTTTAAAAAGGTTTTCAATAACTGTCAATGATTTTTTTATCCGGTTAAGATGGCGATGCAGTTGACGGTTGATTTCCCGGCCTTCTTTTTCTCTCTGCTTTAATATCTCTTCGAGCGTCTCGTCGAAAGCAGCCAGAATGAAGTTTTTATCGCTTCTGGTCAACTCCCGCTGATTAATAGTTATAACAGGTGGAAGCCGCAGGAGCTCGCCCAGAGTCAGGTTGAACTGCAGCCCGGTTTCGTCAGCCAGAGCCTTAAACTCGCTTATCATCTTTTTTAATAACGGGCGGTTAATAGTAAACTGCCAGCTATCCGGCGAGAGAAAATCAATTTCGACCAGAATTTCCACCCGCCCCCTCGAAATCTTTTTCTGGCAGGCTGTGCGGAGTTCATTTTCCAGCTCACCCAGACCTGGTCCCTTAAATACCCAGTCAAAAAACCGGTGATTCAAAGTCTTGATAAAAATTTTGACTCTTAAGTTGCCGGAATTAAAACTTTTTTCAGCAAAGCCGGTCATGCTGCGAATCATCTGGACTTCTCCACTTTACTTAGATTCAGCCGATACCAAGCATTTTTCTGGCCAGAGCCAGGGCGTTAGAAGCCGAGGCGCTCAAATTATCAGCTGCCATCCATAACCAGAAACCTAGCGGTTGATCTAACGTTTTTCTCAGATGACCGATAAAGATTTCATCTTTACCAGCTACCAGTCTATTTGATATCAGCTGAGAACTATCCACAGGAAAATATTTAAAAAGACGGTTTTTTTTCAGGGCATTTTCAATGTCAGCTATCTCTCTGTTTTCGGCCAGTTCGATGTAAAGCATCACGCTATAACCATGAAAAACCGGAACCTGGACCAGAGATAAACCAAACTTTATATTTTTAGCGGCCAGGATTTTTTTTATCTGTTCCTCCAGTTGCCCTTCCTGCCAGACCTGACCAGCTGGAGCCGTCTTCTCCGATAAAGGGAAAGAATTAAAGGCAATTGGTTCAGGGAAAATTTTCCTTTCATAATTTTCACCAGACAACAGGGCAAAGCTTTCTTCAGCCAGTTCCTCCAGCCCAGCCTGATCGAAAACAGAGACCGGCTGGAGCCCGACCGCCAGAGCTCTAACCACCGGCAGTGAGCAGGCCAGAGTAAACAGGACCTGAGAGAGAATTATGGACACCGGCTGAGGATTAGCTACCAGCCAGAGTTCTTTATTGTCAAGAATGTGATCATTAACGCCAGTGACTACCGCCGGGATCTCCAGCTCCCCACTAAAACTTCCAACCAGATCAATGGCCCGGAAGCCTTTATCCCTGGCCAGGTGACCAAATTCAAGATTGGTCTGGCGATCAGCAGCCAGAAAAACCAGATCCAGTCCTTCCAGTAAATAGGCATCAGGATGATGGATAACTTTAGCTTCGCCTTTAAATTCGGTCAGCTGGCTGTATTCTTCTTCAACTCCGGGATCGTAAAACTCTATCGATTTAAGCGGCAGAGAACTGGCCGCCAGCGCTTCCCTTAATTCCTGGGCAGCAAGCGACCCTGTTCCAATTAAAGCAACCCGGAACTGGCGGTTAGAGGCTTTACTCATGAGACTCTACTTTTTTCTTATATATCACAATCCTTCGATATATTTCATCTTTCAGTTTCAGCTTTTTCTTTTTCAGCTCTTTTTCAGCCAGTTCTTCACTGGCGGTCAACAGACCTTGTCCCTTTAGCTTCGATAGAGCTTGTTCTATTTCCTGGTGCCGCTGATACAGCTGACGAAAAGCCTCATCCTGCCGGATAAGCACCTCTTTTATTTCATCTTCTTCCATTTTTTCTCCGCAAAAAAGCATAACACAGGGCTAATTTGATTTCAATTTGCGCCTGAAAAAGGCAGCGAGCCCCGGCCACAGCTTCAGTCAAGCCTATTTGAGTTCCGCCAAATATAATTCCCAGTTGACATTACTCCGGCTCGTTAATATACTTATTAGGCGGTTTTTAAAACCGAATTCGATCTATGGCCAGGTAGCTCAGACGGTAGAGCGAGGGACTGAAAATCCCTGCGTCGGCGGTTCAATTCCGTCCCTGGCCATTTTTCTTTTTGGAGACAGTCAGTTTCTTTCTCGGCTGTGTTTTTTACCTCAGAACTTGTAGGAAACTGAAACAGTGGGAGTAACCTGGTACATTTTATAGGTGCCGGGCATGGCCTGCCAGTGACCTGCCTCTCCCTCGATAGTTTGTAGAGTTATCTGCCGATTTTTGCCCTTCAGATATTCAAATCCCCAGCTGATAGATAAACCGTTCCAGTCATAGCCAAAGCCAGCTGTTATTCCGTCGCAATCAAAGGTTGGTAGCAGAACCGTCTGGGTGTAATCAGGTCCCGGAGCCGGATCATGATAATAGCCAGCCCTCAGAGCAAAATGCTGACTTAGACGATATTCAACCCCAAGTCGCACCTGGACGGTATTTTCCCAGTCAAGAGGCCTGACCTCGGCCAGGTTGGCCGCCATCAGCTCAGCCCAGGTAGGATCCAGATAACTGGTCGTTATATTACTGAGCTCCGACCACTTGGCCCACTGAACATCGGCATTTAAAGTCAGTCTATCCAGTGGTTTAATAGACACCCCACCCCCGATAAACCACGGCCATTTTATTTCTCTTCTAACCTCGGAGTCGGTTGGATAGCCAACAGCGCTGAGGTTATACATATTGATCTTGCTCCGGAATTTAATGGTCGATGGACTCTTAACGGTCAGCCCAATACTCAGCCAGTCAGCGGGTCTGGCCAGCAAGCCAAAGGTCGCTCCCCAGCCAAAACCATGCAGTCCTTCTTCATACTGGCCGGCATCAAAATAAGTCCCGGGAGATATCTCCAGCTGACCGGCCCACTGGCTCCATTTCATCGATCCATAATTCAGGTTAAAAGTTGCTCCGAGACTCAGGCGATCACTGATCTTCCAGGCAACCAGCGGCGATAGAGTCATCATTTCAATTTTACTTTTCCAATCATAACTGTTACCGTCGGCCAGCTGCTTAAAATCTTCGCCTTTCCAGCTGGTTCCAATTTCAGCCGGTGTATAAAAACCGATCCCGACAACAACCCGTTCAGAGACGGGCTGATAATAAGCCAGAAGAAAACTAAGATAGTGAGAAAACTTGGTTTTGGCCTGAAGAGATGAATCCGGTTCGTAACGATTGGTCGGCATAAAGTCGGCGGCTGTAGTTCCAAACAGTGGTCTAGAAAAGAAACCTGCTCCAGCCGGGTTCCAGTAAACCAGACTGAAGTCATCAGCCAGACCGATAAAGGCACCTCCCATCGAACTAGCCTTACTCCCCAGACCATTTAAACTGAGGCCATTAGCCTCCATTAGACCAGTCAGAAGGCATAAACTTAAAATAAGTGAACCTATCTTTTTTCCGTAGCTTGAGAACATGATCAGCTCCTTTCTTCTCTTTTTTAACAGTTAAGTTTTTTTACTTACCTTACTTGTTTTTAAAAATAATTTCTCCCCTGGGGTCGACATCAATCACCACCGTCTCGCCCTCTTTAAATTCACCAGCTAGGATTTTCATAGCCAGTGGATTTTGAACCTCTCGCTGGATGACTCTTTTGAGCGGTCTGGCTCCATAAACAGAATCAAAGCCACGTTCAGCCAGGAGTTCCTTGGCCTTGTTTTTGATCTCCAGATTAATCTTTTTATCAGCCAGACGCTGGCGCAAAAGATCAATCTGAAGGTCAACGATCTTTAAAATGGTCTCTTTCGACAGCGGCTTAAAGATTATAACTTCATCAA
>Ga0208198_1002993_pt1 | contig 12040 bp, 8 predicted proteins | sample AD_JPNTR2_MetaG_FD_184446 | JGI IMG/M metagenome (GOLD analysis project Ga0208198, IMG submission 184446) | Active sludge microbial communities of municipal wastewater-treating anaerobic digesters from Japan - AD_JPNTR2_MetaG (SPAdes) (version 2) | ecosystem: Engineered > Bioreactor > Anaerobic >... | reverse complement strand
AGACCGCTATCTCAGTTATTCTTTTTCGCTTACGAGTCCGGATTCCTCTCTGGTAGTGGATTCTTACAATCAATGGCGGATGTTTCGGATTCCTCTTAATGATGAACAATACTATCAAATGGTAAACAGTTCCGGAACTAATATTCAGCCCTCGTTACAAAAAATATCTTATGCCAGAATTTGGTTGGATACCGATGCCCAGATGGATGTAAAAGTCCGCATCGCAGATATATCCGTTGTTGGTAATAAATGGCAGGATAATTTTATCCGCCAGTTCAAATATGGTAATGCTCCACCCCCCAATAGCTATGTTCAATATTATAATCCTATAATTGAACCTTCTGTTTTGATAGCGAAAAATACAAGCTATATTTCCGGAATTGTAACTAATCAGAAGAACTTTACTCACTATACTTCACCTGCTGGAACCTGGTATACTGAAGAAAAAAAAGAATCGGCAGAATCGGCTTTAACTTTGGAAGTGAACCATTTGCAACGGGATCAAATGTGTTTACTAAGACAGCGTATGCTGGATACTCAAAATCTGCTTTCCTACGATAAAATCCGTTTTTGGGTTTATCCGGAAGCGGCTCAAGGTTCTTATTCCAATTTGGATTCGCTCTATATTATTTTTCGGATTGGAGCTGATTCCTTGAACTATTATCAAGTTAGGCAAAGGGTTCCGGTTCGTCCTTATAATGCTAAAATGAATGCTAACGACTGGATTCAGCTGGAATATAATCTGCAAGACCTTATTTCCCTGAAAGAAATTAATCCTAATGCGGAAGCGGATTCTTTAGTTAATATAATTCCTGGTGATGAAGGACAACTGGGAAAATATTATCGTGGTAAACCAAGCTTGATTAATATCCGCGATATCTATTTAGGAGTTTATGTTCCCGGAGTTCATTTCTATGCAAATCAAATTGATATAAAAGAATTCAGCGGAATTATATATTTTAATGATATCCGAGTTGCCGATCCTTATGAAGATTTAGGAATTGCCAAACGCCTTAGTGTAAGTGGCACTTTTGCTGATGTTGCCACTATAAATGTTGATTTTGAGGATAAAAGCGAGAATTTTAATACTACAATTCAACGCGGACGCAGTAATACCTTTACCAGCACTCAATCCCTCAATATTACGAATAAAATATTCCTGAATAAGCTGTTTCCCAATTCCTGGAACTTGGATATGCCTTTGTCTCTTACCCGAAATTATTCTTTAGGAACTCCCAGGTTTAGAGCAAATTCCGACCTTTTAAGAGCTAATATAGCAGACCCTGAACTGAAAAAAATTGAAAAGACAGAACATTTGGCTTACAGCGCAGATTTTGGTTTCAGCCAAAAACAGGCACCTAAAAACAAAATTCTGCAATATACTGTGTATAGAACTTCCCTTAGCGGAAGAATTGAAAGCTCTTATAATAATACTTCTACCGCAGTGGATACCATTTTGGCATATAGAGGAACTTTGAATTATAACCTGAATGTTCCTGCTGAAAAAACAAGCTTCAAATTATTTAAGAACTACCGTTTGAGCTATTTCCCCAATACTTTCAGTAATAGTATAACCTTTAGCAGTAACGAACCTAAAAGCTGGGACCGACTAACTACCGTTGACAGTTTGGTTTGGAATAAACGTTCTCAGACAACGGATACAAGAACTATTACTACCGATAATAATCTCTCCTGGAGTTTGTTAAGTGATTTAACCGCTACGGCACGGGTTAATACAAAACGCGATTTACTGCAAAAGGACTATCTTTATGATATTAACATTGGTAAACAAACGGAATATGTTCAGGATTTAGGTTTGAATTATAGTCCCAATTACCTGCCCCAAGTGTTTAATTTTACTTCCTCCGTCTCTGCAAGATATACCGATACTCAAAGAAAATACACTCAATATGTTGAAAGTCAAGCAGTTGATACTTATCAGAGAGATGGCAATACAAACCGTTCTATACGTATGAATTTAACCTTGATGAATTCGTCTCTCTTATCCAATTGGGCAATGAAGATGAAAAGTAAACTGCCACCTGAAAGTGTTTCTCCCAAAGGTAAAGAAGATGAAGGTTCAGCTAAAACAGAAATGACTGAAGAAGATAAGAAAAAACAGGAAGAACAAAAAAAACAAGAGGAAAAGAAAAAAGAAGGGGAACAAAAGAAACAGGAAGAGATGAAAAAAGAAGAAGAACAGAAATTAAGCGAAGAAGAAATCCAAAAACGCAAAGATGAACTTGCTCGTTTAGAAGCGGAAGGTAAACTGGCAGACCTTTCTGAAGAAGAAGTGAATAAACTTATGGAAGACATATTCGGGAAAGGTGAAAAAGAAGAAAAGACGGAAGAAGAAGAGAAGGAAACTGAAACCACCAAACCCTCAGAAACCAAAGAACCAGGTTTTAATCCTGTAATTACTCTTGTGAATGCTCTTGCTATGCTTAAAAATATAACTGCTTCTTATCAGAATACTTATATGATGAATTATGCCCGTAAAACCAATCCTTTTCCTTTTTCTTTTCAAATTGGCTTACCACATACAGTTCCTTACGATTCTCTGGAAGCCATTTCTAATGATAATACTCTCACTTTAGGTAGCGGAATAACATTTTCTCGTAGAGTGGATAGCATTATAAACTGTTCTCTGATGTCTAACAGAAGATATGCCAGTGCCAGTAATCAAACTATTGGCTACACTTTTCCCGATATTACTTTATCTGTTATGGATATTGAGACCCTGCTTGGTTTAGGAAAATACATTTCCGGTTCACGATTAAATACCGGTTTTCAATATACTGTCCGCCAAAATGGAAATCTGGATTGGGTTAAGCCCAAACAGGAGTCCTATACTTATGCCTTGAATCCCTTGCTGGGCTTTACGGGTAATCTTTTTAAGGTCGTTTCTACCAATCTCAGTTTCTCTTTAAGCCAAACCAAAAACATTACCGATATGGATACTTACGAAATTCTGAAAACCAGCAATACACAATCACTGAACGGAAATATTTCCTACAGTTTCAGAGCAGCAAAAGGTTTTTCTGTTCCCTTCACTAAAAAGAAAATACATATTAAAAATGAACTAACATCTTCTTTGGGAATAACCTACGAAAATAATTTTGATAAAACCAAGGGTAGCACTACCTCTCAAGTAGATAGAAATACCAGCCGTTTTGCCATTTCACCTCAGGCAACTTATCAGTTTGATGTTAATATTAGAGGCGGCTTAACCGGCAGCTATGAAGTAAATTCCGATAAAAAAACTGAGGATGGAACTTCTATTTTTAGTTTAGGTGTTTGGGTAGAAATTAATCTATAGCCGGAAGATGCTGTTCCTCTGGCTACACTAAAAACCGAGTTCTCTCAGTGCTGATTGCTTTTTTCTCCATTTGGGCTTAATTTTAACAAATAAATGCACTTGAACCGGCATTTGCATAAAACGGGTAAGTTCTCTTTCTGCATATTCCCTTACTTTTTTGATGGAGGAGCCATTTTTTCCGATAAGAATAGGTTTTTGGCTTTCTCTTTCCAGCCAAATTACAGCATCAATAATTACCTTGTCGGGAAATTCTTTAAAGCGTTCAATCAGAACAGCTGAAGAATAGGGGATTTCCTCTTCAAAAAAGTGGAAGATTGCTTCTCTGATAATTTCCTGAGCAAAAAAACGCATTGGCAAATCGGAAAGCATATCATTATCGTAATAGGGCTCGTGAAAAGGGATATAGTATTTAATTGCTTCCATCAATTCCGGAATGTTCTCTCCGGTTTTAGCAGAAACAAAAAAGAACTCATTTATGGATTCGGGAAGATATTTTACCAGCTCGTTTCTATCTACATCCGGATTGAGGTCAAGTTTATTGAAAACAGCCAATTGAGGATTTTTTAAAGTTTTCAGCTGGTTAAGCACTTCTTTGTCATATTCTGTGGGAAAACCGTCAATTTGGGTTAAGAAAATAATCAAATCCACATCTTTTAAAGCATTATGCCAAATTTTAAGCATCTTTTCCTGCAGTTCATAGCGGGGTTTTAAATAGCCGGGTGTATCTACAAAAATAATCTGATGTTCAGAAGTATTCCATATTCCTTTAATAGCATAACGGGTGGTTTGTGGCTTGGGAGAAGTAATAGAAATTTTTTCCCCCAAAATAAGGTTCATTAAAGTTGATTTACCGGTATTGGGTTTACCGATGATAGTTACAAAGCCGCTTTTGAAATTTGCTGAATTATTCATAAATTAAAAAAAACAAAGGGTGGAAAAGCCACCCCTTATAGTTATTTATTGACCTAAGTTTGCACTTAAATCATTAAAAACATCTTTGATAATTTGAATACATTCATCCAATTGCTCTTTGGTAATAATCAAGGGTGGAGCAAGACGAACGATATGGCGGTGAGTCGGCTTGCAAAGCAAACCTTTATCTTTCAGTTTTAAACACACATCCCATGCTTCAAATCCATTCATTGGCTCAATTACAATTGCATTCAGAAGACCTTTTCCACGTACAAGCTTGAGCATAGGATGTTCTATTTTACGTAGTTCATTGCGGAAATATTCACCTAATTCAAAAGCGCGTTCAGTCAATTTCTCTTCTTTAATAACTTCCAGGGCAGCAATAGCTACAACACAGGCAAGAGGAAAACCGCCGTAAGTGGAACCATGTTCTCCAGGTTTTATTTGCAGCATAATATCCTTATCTGCCAAAACAGCTGAAACAGGTAATACACCTCCGGAAAGTGCTTTACCTAAAATTAAAACATCGGGTCGCACATTTTCATAATCACAAGCAAGAAGTTTTCCGGTTCTGCCTAAACCGCTTTGAATTTCGTCGGCTATAAACAGCACATTATATTGATGGCAAAGGTCATAACAATCTTTTAAATAACCATCTTTAGGAACAACTACACCCGCTTCACCCTGAATTGGTTCAACAATAAAAGCAGCTACATTTTTGCCGTTTTTTTCCAGATACTCTTTTAAAGCATTGGCATCATCGTAAGGAATACGCACAATTCCAGGAGTGAATGGACCAAAACCGCCAAAACAATCCGGATCGGAAGAAGCAGAAATAATAGATATAGTTCTGCCATGAAAATTATTATCTGCAAATATAAGAATAGCTGAATCGGAAGCTACTCCTTTTACATTATATGCCCATTTGCGGGCAAGTTTCATTGCCGTTTCAACTGCTTCAGCACCTGAATTCATAGGTAAAACCATATCGTAACCAAAATATTCGGTTATATATTTTTCATATTCTCCCAGCTTATTATTGTAAAAAGCGCGTGAGGTTAAAGTAAGCTCTTTTGCCTGATCAATCAATGCCTGAATAATTTTGGGATGACAATGCCCCTGATTTACTGCTGAATAGGCAGAAAGAAAATCGTAATAACGATTTCCTTCAGGGTCCCAAACATAAACACCCTCTCCTTTTGCTAAAACCACGGGCAAAGGATGATAATTATGAGCTCCATATTTTTCTTCCAGTTCCATTGCTTCACTGCTGCTAATGTTGCCGTATTTCAGATTTTGAGACATTTTTCCTCCATAATTTTTTTCCACTTCTACTATTTCATTATCGGTTGAGCAGTCGCATTTCAGATTCGTGGACATTTTTTCCTCCATATATTTTATTATTTCTATTTCTTAAACTCTTATTTATAAAGGGGTTTTTGTGTCAAGGGGAACTTTTCAGCCGTTTGGTTATATGATACACAAATGTGAACGATAGAATAGTAGTTATCACATCAGCAATAGGCATTGCATAGATCAAACCGCTGAATTGGAAAAGATAATTCAGCAAATATAACATTGGAATATAGACAATTCCCTGACGCGATAAGGAGACGATGAAAGCAGGTATTGCCTTTCCCATTGCTTGAAGTGTAGCCATTAATATCATTCCCAAACCCGCAAACGGAATAGCAAAAACATAGGCATTCAGTATCTGTGTTCCAATTTTCATAATTGCTTTATCTTTAATAAATACCGCAATTAGTTCTCCAGGGAAAAGAGCAAAAAACAAGGTAAAGACAGCAGACATTCCCAAACAGATTATACTGGACATCTTAATTACTTTTTTCATCCGAGTATAATTTTGTGCTCCATAATTAAAACCAATAAGCGGCTGAATACCAATAGATAAGCCAATAAAAGCAAAAATAACTATGGAAAAAACCCGGGAAACAACTCCCAGGGCAGCAATGGTATGATCAGTGTAAGCAGAAGCCAGCTTAAAACTTATGGCATTTCCGATACTCATCATAATCTGGCTTAAAGAGGAAGGAATTCCAATTGCAAATATTTCTTTATAGCAAGACCAACGCGGGTGTAAATACTTTCTTCCGGGACTGGCTAAGCTCTTCTTTTTTAAATAATAAGAAATATAATAAAGCATAGCTAAACCTTGACCAATAACTGTAGCTATTGCAGCTCCGGTTACATCCATCTTAAAAGTAAAAATGAACAACGGGTCAAGAATAATATTTGCTCCCGTTCCTATAAACAAACCCAACATTGCTTCTTTAGCTGAACCTTCAGCTCTAAGCAGTTGAATTAAAGTAAATTTAATCATTATGATCGGACTGCCAATAAAAATTGCAGTTAAATACTTCCTGGCAGAAAGTGCGGTTAAGGCACTGGCACCAGATAAATTAAGATAGGTAGGAATAAAAAGAACGCCCAAGGTAGCAGCAAATATTGATACAATGGCTACGGTAAAAATAGCAGTAGTAGTGGTTTCCCGAGCTGTTTTTAGATCTTTTTTCCCTAAAAGACGGGAGAGATAGCTGGCTCCACCGTTGGCAAAAATTCCCGCAATCGCCATTAGCATATTAAAATAAGGCAGAGCAATAGAGACACCGGCAACCTTAAAAGGGTCATTCAGCTTGCCGATAAAAAAAGTATCTGTTAAATTATATAAGATATTTACCAGCATACTTAGCATACTGGGTAGGGCAAGATAAAGTATAGAATAGGCAACAGGTGTCTTTTCCAGAATTTCAATTTTACTGTGTTTCATTTGATGTTTTCCTGATAAAACCCCTTTTTTAAATAAGCAGAATTCTGTCAAGACAGGAAGTTATTTTCAAATAGAATTGCTTTAGCATTGCTCACCCAATACTAATGCCATTAGCAATGGGTAAGCAATAGGTAAGCAATGCTATTAAGGAAGAAGATTAAAGGTAGTTATCTTATCCTAAATAATACAGTTAAGAAAAGATAGGTTGGCAAATTCTTTCTTTGCCAAATAGTTCGCAGATCTTAAAAAAAATTCTTGCCTTACCTTGCCTACAAATAATAATGGCAATTGAAAAGATATAAGTATACTCTTATTGGTTGAAGGTATAATTTTAGAAGATAAAAATAAATAAAGGAGCGTAAAATGAATTTTCTGAAACGAATGGGAATCTTCCTGCTCACCAACATTCTGGTAATGTTGGTGTTAGGAATTGTAGTAGGTCTTCTGGGTTTGAAAATGGAAGACCTATGGGGTTTGCTGATTATATGTGCTATTTTTGGAATGGGGGGTTCGTTAATTTCGCTGTTTTTAAGCAAGCCAATGGCAAAAGCAAGCTATAAAATTCAAATTGTAAAACCGGGAATTGCGCATCCCAAAATTGCTTATTTGCTTTCTGCAATAGAAAGTATGGCAGAAGAAAGAAATATTAAAATGCCGGAAGTTGGTATTTATAATAGCAGGGATGCCAATGCTTTTGCTACTGGAGCTTCCCAAAACAATGCTTTGATTGCTTTTTCCTCGGCTTTAATAGACCGCCTTTCGGAAGAGGAATTAGCCGCTGTAGCGGGGCATGAAATGACTCATATCACCAATGGAGATATGGTTACAATGACTTTGCTGATGGGAGTTGTGAATACCTTTGTGATGTTTTTTGCCAGAATTTTAACGGTCGTAATTGATAATGCATTGCGTGATGATCGCGGTGGCGGATTAGGTTATTTTGGATATATAATGGTGATTATGGTTCTGCAAAACATTTTAATGCTTCTTGCCAATATTCCCATTGCGGCATATTCGCGTTGGCGTGAATTTAAAGCTGATGCGGGTTCGGCAAATTTGGTAGGTGCAGGTCCTATGATTGAAGCGTTGAAAAAAATAGCTAATGCTTATGTTCCGGAAAAACGAAGTGATTCTTATGCCTTGGCAAAAATTAATAATCAGAAAAGGATTTCCCTTTTTGCTACTCACCCTCCTATTGAAGTGCGCATTCAACATCTTCAGGAAATGCTTTGAAACACATACTGAATTTAGAAATTGAAAAAATGGCAATGGGCGGTTTTGGCATTGCTTATGCAGAAGGAAAGGCAATTTTTGTCCCCTATACTGCTGTTGGAGATGTTGTAGATATTGATATTACAATAGAAAAGAAGGATTATGCTTACGGGAAAGTGACAAAATATATAAGTTATTCGGATTCCCGGGTTGAGGTCCAATGCTCATCCTTTGCTGCAGAAATTCCCTGTGGTGGTTGTGATTGGCTGATGTTAAAATATTCTGAACAGCTGAAACAAAAAAATCAGTTGCTTCTGGAACTCTTCAGTCCTTTTATAGATAAGGATGTTATTTACTTTCCTGCTCCTTCTACCCAAATAAAAAATTATCGGAATAAGGTCTTTATGCCAGTAGGGAAAAATTATCAAACGGGTAAAATCACTTATGGAATGTTTGCCCGTTTTTCCCATCAAATAGTAGAACACGATACTTGTGAAAATCATCCCCCGATTTTTGATCAGCTGGCTAATTCCCTAATGGAATTTTGCCTTAAAGCGAAGGTTGAGCCCTTTAACGAAATTGAACACAAAGGTCAATTAAGACATATCGGTTTTCGCTGTAATTCTGATAGCAGACAAATTTTGGTGATCCTTGTTACTTTAAGCGGAAAACTGCCTTTTACCAATCTTCTGGTGAAAAAGCTGACTACCGAATTTCCCCAAATAAAAGGTATTATCCAGAATATCAATCGCCAAAAAGGAAATGTTATTTTAGGTAAAGAAACCAAGCTACTCTACGGAAGCGAGAATTTATACGATAATTTATGCGGTTTGAAATTCAGGATTAACTACCGCAGTTTCTGGCAAATAAATACCGGAACAATGGAAATGATTATTTCCTTCCTGCAGGATTTTGTTAATAGTAACGATGTTATTCTGGATGCCTACTGCGGAATTGGAGCTATAGGACTTTCTTTAGCAGATAAGGTTAAACGCGTTATTCTGCTGGAAGAATTTCCTCAGGCAATTGAAGATGCAAAAGAAAATGCAGTTCTGAACGGGCTAAACAATGTTTCTTTTGTCGTAGGCAAAGTGGAAGATAACCTGTCTGCTGTTTTAATAAAGGAAAAGCCCGATACAATTATAATGGACCCTCCCCGCAGCGGAGTTCAACAAAACGCTTTGGAAGCAATTATACAAGCGGAAGTTAAACAAATTATTTACTTAAGCTGTGCTCCTATGACTCTTGCCCGAGATTTAAATACACTAATTGGCGGGGAGAAATATAAAGTTGTCTTTTTACAACCCTTTGATATGTTTCCCAATACCTGGCATATAGAATGTCTTGCCGTTCTTAAATATAACGATTATAATATAAATATGAGATAATAAAATAATTGGTTAGGAAAAGAATGAAAAGATACTTATATCTAATCTTCGGTATTTTATTGATGCTGGCTTTAGGAAGCTGCGAAAGCAATGACAGCGATACAATTGCCCAGCGTGAAATTCGGGATATTCTCTATGATATAAGTATGGAATTCAACTTGAAAAATATAAGTGGAATAATGGAACATCTACATATTAAATATCTGCATAATGGAATGACAAGTTATAATTTTAATGATCTATGGCTGGATAGAATGGCTCAATACTCCCTGCTGGAAATAGAAGTTCTCTATATTGATTTGGATGACGACTATGCTGTTGTACATAGTAAAAATAAATTTACTTCCCATGGGGAACCCGTTATTTTAAATGAACCGGAGGACTCTGGAGATATTTCCTATTTTAAAAGAGAAAATGGTGTTTGGTATATCTACGGTAACCAACTCTAAGCTATTTTTTTTACAATATTAAAATGTCTTTAGAGAAAATGGTGTTTGGTATATCTACGGTAACCAACGCCTATATTAATGAACTCTCACAGATTTAATAGATAAGACCTTTGAATAATTGGTATATGAAAGCTATGTTAATATAATTCAAAGCTACTCCCCTTTGTAGTTTGATAAAGAGTAGTTCTCCAAATATATAAATTATGTTTTATCCCAAAATAACTATTGGACCAAGATGAAAAAGTACCAACGGAACTTATTTTTACTCTGATTTCTTTTCACCGGGTTCAAAACCCGTTGTTAGTACCTGTCGTTCCTGCGGAACTGTTTTCAAAAGGAGGTGAGAAATATCTTCTTCACCGGGTTGAAACCCGTTGTTAGTACCTGTCGTTCCTACGGAACTTTTTTCCCAAATAAATATAGTTTTGTAGGTTCTTTTCTTATCACCGGGTTCAAAACCCGTTGTTAGTATCTGTCGTTCCTACAGAACTGATATTCCAAATCTTGTAAATCCCTTTTATCCTGTTCATCCCATACCAATTCTCATTTTTAATCTGCGTCATCTGCGAAATCTGCGTGAGCCATTTTTTTCATTTTCCTCTTACTCGCCGGGTTGAAATCCTATGCATTATTCATTTTTATGTTCAACGATCTTATAATTTATTAAAGCGGACATCAACCTTCCGGATTTTGTGTTTGAAGGCATCAACGATTCTGTCTGATCGCTTTTACAGCTAAATAGCTATATTTATCGTTACCTATTCCACAAAGTTTATCCAGAAAATTCCATACCCTAAAAGGAACTTTTTGCAGTTTTTTATCCAGACCTAAAGCAGAAAGCAATTTGTGAGCAAACAAAGTTGCTCTTAAGATATAGAATCCATTATTCTCCAGAATAGATGCCAATTTAGGTGCATCCCAACTATGCAAATGCGCATTCATCGGTGTTTTGCGATTACAATGAATGCAAAGAGAATAGCGGATAACTTCTTTGTAGGGAACTGTTACAAAAAGAATTCCACCTGTCTTTAACATCTTTTTCCAGTTGTCTATTGCCAAAGCTGGATCAACAAGGTGTTCAAGCACTTCCAGGGCAACGATTAGATCAAATGATTTTCCTGGTAGATTTATTGAACAAGCATCACCATAAATGGTTTTTATGCGGGGATCAATATTTTTAATCCTGTTTAGATTTTCTTCGCTAAGGTCAATAGCAGTTACTTCTGCTTCCATATTTGCACAATGCAAAGAAAACCAACCTCTACCACTGCCAATATCCAAGACCTTTTGCCCCTTTTTAATTGGACACAGATGTTGAATAAATTGATTTCTTCTTATTTCTGCAGGAGTTATTAAGTCCTTACCCCAATAATCAAATTCCAGGGCATCATTATGATAATGCTGAATGTAATCCATATTTAATCCACAATTTTGTTTTCCCTTTTTATAAACTAAGCGAAAAAGAATATCCGGCAAAGTTATTTCCCGCAGGTGTTGTTTCCCGCAGATTTCGCAGATAAAAACGCAGATTTATTTTTAAGTTCTTAGTTCTGAGTTCGTAGTTCTTAGTTCTCGGGAAGTAAGTATTATTTTTCCCTTTATCTTATTTCTCTCTTTTTCTCTTTTTCTCTTTGTGAAAAATTACTCTTCTCACTTTCTCTCTTTTTCTCTTTCTCTCTTTGTAAAAAATTACTCTTCACACTTTTTCTCTTTTTTTCTTTTTCTCTTTCTCTCTTTGTAAAAAATTACTCTTCTCACTTTCTCTCTTTTTCTCTTTCTCTCTTTCTCTCTTTGTAAAAAATAAATCCATCCCGTCATCTCGCAAAAAAAAGATTTGACAGTTTCTCCGTCCTAAAATTTGGTGGCTTAAATTATTCATTACGCTCATAGCGTAAAGCACAAGTCCCATATTTTGCAGGGGCTTATAGTTCTTTAGGAGGAACAATGTCATCCATTAAATGTGGTACTCACA
>Ga0208198_1002985_pt1 | contig 12075 bp, 8 predicted proteins | sample AD_JPNTR2_MetaG_FD_184446 | JGI IMG/M metagenome (GOLD analysis project Ga0208198, IMG submission 184446) | Active sludge microbial communities of municipal wastewater-treating anaerobic digesters from Japan - AD_JPNTR2_MetaG (SPAdes) (version 2) | ecosystem: Engineered > Bioreactor > Anaerobic >... | reverse complement strand
ATTCTTGAGCATCTCCTCGAAGACTGATTTGTCTCCTCGTTCAGCAACAATGCGAGCTGCTGCGCATTCTAGTATTTCGCGAATTTCAAAAATTTCATGAATGTAATCCAATCCTATGCTGGAAACGAGGCATCCTATACTCGGTATGATCTTAACAAATCCATCCTTTTCCAGTTCCTTAAAGGCTTCGCGCACTGGTGTCTTGCTTATTCCAAGCTCGCTGCAGATCGATTGCTCAGTCAGGGTATCCAATGGCTTATATTCATTATTGATTATGCGTTGCTTAAGTATTTCATAAGCCATATCTTTCTTATTGGCACGATCTATTTGACTCTCACTCATCTTCTCATTCGTTATTTGCATGATCATTTCTCCCTACAATTTTTATCGATATATCGATGGCATAATGTTAGCTTAAACCTGGTTTTTTGATTTGTCAATCAAAGACCTTCCACTATTTAATCTGCATTTCAGTTGCCATGAATATCCCTTTTGTAAATGGTTCGTACTGATGCCAAGGATATTCGCCTTTCTCATCACACATAGGCTCATGCGTTGCACCCGGAGCTAGGCAATCTTCTCGATACAACGTCGATAAATCCTTTTCCCAGAACTGCTGCATGCGACCAAATCCAATTATCTGCGTATGTACTTCACGAAAAGGAGGTCCACCCCAGTGAAGTCTGTGAAGGCCTACATGTAAGGGGACCTCATCAGCATAGGCCATATTGATTTCTACATCATCTCCCAGCTTGATTTTTTGAGATCGGTAAAGCTGAACCCCACTATGCCGTTCAGCCTTTGTGATCTCATACATAATTATCCATTTTCTTTTTATCTCCGAGAAAAGAGCTTCTTTATCATCATACTTATCAAAATTCTCAACTATGAGGCAGCGTTCGCAATTTTCTATCGTAATCCTAGCTAGAATTGTAGAATGCAAAAAGCCAAGCATTTCATGTCGAATCTGTATCGGTTCTTCGGATAGATTTAAGATGATGCTTCTTGGCACGATTTGATATTTTTGTTCATTATAAATATATAAAACATCAAAAAACGGCTCAGCGAAATCAAGTTTTTCTAAGCTCATTATTCTAATTCCTTTATATCGTGAACATAGTAAACTATTTATTTGGGCCATTCAAAGAATTCGATTAGTCCTATATGCTTATGTTTTAAGAAACAGATCAGATTTTCCTGAAAAACGCCATTTGTAATTTGTTCATATATTGAATAGTCACCAGTCGCCATGAGTTCTTCTACAGTTTTATGAATATCGTCGACATCATAGCAAAGATGATGCAGCACAAAAGGCTCCGTGGTAGCCTTAAGAATATCGCTCACAAAAGATTGTCTTGATGTATCAGCAGGCGCCATTATCTCTACAATGAGATCTCCTAATTTTACTCTTTGAACATACATATTCTTTGGCACATGGCGTTTTGCTTCGCTATGAACTTTTACATATCCCAATTGCAGGAATGCATCGATTGCACGATTCAAATCGTTTGTCGCATAACCTAGATGATTCAATTTCATTTACATATCTCCTATCTAAAAGTCCTTAGCTTGGAAAATAACCTAAATAAAAGCCCATAAATATTTAGATGATATCTTATCGATATATTGCTATTCTAAATCTGGTTTTTCGAATTGTCAATGAAATTTTCGCTAGAATTTTTCTAAATTCATTAGCAAATATATCGTTTAGATTTTGAAGAGCTGTTGTGAGGCTCTTTTGTATTTTCAAGTTCCCAATGCTCAGGAGCACACCATAGACTAGAGAGCATAAGTTCTTTAATAAAAATGAGTTCTTTTGGCAGCCTATCATAGAGCTTTGTAAATAGCTCTTCGTGAGAAAGAATTTCGTTTGTCCACAAATTGCGGTCTACTGACATAAGCTCATTGAAACGCTCTTTAGGAAAATCAAGGCCTTCCCAGTTAAGGTCCTCATATCGCGGCATTCATCCGATAGGGCTTTCAATTGCCTTAGCATGATTGTTGCATCGCCCTACGATCCATTGCAACACACGAATGTTCTCTCTAAAGCCCGGCCAAAGGAAGCTACCATCTTTACTCTTACGAAACCAGTTTACCCCGAAAATTTGGGGCGAATTACAATGTGCTCGGCCAAAATTAAGCCAATGGTTGAAATACGAAGCCATGTTGTAACCGCAGAACGGCAACATCGCAAAAGGGTCGCTCCGAACATAGCCCACAGAGCCTGCCGAAGCGGCCGTTGTCTCAGAACCGAGAGTCGCTGCTAAATATACGCCATAGATCCAATTAAAGGATTGATAGACCAAAGGATATACAGTACTTCTGCGTCCACCAAAGATAAATGCCTTTATTGGCACACCTTCTGGGTCATCCCATGAAGGGTCAATCGAAGGGCATTGATTGATAGGTGCAGTAAATCGAGCATTAGGGTGTGCTGCAGGAAGGCCAGACGCTGGATCCCATAGTGAGCCTTGCCAATCGATGAGGCCTTGCGGTGGGTCTTTTGTCATTCCTTCCCACCAAATATCACCATCGGGAGTGAGTGCACAGTTCGTAAAGATTGTATTTGCGCGAATTGTTGCCATAGCGTTCGGATTGGTTTTCTCTGAAGTACCTGGCGCGACGCCAAAGAAGCCAGATTCTGGATTAATTGCTCGCATTTGACCATCTTTAGTAGTGTGAATCCATGCAATATCATCGCCAACCGTAGTAATCTTCCAATTATCAAAATCTTTTGGCGGGATGAGCATTGCGAAATTTGTCTTTCCACATGCGCTAGGAAACGCTCCCGCTACATATGTCTTTTCATGGCCGGGTGATTCTACACCGAGTATGAGCATGTGCTCAGCAAGCCAATCATTATCTCGAGCTATGATAGAGGCGATACGCAGTGCAAAGCATTTTTTGCCAAGAAGTGCGTTGCCCCCATATCCAGAACCATATGACCAGATTTCATGAGTTTCTGGGAAATGGACGATGTATTTTTCCTCTTGATTGCACGGCCATGGAACATCTTTTTGCCCTGCCTTTAAAGGCATACCTACTGAGTGAATACAAGGCACAAATTTCCCATGTTCGCCGAGTGCATCGATGACGTTTCTTCCCACCCTTGTCATGATATGCATATTTGCAACTACATATGGCGAGTCGGTAATCTCTATTCCAATATAAGAAAAAGGAGAACCTATCGGCCCCATTGAAAATGGAATGACATACATCGTCCTACCTTGCATACAGCCATCGAACAATTTCTTAAGTGTTCCTTTCATGATCTTTGGATCGATCCAGTTATTCGTCGGTCCTGCTTCTATTTTTTGCCGACTGCAGATAAAGGTTCGGTCTTCGATACGGGCGACATCGCTTGGATCAGATCGAGCAAGAAAACAGTTTGGTCGTTTTTCAGAATTAAGTGGAATAAATGTTCCAGAGGCAACAAGGTTCCGACAGATATTCGCATATTCTTCTTTTGAGCCATCACACCAATATACAGAATTTGGCTTACATAATTTTCCAATACTCAGTACCCATGCGACAAGCTTTTGATTTCTTATATAAGAAAGATCTTGTAGTTTGGGTTCATTCATAAAGCTACTCCACCTCTCATGAATTGCTCCGTTCTTGCAAAAAAATGAAAGGGCTACCCTAGGCTCATACATCCCATGGTAGCCCTAATGAACATTATTGGATATTATTTTATTTCTATCGTTAGTGGCTGATCATCGTAATAGCGTACCCCATTTTTTATCGACCAGTGTTTCATAAAATCCCAAAGCATTGGCATTTCTGCAGGAATACAGTTATGTGCGCGATATAACGTTTGCGTCCACTTAATCATGGGAAATCCCTTTGCATTTGTCCATGTAGCGGTTATGAACCGTCCGCTTTTTTGAGTTATTAATGAGTCACCAAGCGAGCTAATTCCATTCGCTCTTGTGTAATATTGCAGCCATTGATCCAGCTGATTGAATGTTGAATCCCAGGGTGTACCTGTCATGCTCTCAATGTCGCCTTCGCCAATAATCGCATAAGTTGGAATCGATTCATAAACTGCGGCCTTTAGTTGCTCATTCCATTCATCAGGATCAAAATTTGCAACGCCTGAAGTAGATGCAATGGCAGCAAAATATTCTGGATGAAGCATTCCGAATTTTTGAGCTTCTACGCTTCCCGCTGATTGCCCTGTGACATAGAACCTGGTTTCATCAACATTGTAGTCTTCTTTAATGCGATTGAGCAAAAGCGGTACAAAATATTCATTGTCTTTGTGGCTTACCACTGTAGAATTTCGGCTATATTGTTCGCAGACCGTCACAAGTACTACTCCCTCTTTATCAGCAACCTTCCACCATTGCGTTGCTGGCCAGAACACTTTATCTGTCTGACTATCTCCTGGAAGAATAAAGATGACTGGTGCTCCGCTTGGCCAGAGCTTTGTGGCTGAATCAGGGACGTAGACCATATATTCGCGAACATACCCGTTTACTACGATATTAAAAAATTCACCCATGGGAACCCTTAAACCAAGCTGATTCCCGTAAGCTGTTGTGACATCGTAGCGCGTATATTCAGTCAGAAATTTGTAGATTGTAGTATTCAAAGAAACGTCCCAGAAGTTGACCTTTTTCTCCAATGTCGCAACTTTTGAGATTGGTCCGCAATAATCTGTTTGCCATGCATCTGAATCCTCGGCCTGTGTATACACTGTGCTTCCAAATAAGTAGCCAGGTCTAAAAAATACATCATCTTTGCAATCGCTCGCATTTTTCCAATAAATGATTCCATTTGTCACATTATCAAGGCTTGAGTTAATAAACCAAGTCGGTACTGGTACTTCATTGTATGAAATCTTGATATTTTCAGGAATCTGGATCTTTTTATACCCTGATGATAGGCCATCAAATTTTTTTAGAGCAAATTGAGAATAGAACTCCTTACTTGGACTTACTGAGTCAATATAAACTTGGCTACACACTAATAATGGATTTGCGGCAGCCCAAGCTTCTAAAGCTGCACCTCCCTTACCATATCCCGCCAAATAGCTTTCACCAAATATAGAAAAATAGGAGTTGCCCCTATAGAATCCTATGGCTGTATTTAAGTAAGCTTGCTCCTCCTCATAGCTTCCCCAGCCATTTGGACCGGGTTCAAGAATAAAGAGCCCCTCCTCATTTTGGTCTGCAAGATTCTTCCAACCTGCCTTTTGAATAAAATCATTTGTGGACACTCCATCTGGCACTGCAATAACTGTGAAATAGGCTCGTATTGGCGCATTTGGTGCTATATATATTTTGGCTGTTCGAGATATACCATTTATATCGAAGCTCTTAGAAAAGTACCCTGTCATTGGCAATTTATTGGCACGTGTATAATTATAAGGAGGATATGGAGCTTTATCGAGGCTCACTGCTTTTAGATCAGTAGCTAATGGTACTCCTCCGTAATATCGCACACCATCCTTGAAGGACCATAGCTTAAGGAAATTCCACAATAATGGCATTTCTGCTGGCAAGCAATTATGAGCCCTCCATGCAGTCTGCGTCCATTTGACCAATGGAAAACCCTGTGCGTTCTTCCATGTATAAGTAGTAAATCTGCCATCTTTTTCAACATTAGAACCATTTCCAAGGGGCCCTACATTGTTTGCCTGTAGATAATAACTAGCCCACATATCGAGATTATTAATGGTCAGATCCCAAAAGTCGCCTATCATATCAGAATTATCACCCTGCCCAGTAATGACATAGGTTGGGATCGTTCCATATTTTGCATTTGATAATAGTGCAAGAGAATTTCCAAAACCACCTGGAGCTCCAACCCCAGACGTTGAAGCAATTGCAGCAAAATATTCTGGATTGGTCATACCAAATGTTTGGGAAGCCATACTGCCTGCAGACTGCCCCGTGGCATAGAATCTTGTAGTATCAACCTTATATCTTTGCTTTACCAATTCGGCTAATTGTGGGAAAAAGATATCATTATCTTTGTGGCTCACTACAGTGGGATCGGAGCTATACTGCTCGCAGGGAATTACAAGAATAATTCCTTCTTTATCAGCGACCTTCCACCATTGCGTCGCATGCCAAAACACCTTATCAGTTTGGCTATTTCCAGCGAATACAAACAAAACAGGTGCCCCATTAGGCCACAGCTTTGCAGCTGAAGGGGGATTATAAATCATATATTCTCGCAAAAAGCCATTGACCATCATGGTTCCTATTTCACCATATGGTTTTCGTATGCCAAGCTGATTCCCATAGGCAGTAGTGTTGTCGTAACGGACATATTCTGTAAGAAAATCATAAATGACCTTGTTTAATTCCTTGTTGAATAAATTTGTGCTTTTCTCGAGCACTGCCACCTTTGAGATTGGGCCGCAGTAACTTGTCTGCCAGGCATCAGAATCTTTGGATTGCAGATAAACAGTACTCCCTAGAAGATAATCAACATTTGTTATTCCCTGTTCTCTACAATCATTAGCCTTTTTCCAATATTCAATCGCTGTTGCAACTTTAGCCATATCTTTGTTTATATACCATGTTGGGATAGGAACATCATCATAGGATATCTTTATATTATCAGGAATTACTATTGGTGTATAGCCCGTATTAAATCCGTCGAAAAACTTCTTTGCAAATTGTGAATAATACTTTTCTTCGAGGCTTGCTGTATCAATATATACCTGGCTGATGACAAATAGCGGATTTGCCGCTGCCCAAGCTTCAAGTGCTATGCCGCCTTTTCCATATCCTACAAGGTAATTTCCCCCAAAGATTGAAAAGTACTTGTTATTCTTGTAAAAGCTATTTGCAGCATTTAAATAGGCTTGTTCTTCCTCCCATGAACCCCAGCCTTTTGGGCCGGGCTCCAATATGAAGAGGCAAGACTCATTCTCATCTGCAATCTCTTTCCAACCACTGGAAGCAATAAATTCATTTGGATTCGTGTTATCAGGAATTGCAATAACAAAAAAGAAAGCTCGAATCGGAGCCTCTGGCGAGATATAAAATTTTGCTGTGCGCCTCACGCCATTTACATCAAAGCTTTTTTCAAAGTACCCTGTCATTGGCAACTTATTGGCGCGACTGTAGTCATAATCCGGATATGGAGCATTGTCGAGCGATTTGGGCTGAATTGAGGTTGATCCAAAGACGATATTTGGTAATAGGGTCAGGATTACTATCAGAGCCCCAAGAATTACATTCTTTCTTTTCATGATAATGCCTCCTTCAAGAACCACAAGGTTCAATAATGATCAGCAAAAGTATGAAAAGATGTTTGAGCGATATTTTGCTGATATATTTTTATTCTAAATCTGGATTTTCGCCCTGTCAAGGAAAATTTTGAATTTATATTCTTCTGGAATAATTCTAGTTGACAAGTAATAATTCAATGATATACTTAAAATATATCTCTTTTTGCTCAGGACTTGAATTGAGTATTTGAAATGATTTTCTTTTCTTTAATATTCACCTCACCTCTACTTCTTCTTTTCTCCGTAACCCAATATTCAATTGTTAGGACTTGCCGCAAGAAAGGGATAAATTCTTTATAGTTTGCTAAGGAGGCAATCTATGCAGGAAAAATCCTCAAGGGGCATGAAGTATTTATTCGTATTTTTCATGCTCGTCATTTCTATCTCTGCAGGTTTTGCTCAAACTTTTACTAAAGCAGAGCTTATTGCGAAAATTTCAGACTATTTTGATTGGCCACATCCTTCGCAATATAACGACATTTGGAAGGTCCCGTTAAAAGAAATTAAAGATGTCAAGCCTACAGATAAATATGCCAAGCAAATTGATGTTGCGGTTGAACGCGGCATAGTCTATCTTACTCCCGCTGATTATTCTGCAACTGCTGGTTATTTTTGCCCAGATAGCGCTGTTTCCCGTCAAGATGCCGCGCTCATATTTGCAAGAGCCTTCTGTCTTTCAGCGCCTTCGGTAGACCTCGTTGCTCGATATTCTGATGCAAAAGAGGTCAAGCCAGATGCTCGCAATGCCCTTAATGCTCTCTTATCTAGAGGACTAATGACTGGCAAAATCGCTACTGAGTTAAAACCTAACGATACGATTACTGCAGAAGAAACAAATCTCATATTTAATAAGATTACCAGCAGCATGGTTTCTCCTGTTCAAGCAGTGCCGTTTACAAATGCAATTGCTCCGCGGCGTTATGTAAAACTATGGTGTCCGACCCCAGGAGCAACTATTTACTTCACTAACGATGGAACCACTCCCACTACCTCAAGTCAGATATATACAGTAAGAGATAAGGGACATATCAATGAGATGATCGCTGATAATCAACGACCAGAACGGTATGTAGTCTATAAGGCTTTCGCAGTGAAGGATGGAATGGAACCAAGCCCAATTCAGACTTTTGTATGGCATCTCTATCGACCGGTGATTGATGACTTCAAATCAGACCTTATTTTAAAAGGAACAACAACAAGCCCAACAGTATATAGGCTCTATAACGATTCTGAATCAGTGCGCCCTATGGCATGGTATATAGAAGGAAGCAAGAGTGGTATTGTTTTTGATGCATTACAGACTCCCACAAGTTCTAAAAATCTAAAAGAATATGTGGAAAAAAATATTGCGACCAAGCCCTTTGTTCTCATCATTGGCCATGAGCATGGCGATCACACGGCTCAAGCAAAAAATTTCTTAGATGCAGGTATTGATGTTTATGCGAACAAGCGTGGCTGGTCCACCTTGGGTACAAGTGGCGGTCCTTTTCCAGCAATCTTTTCCTCTCCATCTGATCAATCGAAAATCAAAAATATTGAGCAAGGCGATAAATTCGACCTTGGCAACGTCGTTTTCGATGTATATGCGCTTCCTGGTCATGCAAATGGCAATATAATCCTTCACGACAAAGTCAACGGGCTCGTATTTTCATCGGATATATATGGTTGTACAAGAGCAGGATCAGCTGATAATGTGGCTGTTCAGCAGGTTAAAGCCGATCTTTTGCTTTCTATGGCTCAGCAAGTGTATTCGAACTATCGAAAAAATGGCGGCAAAACCACGATGCTCTTTACTGGTCACGATGAGGTTCCGCTGGCAGATAATAATCTAAGGCTCTTTGAAGCAGCCCTCCAACAAGTGGTTGACAAGGGAGAGGCAGGTTGCTCTCCTACCCTCCGCGGCAATAATGATGCTCCCTATAGCCGCACAACTCTTATTGGCGACATGTGGAAGGATGGAACAAATTGGATTTCCCTTAAGCTAATAGGCATTATGGGAGACAATAGTGAGTACCTCACTTCTTATCCAATCAATTATAACGGGCCTGATGGTTATCTAAAATATTCAGTACTCAGCAATATTGAAATCGAAGGTGGTGAATTGATCGGCACAACTTTGACATGGGCTCCTCCATCGAAACCATTCGTGTGGGCTGGAACTGAAATGATAGTGTCAAATTCATTACCAAATATGTTCGATCCATGGACTTATTCATATAGAATCAAAGTTCCGCAAAACAATAGTAGTATCAATATAATTCCCACAACTATGTCTACTAAAGTGAAATCTATAAAACTAAATGGAAAAGAAGTAGGCTACCGCTCGTCAAATACGGTTTATGTTTCGGACGGCGCGATAATAATAATTGATATTATTGCTGCTGATGGAAAAACTACAAGCGCCTACAAATTTACAGTAGAAAAGTAAACCTTAGCAAAACTTCAGATTTATCAAAAATTTAGCCTGTGACCTCTTTATGGAGTCACAGGCTTTCCTATTCATATATTCCAAATGAATAGAATCAGCTGGTTCGTTAAGCTCAATGAGAACTTTCTAAAGGCAACCCCACCCCTAGTTCCTCCCCAATCTGTGCGAGCTGCGCTGCGACTTTTTCGCTTATTGGGACGCCAAGACGAGCGCTTTCAGCTTCTGCTTCATGCTCCTTAAGCCCCGCATAGTAGACTCGCTGGCAGCCTTCGGCAGGCTCCGCTTTTTCGAGCTCGTTGAGTAAGCGATCCATATCAAATTTGATAGCCTCGGGATCTCGAAAGAGATCGAGGCGCAATGCCCCAAAGAAATGACAAACCCGCGCCGAGGTGGCCTGACTATCAATTACAGCTTGGCCAAAAACACCGCCACTCAGTATCGCGGTCAGGATGTCCACTACCTCTGCTAGCCCATAACCCTTGTACCCGCTCAACAGCTCACCTTCTCCTCCAAGGGGCAGAAGCCCTCCTCCTCGCTGATAGAGCATATCTTCTAGAAGACGATGCGCATCCGAAGTGCCTTTTCCTCTCGTATCTACGGCCCAGCCACTTGGCAAAGGCTTATTCTCTCTATCGTAGACTTCGATTTTTCCTCTTGTAACAACTGTCGTTGCCATGTCGAGCGTGAACATTCGCCCATCGTGAGCAGGTATAGAAAACGCGATGGGGTTTGTGCCAAACATAGCCTTGCGACCAAATGTAGGTACACCGAGCGCTGCTGTATTGGTCATGCCAATACCGATCATGTCCTTACGAGCAGCCATCTCGCTGTAGAAGCCTGCAATTCCAAAGTGATTGGAATTGCGCACCGAAGAAAAGGCTGCTCCAGAGACAATTGCTTTTTCGATGGTCCTAGCCATTGTCCTCTTACTTAGAGAAAGACCCATAGCCCCGTTTGCGTCAAGGACAAGTGAAATTGGTGTTTCACGTAACAGTGTGGGCTGAATAGCCCCTTTCATAATGCCCTTTTGCAAGCCATTCTTATATCTCCATAGGCGCCCTACTCCGTGGCTTTCAATACCGCGAGCATCGGCAGCGACTAAAATCTCGGCTGAATCTTGAGCCTCATCCTGTGGCATTCCAAGCTTAATAAACACATCTGTACAAAACCGTTCGAGTCTGCCTCGATTTATCCTTATCTTCTGGCTCATTCAGCGCCTCCTCTCTCAAGCTGCTCTATTCTTCATTTTCTTCTTCATCGAATGAGATAGAACTCAATCTCAGTATACTGTAATGCGATCCTAATGGAGGAATGTTCAGCTGGCAATCCATGCAGTTTGTAGACTCGATACATACAAACTGGTTCCATGTGCCCAGTATCTCTGGATTTGCCGCACTTGCATATTCACCTGGATTCCAGAGCACTGTTGAATCCATATTCTCTTGTTCAATGCATATTCTTCGATGATCAACAAGATCCACGAGTTCTAATCGCTGCGGAGCATGTATGAAAGCATGGACCATTTCGCCTTCAAAATAGGCTGGACCATTCTGCTTTTTCCGGATATCTCCTTTTGTCCTGTCTATATAATCTATGCTATCCAATCCCTTGACCTGACATTTTTGAGGGTTTTCTACCTTAAAATATGTATGAAATCCATCTTCACAAACGATGGGTCGATTTTCGAGATTCTGGATGACAAGCGCTATTTCAAGTTTTTCGCCAACAATGATTGTAATTGTCAATCTAAAATGATAAGGCCATGAATCCGGTAGCGGCTCTTGGCTTTCTGTATTAAGCACAATCTTTGTTCGGCCATCCGGAAAATCCTCTGCCGATTCCAAATTCCAGAATCTTGTTCTGACAAAACCATGGAGAGGAAGATTATCCATCGTCCTGTGCTTACTGAACCAGGGAAAACAAATAGGAATCCCTCCACGGATTGGCGTTCCTTCGCTAAATTGGCTATAAGGGCTCAGCCATAATAGTTCCTTATTATCTCTAGGTTTGAAGCTTGCAATATGGGCTCCATACAAATAGACAGAACATTCCGCATATCTATTACAAATATGGAGAAGAGGTAAACTTCCTTTTCCTTGTATAAACTCTATGGTTTCTGGTAATGCACAGTTTTGATAATCCTTTAGATCCCTCATTTTTTATCTTGACAACCTCTTGAATAATGATATCATCTATCTTAGATATTAGCAAGGTTCAAGGAGGCTTGAAATGAAAAAGAAATCTACGGTATTAGTTGTCTTCTTCCTTATCGCCGCTATTTTCCTCGTCTCAGCCCAGACGGAGAAAAAATATGTTCTTAAATTTGGGCATGTATTGACGACACAGGATCCTTACCACGAGGCATTCTTGAAGATGGCTGAAGCAGTATCAACGA
>Ga0208198_1002984_pt1 | contig 12077 bp, 5 predicted proteins | sample AD_JPNTR2_MetaG_FD_184446 | JGI IMG/M metagenome (GOLD analysis project Ga0208198, IMG submission 184446) | Active sludge microbial communities of municipal wastewater-treating anaerobic digesters from Japan - AD_JPNTR2_MetaG (SPAdes) (version 2) | ecosystem: Engineered > Bioreactor > Anaerobic >... | reverse complement strand
GAACCAGGCAATGAACCCAACAGAACCCTTGAAGCCGAACACAAACGGAATGCTGAGACTCTTCGTCTACGGGACACTGAAGCGCGGTTTCTGGAACCACGACCGCTTCTGCTGTGGCGTTGTGACGGTGGAGGACGCTCTGGTCCGCGGCCGCCTCTTCGAGACATCCTCCGGAATCCCGGTCCTGCAGGTCCCGGAAGAGGACATCCTTGCCGTCGGGACCACCAATCCGTTCGCCGACGTGGCCACACAAGCGCACGTGACGGCCCGCATGTCCAATCCCGAGCCAACCCCCGACCGGCTCTCGAAGAAGGGCACAGGCGCGCCCTGGGGCCCTGTGTACGGGGAGCTTCTGACCTTCGACGACCCCGAGACCCGCCTTTTGGCCATCGACCGGCTGGAGGGGTTCCACCCCGGTGGTCCCTGCCTCTACCGCCGCGTGCTGGTCCCTGTCCGGACAAACGGAACCGAACTCCCAGCCTGGCTCTATGTGGTGGGGGATCGCTGGACCGGGACCTTCAAAGAGCTAACCAGCGGAATCTGGCGCTGAAGCCCCGGTAGCTGGTGCCATCTGGAGCCATGTACGCAGCAGATTCCCGGTATTCCAGCAGTTTGTCCTTGACTGGAATGGACAGGTGTCGTATACTTATGTCTGGTTTGGTTGGCATACATAGGCAGTGATTCTGACAACTGATGAGAGGATTGAAATGGCCGCTGAAGAACGCTGGGTTGGCGTCGACGATGTGGCCGCCCACCTTGGGGTGGCCAAGGACTCGGTTTATAGATGGATCGATGAACGGGGGCTCCCTGCTCACCGCGTGGGACGGCTCTTTCGTTTCAAGCTATCCGAAATAGACGAGTGGGTGCGCCAAGACAACGAGCGAGAGAAGACTCCAAATTCCATCCAAAGCCGACCCTCCGCGAAAAGCCAGACGAATCGATCAACACCGAAAAAAGGTTCACGGAAGAGGGGCGGGAATGAGTAGCAGTCTGCTCACATCTCAGATCGGGCAACGGATATTCCTCCCAGGTCACTTCGATGTGCCCGTGGTCCTGGAAGATGCGCGACCGCTCGGTTCTGATGATTCGGCAGGCTATGAGTGTCGCGTTCGTCTTCCCGACGGCTCATTGGAAGAGGCCGTCATCTCCGCGGAAGAGGTCGTGGCTGTCCTTGGAAAGGGGCCTGACGAAGCCAAAGCAGAAACTCCTGTGGACGCCGAGAAGCTTCGACTCCTGATTGAGTCGGCTCGAGTCCGTCTGGCTTACGCGCATGACCAACAGTTTGCCGTGAGCCTTTCGGGCATCCGCACCCTGCCACATCAGATTGAAGCGGTGTACCAAGCGATGCTTCCGCAACCCAGGTTGCGTTTCTTGCTGGCGGATGATCCTGGAGCCGGTAAGACGATCATGGCCGGGCTGCTGGTAAAGGAGCTGAAGCTGCGTGAGGCGATTGATCGCATTCTCATCCTATGCCCCGCACCGCTTACCATACAGTGGCAGGACGAGATGCTCCGATGGTTCGGTGAGCCTTTCGATATCATCTTTTCCGCCGTCGACCAACAGCAATTGACCAATCCATGGCAGAGGTCTTCACAGATCATCGCTTCCATTGACTACGCCAAGCAAGATGACGTGCGCGAGCGCGTCTGGCAACAGCGGTGGGACCTCGTCATCATTGACGAGGCCCACAAGTGTTCCGCCAGGACAGCCTCAGGCGGACAGAATCGAGAATCCAAGGTTGCGACAACGAAACGTTATGACCTGGCGTCGCGTCTTACATCCCAAGCCGACCATGTCCTCCTCCTGACTGCTACACCCCACCATGGGGATGAAGACAAGTTCGCTCATTTCCTTCGGCTCATTGATCCAGACCTATTCCCGGAACCACACCGTCTCGGGAAACAGGCCACAGCAATCCGCAAAGATGTTTTTCGGCTCGGCAAGGATTCGCCGTGGTCTCTCCGGAGGCTGAAAGAAGATCTTAAGGACGCGAATGGGAAACGGCTCTTCCCGGACCGGCATACCAACACCGTCACTTTCTGCCTGAACAACGACGAGTACACCCTTTACAAGAGCGTTACCGCTTACATCAACGAGTTTATCCCGCAGCAGACCGGGCAAAGGCGTTCCTCCGCAGCGCTGACTCGAACGGTGCTGCAACGCAGATTGGTCAGCTCCACCTGCGCCATTCACGAATCGCTCAAGCGGCGGCTGAAAAAGCAGGAAGATCTCCTGGAGGAGCTTGAGGGGCTAACTCCGGCCCAGCGCGCCAAACGGCTGGCCGCTTTGCAGGGTCGCCTGCCTGATGCCGAGCAGGACGAAGACGATCTCGACGATGCGGTACGTGATCAATTGGTCGATGAGTACACGGCCGCGCTGGAACTTGAACAGTTGTGCGCGGAAATTTCCGCCCTCAAAGAACTCGTCGAGCAGGCGCGAAGGGTTCGGGAAAACGCGAACGATTCCAAGTTGGCCGCATTGAAGAAGTGCCTCGGCGAGGCGCAGTTCATGGACCTGAAGGATGGCCGGGGAAAGCTCCTGATCTTCACGGAACACAGGGATACCCTCGGCTACGTGCGCGATCATCTTGAACGATGGGGTTTTTCCACCTGCGAAATTCACGGGGGCATGAACCCTCATGAACGCAAGCGAGCTCAGGAGGTTTTCAGAACCGAGGCACAGGTATGCATCGCGACGGAGGCCGCCGGTGAAGGTATCAACCTCCAGTTCTGCCACCTGATGATCAATTATGACATGCCCTGGAACCCGACCCGGCTGGAGCAGCGATTGGGCCGCATCCACCGCATCGGTCAGGAGCGAGATTGCTACGCCTTCAACTTCGTTGCAACGGATTCTGAGGACGGCCAGCCCATCGTTGAAGGCAGGATTCTCCACCGCCTTCTGGAAAAGCTGGACCAGATGAACGAGGCCCTCGAAGGCCGCGTTTTCGACGTGATCGGCGAAGTGCTGTCGCTGAACGACGTAAACCTTCCGGACATGCTCCGTGACGCGGCCTATGATCCCAGGCGGCTCGATGAGTATCTCGATCAGATTGACCGCATCAATCCGGCCAAGCTCAAAGAATACGAGGAAGCCACGGGCATTGCCCTTGCGCGTAGCCACGTAGATTTTTCAGCATTCCAGCGCCGGAACCTTGAGGTCGAAGAGCGTCGGCTCATGCCTCGATATGTGGAAGCGCAGTTCGTTGCCGCTGCCCGGGAAGTGGGCCTTCGGATCGAGCCGAGAGCCGACGGGTTGTGGCGAGTCGAGCACGTCCTTGCAGATCTTCGCTCTGAACGTCTCCGCTCCGTCCAGAAGCTCGGGAAAGCCGAATCGTCCTACCGGAAGATCACCTTCCACAAACACCACCTTGAACAGGACGCTCACGTTGACGCTGTACTGATGGGGCCGGGACATCCGCTCTATGCGGCGGTGGACGAGAAACTGGGCGAGCGGCTTGCGGGGATCATCGGCGGTGTCGGTTTCTTCGTTGATCCACTGTGCAGAGAGCCCTATCGAATTCATTTTTTCGAGATATCGATCCGTGGCAAGGACTCGAAAGGAAACGACGTGCCGCTCTATGGCGAGCTCGTGGCCGTTCGGGAGGAGCGCGGGCATTACGAAGTCATCCCGAGCGACATTCTTCTCAACCTAGCGGCGCATCCACATCCGCCGCAGAAGATCGAACCGGTTCCCACGAAGAAGGCTTCCGATTTTCTCAAAGCGCACTATCAGCTAGAATGCCGCGCCCGCTGTCTGAGGGAACGGCAACATTTCGCGCAGATTTGCCGGGAATACCTGGAAAAGTCGTTCAAGGCCCGGATCGACCGCGCTCAGGAGCAGGCCATGCGGCTTGCCGCCGAAGCAGTGACCAAACCTGAGTTCAAACTTGCTGCGGACGAGGCCAGAAAATATGTAGATGATCTTCAGCGCGCACGCCAGGAACGTCTCGGCGGTCTGAAAAAGCTGGAGATTGCCAGGACCGGGCCGGTGAAGCATGTGGGAACGGCCTTTATCCTCGCCCCCGATGCCGACACGCAGGCCCAGCTCGCCGATTTGGCCGACGAACTCGATCCGAATATCCGCCGAGAAAGCGAGATCGCCGCAGAAGATAAGGTTATTGAGGCGCTGGTCGCGGAGGGCTTCCCCCAGGACCGCATCGAGCGGGTCGGTCATCTAAAGCTGGGTTTCGACATTCGTGCCCACAGAATCGCTGACGAGGCCACCGGCGAAGTTTTCGTCAAGCGGATCGAGGTCAAAGGTCGCCTGCGGGGGCAGCCGGTAAGGCTGACCACCAACGAGTGGTACAAGGCCCAGCAACTGGCCGAGACCTACTGGCTTTACGTGGTATGGGACCCCCTGGGCGATTCGCCTGAACTTGTGCGCATCTATGACCCGGCGGCAAAGCTTGACCACGCCAAGAGGGAGATCGTGGCTGCGCGGTTTTATGAAATACCGGCAGAGGCGGTGCAGCAAGCGGCGGAGAGTAATCCATGACGAGAAAACCGATTAAACCGGACAGCACATTGGAAACTCATTATAATTCCGCCCATGGAGACATCTCCAAGGTCATCGATGCGGCCAGAAGTTCCGCTGCCCGTCCGGTGAATTGCATCATGACGGCGGCGTACTGGCTGATCGGACGGCACATTTTTGAGTTTGAGCAAAAAGGTTCCGAACGGGTCGAGTACGGCGAGGAACTGCTCAAGAGGCATTCGCGTGATCTGACATCGAGATACGGTCGGGGTTTTGCAAAGAGCAAGCTTAACCAGATGCGATCGTTTTATATGGCCTACCAGAGCATTTTCCAGACACCGTCTGGAACCAACGAATTAGCTGGTCTTCAAAATGAAACGAGGGACATATCATGCCTGACGACCGTAGATTGATAGAAGATTTCCTGCCGATCGAGGCGATCAGCGCCGAAGCCTCGCGGGAGAAATCCGTCCGTAAGGGGCACATCTCGACCCTGCATCTCTGGTGGGCGCGGCGGCCTCTGGTGGCCTGCCGGGCTGCTGTGTATGGAGCGTTGGTGCCGGCGTCGCGGTTCATCCCCGAGAATGGCCCTGACAACAAGAAACAGAGCCTCGGCAGGGCCAATGCGGCCAAGTTCATCGAGCGGCTCTGCAAGTATCCTGGCAATCCAACCGTGATCAAAGACGCGCAGAGGCACATCCTCGAAGCCCATGCCGAGCGATTGACCATTGAGACCGGCAAGAAAGTCACTGTCGAGGATATAGAAGAAGACCGTGCTCCGCGTCCCAAGGTGCTCGACATGTTCGCCGGCGGCGGGGCCATCCCCCTGGAAGCCCTGCGCTTCGGCTGTGATGCCTACGCCCTCGACCTCAACCCAGTGGCGCACATCATCCAACTCTGCACCTTGGTCTATCCGCAGAAATACGGAAAGCCCGACCCGAATGTTCGCGGTATGACAGGCCCCAAGAACGCGAAGGGCGAAACTACCTGGGGCGGCCTGGCCGACGAGGTCCGCTACTGGGGCGAATGGGTGCTCAAGAAGGTCAAGGCCGAGATCGGCGATCTCTACCCGCTCATCCCCGATCCCGACTACAAGGGGAACAGACCGGCGGTCCAGTCAGAAATGTGGCAATCTTCTGATAAGAAAGGCATCCCTCCTGGATACCTCGTGCCCGTCGCCTATCTCTGGACGCGGACCGTCCGCTGCAAGAATCCTTCCTGCGGGGCAACGGTGCCGCTCGTGCGGCAAACCTGGCTGTGCAAGAAGAAGGACCGCTACGTGGCCCTCAAGATGATCGCCCCTAAGGGAGAGAAGAGGGTGCGCTTCGAGGTGGTCGAGAGCAACACCGAGAAGGGCCTCGGCTTTGATCCGGCGGCATTCAGCAAGGGCGGCAACGCCACCTGCCCGTTTTGCGGGACAGTGGCCGACAGTGACTACGTCAAGGCCGAAGGCCGCGCCGGGCGGATGGGCCACCAAATGATGGCCATCGTGTGCACGCGGCCGGGGCGGCAGGGGAAAGTGTATCTATCCGCCGACGACTACGCCCAGCTTTTGCCCGACGACGTTGCCATCCGCCGGCGCATCAAAGAGCTGTGCAAGAGGACCGGGCTGACAGTGCCGAGCGAGCCAATCATCACCGATGCGAAGAATAGCTGTTGGACACATCTCTACGGCTTGGCAACTTTCGCCGACCTCTTCACCCCCCGCCAGATGCTCTGCCTGCTCAGCTTCGCGGCGGCGGTGCGGGAAGCAGTAGGACAGGCTGCCAGCCTGTCACAGAGCACAGGCAAGATGCCTGTGCCACCTGATGAGGCAGAGCGGGCCAAGGCAGTGGGGACCTATTTGGCTGTTTTGGTCAATCGGTTGGCCGATAAGCTCAGCACGCTGGCCCGATGGGACAATAGTAGGGAAAACAGTCAAGGTACATTTGGTCGTCAAGCGTTGCCCATGGTGTGGGATTATGTTGAACCAAATGCTCTTGCAGATTCATCTGGCGGTACAGAAGGCGCCCTCGATTGGATCGTTGGCGTCGCAGAAGCCCAAGGAAACAGCGGCCTCCCCGCTACCGTCACCCGCGGCTCGGCCACGGCGCTCCCCTGGCCCAGTGGCACAGGCGGCCCGCCTGTGCAGTTCGATGCGGTGATCACCGACCCACCGTATTACGACAACGTGCCCTACGCCGACATCTCCGATTTCTTCTACGTCTGGCTCAAGCGCACCATCGGCCACCTCTATCCGGAGCACTTCGCCACCGAAGGCACGCCCAAGAAGCAAGAGGCGGTGGCAGACGCCGTCCGCCACGGCGGCAGCAAGGAAAAGGCCCGAGCCGCCTACGAGCGAATGATGGCCCAGTCCTTCGCCGAGGCGAACCGCGTCCTCAAACCCGGCGGCCAGATGGTTGTGGTCTATGCCCACAAGACCACGCTCGGCTGGTCCACGCTGGTGGATGCGCTACGTAAGGCCGGTTTCACTGTGACCGAGGCCTGGCCGTTGGATACCGAGATGAAATCGCGCCTTCGCGGCATGGATTCGTCAGCCCTGGCCTCCAGCATCTTCCTGGTTGCCCGCAAACGTGAAGGTGCATTGACCGGCTCTTATGAGGACGAAGTACGGTCCGAGCTCGATAAAATCGTCCGCGAGCGCGTGGATTCTCTCTGGAAAATGGGCATCACCGGTGCGGACCTGGTCATTGCCGCGGTGGGGGCGGGCTTACGCGCATTCACCCGATTTGCCCGCGTGGAATACGCCAACGGCGAGGAGGTCCCGGCTGAGAAGTTCCTGGCGGAGGTGGAAGGGGTCGTGCTGGAGACGCTTCTTGAAAAAATCTTCGGGGTTACCGGAAGCGGGGTCGCAGCGGTGGACGGGCCGAGCCGGTTTTACGTGCTCTGGCGTTACGCTTACAAGGCGGCCGAGATGGACGCGGGCGAGGCCATCGTTTTCACCTACGGCCAGAATGTAGAGCTGGACGGCCAGAATGGACTTTCATCCGGCAGCCGCGCACTGGTCGAAAAGAAGAAGGGCAAATACCGGCTGCGCGATTTCGCCGAACGGGGTGATGACGAAAAGCTGGGGATGCCAAAGGATGACGGCAAAGCCGCCTCGCTGATCGACATCCTGCACCGCATCCTCTGGCTGGTGGAAAACGAGCCGCGCAAGCTGAATGATTTCCTCGACGAGGCGAGGCCGGACCGGGAGCGATTGCGCCTGGTAGCCCAGACCCTGGCCGGAACGGCGTTGGCCGGCAGGAAGGACGACGGACCGGAACACACACTGGCGACCACACCGGCGGAAGGGGCCGCGCTCAAGAAACTCGTCGCCAACTGGCGGGCATTGATCGAGGCCAGGTTGTCCGACGTTGATCTGAAAACGAAACAAATGAGAATGCCATATTCGGAGGCCAAAAAGTGAGCACACATGCACTTCGTCCTTGGACCGACCTGGTCAAGCTCCATCCCGACGTAGAAGCGGGTGCGCTGACCGAGGCGGTGTTCGCCATCGATCTCGGAGCCATCGCCGCAGGTGATCCCAACGTTCCCGTGGTCAACCGGGACCCGGAAGCCTTCTTTCGGGCGACCTTTCTTACGGCCGATCTGCGAAAGCTCCTGGACGAAGTGCTGGCATCCCTTTCCGGCAAGTCCGGTTACAACCGGGTGTTGAAGCTCAGGGTGCCATTCGGCGGAGGGAAGTCGCACACCCTGGCGGCGCTGTTCCATGCCGCGCGAAGGCGCGAGGCCCTGGACGACATCCCGGAGGCTAAAAAATTCGCCCGACCCGGCAATGTGGCCGTGGCGGTTTTCGACGGCGAGAAGTTCGACGCCCGTAACGGCAAGACGCTGGAAGACGGCCGCACGATCCAGACCATGTGGGGCTGGATCGCCTGGCAGATCGATCCTGAAAAGGCCTTCCCCCTGGTGGCCGATCACGACAAGGATCGCGTGGCCCCGGGCGGGGATGTGATCCGCGACCTGCTCACCAAGGGTGCCGGCGGCAGGCCGGTTCTGATCCTCCTCGACGAAGTGCTCAAATACATGGAGCGCTCCGCTGCGGTCAGTGTCCTTGATTCGACGCTCCAGCGACAGGCCAAGGATTTCTTCCAGAACCTGACCGTCGAGGTGGCCGGGAGCGAGAAGGCCGCGCTCGTCTATTCCCTCACCTGGAGCGCCAGGGAGGCCCTGGGCAATGTGGGACTGCTTGCCGAGATCGACAAGCTGGCCTCACGGGTTGATCAGCTCAGGGAACCGGTCTCGGGCGATGAGGTCCTTCCGATCCTTCAGCGACGTCTGTTGGGTGGCGCTCCAGACGCTTCTTTTGCCACCGAGGTGGCTATGGCATATCAGGAGGTCGTGACCGGCATGCAGCGGGCTCATGCCGAAACCCCGTCCGAGCGTCAGCAGGCCGAGGAGGAAGGCCGCCTGCTGCGTGATCGGATGCGGGCGGCGTATCCATTTCACCCCGCGCTCATCGACATCATGAGGGAACGCTGGACTGCTGTGGAGGCCTTTCAGAGGACGCGCGGCGCGCTGCGGTTCCTCGCCTCCTGCATGCACTCTCTTAAGAAGAATGGCGGGGCCAAAGCGCTTCTTGGACCCGGAGACATACCCGTGAAGGACGTGGATGTTCGGGTAAAGATGCTCAAAGAGCTCGGGGTACAGAACGACTACGACCCGGTCATCACGGCGGACATCGACGGGCCGAACGCCCGGGCAAAACGCATCGACGACCGGTTGTCGCGTGAAACCCCTGCGCTTGCCGGCGTGAAGCCTGCCACGCGCATCGCCACGGCCATCCTTCTGTACTCGTTTGGCGGGTTGAGGCGTGAGGGTTCGGGCAGCGACGAAACGCTGCCGCCCGGCGTTACGGAGAACGAACTGCTTGCGGCCTGCGTCGGTCCCGACCTGGACAACATCACGGCCACCGCCGTCTTGTCCGAGCTTCGTAATACATGCCTATACCTTCATTACGATGGCGTCCGGTACTGCTTCAAGAAGGACCCGAATGTCACCAAGCTGATCGAGGACGCGGAGCAGACCATTGCCCGCGAGGATTCCCAGGCGCGCGGTCACGGTCCGGTCCGAAGCCAGATTAAGGAAATGCTGGATGCCCGTCTGGCCGGTCATCACACGGCCATCGTGTGGCCGGCGAAAAGCCAGGATATCCCCGACGAGGACCCGCGCTTCCTCGTCGCCTACCTGCCCCTTGAGTTCGCTGCCGAGGGCAGGTCGGAACAGGAACGTCAGGCCAAGGAGTACCTAACCAAATACGGGGATCGTCCCCGGCGCTTCCGCAACGGCCTGGGCCTCGCAATACCCGAGAAGAAACAGATTGAGGCGCTGCGGCGTGCTGTCCGGTATCTCTTGGCCATCGACCGCGTGGAAGCCAAGAAGCAGCAGCTCCGGCTTACCAAGGACCAGCTTGATCAACTCCGGGAGAGGAAGCGCACCGAACAGGCCGCGGCTGAGTCATGCTTCCGGGAGCTTTATACGGCCGCGTGGTTGCCTCGGGTCCAGGATGGCGAACTGGAGATCGAAAAGGTGGAACGGGGCGGACGCCCGCTTCAGGCGACCGGCGTCCACGAGCGCATTATGGAACTGCTCACCAGCGTGGGAACTCCGCGCATTCACGGATCGGTGACGCCGCGGAAGATCGCCGAGCGAGTGCGGCTCGGCGAATCTTTAGTCGAAGGGGAGCCGCCGCTCATGGGCATAAAGGCGTCCGATGTGCTTGAGTCCTTTTTCCGGGATATCGCTCCTCCCCGGTTGGAATCCGCATCCGTCCTGCGCAAAGGTATTGCTCGCGGTGTATCGGAAAGCGTCTTCGCCTATGCGAGTGGAGGCAGCCCTGCTCTTGGTCCCGACGGAAGATACCAGGTAAATCGCGACAAGGTGATTCTCGGCCGCTCCATTGCCGATGACGAAGTCGATTTCAATTCCGGCTTCCTCATGATGCCGACAGCGGTCCCGGAAGCCCCGGCGGCCCAACCCGCAGGCGTTTTCCCCGTCGATACAGGCGCAGTTCCTCCACCGAGCGTCCAAGAGGGCCCGGTCGGAATTGATGTGGCAACCAGTACTGGACCTGTCACGACGGGCACGGATGCCGCCGGTCGGAAGAAGCGGGTCGCACTGACATTCGAAGCCACCAGAGAACAGGTCTTCAAGGCATTCCCGGCCATCGCGAACCTGGCCGACAAATCCGACGGAGCCAGAGTGCGAATCCGCATCGAGGGCTCCTCGGCTGCAGGCTTCGATCCATCCTGGCTGCGCAATGCCGTGGACGAACCGCTTGACGAAGCAGACATCGAGCGGACTGCGGAGGAATGAAACAGGCAGATCATGACCAACGAAGAAATAGCCAGATTCTTTAACACAACGCGGCCCCACATTCAGGGCAATCCGAACCTGCGCGATCCCCAGGTCGAGGGATGGTTTCGCACGCGTCAGCATTTCCGGAACAGCTCCGAGCACGCCATCCTCCAGATTCCTGTGGGATGCGGCAAGACGGGCCTGATGGCCCTACTGCCTTTTGAGACGGCCCAGGGTCGGGTACTGGTGATCGCGCCGAACCTTGAGATTCGGCGGGGCATCTTCACCGCCTTCGATGTCGCCGGACGTGAGTGTTTCTGGACCTCCACGCGTGTTTTGACCGATGTGAGCCATGGTCCCTTCACGGCCGTCTTGGACGGTCAGGACGCGAACATCCACGACTGCGAGAGCTCGCATATCGTCGTCACCAACATCCAGCAACTGGCCAGCCGGGCTGACCGCTGGCTTCCCGCCTTCGCGGATGATTTCTTCGACCTGATCCTGGTCGACGAGGGGCACCACAACGTGGCCAGAAGTTGGGAACGAGTTTTCGAGCGGTTCCCAAACGCCAAGGTCGTCAGCCTCACTGCCACTCCCTTCAGGGGCGACGGACGTGAGATCGCTGGTGAGCGGGTCTATGCCTACCCATTCCGGACGGCCATGGTGCGAGGATACATCAAGCAAATAACCGCCGTGAACGTCGCGCCAGAGGAGATCTCCTTCACCTATCGAGGAGATGCCAGGCGACATACGCTTGAAGAGGTCCTTCAACTGCGGGACGAGGAATGGTTCAGCCGGGGTGTGGCCCTCGCACCGGAGTGCAACCGGTCCATCGTTGACGCCAGCATCCAGTGGCTTCAGCACCTCCGGGAGACCGGCACATTCCATCAACTGATCGCGGTCGCCTGCTCGGTGGACCACGCCCGCCAGGTGCGCTCCCTTTACGCCGAACGCGGGCTTCAGGCGCGTGAAATCCACAGCAACATGCCGGCGGAGGAAATTGAGGACGTGCTCCAGGACCTCCGGCGCGACCGGATCGATTGCATCGTCCAAGTCCGGATGCTCGGCGAGGGATTTGACCACCCGAACCTGAGCGTGGCCGCCATCTTCCAGCCCTTCCGGTCGCTATCGCCCTATGTCCAGTTCATCGGCAGGGTCATGCGGGTGATCCACCAGAACAACCCCCAGCACCCGGACAACCGGGGCGTGGCGGTTTCCCATGTGGGGTTGAACATCGACCGCCATTGGGAGGATTTCCGGCGGATCGACCAGGAGGACCAGGAACTCATCCAGGGCTGGCT
>Ga0208198_1002980_pt1 | contig 12081 bp, 13 predicted proteins | sample AD_JPNTR2_MetaG_FD_184446 | JGI IMG/M metagenome (GOLD analysis project Ga0208198, IMG submission 184446) | Active sludge microbial communities of municipal wastewater-treating anaerobic digesters from Japan - AD_JPNTR2_MetaG (SPAdes) (version 2) | ecosystem: Engineered > Bioreactor > Anaerobic... | reverse complement strand
TTGATTACTTCAATCTCTGGTGTTTTGTAAGCTGGCATTTGATTCTCAATCAAATATGAGAGTTTCTCCAAATCTTTTTTAAATAACATTGTCAAAACATCATCATCAATTAAATCATCAGGATGAAACACAGGATAAATCCAGCACTGAAAATCTCTGTCTGGTATCATGAAACCCCTCCATTTGTTTATAGACCCTAATTCTTTTTTCCATCTCATGCCAATTACAGACTTTAAAGCTACATCCCCAAACAAGACTACCAGATGAGGTTTATACTTTTTTATTGTGTTATATACTACTGTATTATAACAATACTCAATTTCCTTTAAAGAAGGAACTCTGTCATTATCTTCCTCATCCTTTGTCCTGCAACTGACGGCAAACATATTTAAACAATCTTCAAACAAATCTATCCCTATTTTTTTATATTGCTCTCTTAATAAATGACCTCCTGGACCATACCATATTTTTTTTGTTTCATCTTCACGTAAGGATGGAGAACTCCCAATATTTATTATCCCTTTTTTAAAATCACCCACAGGCTTTATTTTAGGGGATTTACAATTTTCCCATAATTTACATTTTACACAGAACGATTTTTCATTAACCGCCCCATTAAATAACTTCATTTGATTTGTTTCAATCATTGTTCGCATCATTTTTAAAGATATCTGGCATCAAAATCCTTAAAGCATCCATGATTATTCTATATTCATTTTTACTATGCTTCAGATTTGAAGCCCCACCTCCACGTTCAACAAAAAGTTTATCAGCCTTCATTATAACATCATCGGGACTGGCGTGTAAATCTTTCTTCAAAATAATAGCTATTGCCTGCGCTCTGGTTAGTTTATCCTTTCTCAAATCTACAACATACACCTCTTTTTCTATTCTGTTTTTTATGTCATATAATTGCATTTTTTCAGGCAATCGTAAATCTGGTGATTCTACATTTTCTTCAGAAATTAATTCATTCTCATTATCTGATGATTCTGATTCATCTTCATCTGGAATTTTTCTTCCGAAACTTTTTATTACTTCCATTGTTTCAGAACTGAACACATCCCCTTCCTGGATATACTGTACAGCTTCTTTAATCTTTGAGATAAGATAACTTTTACCTGCATCTTGGGGGACCACAATGAGTTCTTTCGTTTCGTCATCTACAAGATTCATGACGTTAATCATTTCCTGTAAAGCCTTACGAAGGTCTCTAACAGTAAAAATTCCATTTATCTTTTCCATAATTTAAAAATTTATATGAATAAACCTAATCTTTCTCTTATTCTTTTTTCAGAGATTTTTACATAATCTTTACTTAAATCAATCCCTATAAAATTTCTGTTTAAAGATCTTGCTACAATTGCCGTCGTACCACTGCCCATAAACGGATCAAGCACTATTCCGTTTTCCTGACAAGTTGCTTCTATCATTGGTTTTATTAACATACTTGGATATGCCGCATAATGTTCATATTTACTAAATTCATAATTAACAGACCATACAGAACGCTTATTTTTTAAACCATCTATAGATTTTTCTGCAATCGCTTTGTAGTCAAAAAAATATTTTTCATTCTTAGTTAAATGCAAAACATATTCATGATTAATTGTACATCTATCCTCAACTGATTCTGGCATTCCTTGAGGCTTATGCCAGATTATTGTCTCTCTCCACCACCATCCATCATCCCTCAAAGCAAAAGCCAGCATAAAAGGTATTCCTATCAAATCCTTTCGTTTTATCTTTTCTCTCTCATAATTTACCGTTGCATGCTTATCATCAATTACTATCCATAAACTACCCTCATCCTTCAAAACACGATAAACCCCCCGGAACACTTCAACAAGATTCTGTATGTATTCCTGAGGTGTTTTTTCTATCCCTATTTGATTATCTTTCCTGACAGCCCCACATTTTTTGCAAATATCACGATAAAATAATTTGTTCACATCCTTTTTCTCATAACCTACCCACGTTGTTTTAGACGGTTTAAATAAAGGTTTATGATTACACGAAGGATCACCCCCCTCCCATTCTGCCGTCTGGTAATCCCTGCAATTAAAATAAGGAGGCGACGTAACACAGGTATCTATACAGTTATTGGGGAATGTTTTTAAGATTTCCCTGGAATCACCATGATAAAATTTATTTATTTCCATATTTATTACTATAAAAAACTTCCAAGATAAGGACGCCCACGCTTTAAATTTTGTAAAACTTTTACTTGTTTTGTAATTGTAAATTCATCTTCACGCAAAATTAATACATTTATTCGCATTATACCTACCGATTTTTCCACACCTTTTCTATCCTGGTTCAATCCAAAAAATGCCGTAACGTGACTGAATTTACGTTTATCTTCAGAAAAATTACTCAAAGTAAGAGTGTCTTTCTCATAACTCTCAGCATCACTTTGTGTAACAGTTATGACAAGTGGTTCTCCTTTTTCCTGTGATAATCTTCTCAAGCCTTTCCATATCTCATTTTGTTGATGCCTGAAGTCATATTTTGTCTCAGGCACAATCAAATCGGCATAATCTATTATTATCACATCCGGCACAAAATCATATTGTCTTTCCCACAAATCCAACTTCATTTTTATGCCAGTAATTGTTAATGTATTATTTGGATAAGTAGCAAGCCTGAACGATTTGGCATTTTCTTTAAAAAAATTTCTGTTCATTCTTTCCGCTTCTTCAACTGTGAGAGGACTGGTAGCTTCCACCTTTCGCACCCAGATAGTGCCTATCTCCTCTCTAAAATATCTCTCACAGTTACTACATGGACAATAATCTTCATAATTTTTATAAGCATCTATAATCTGTTCGTATTTGACATCTTTAATATTTTCAGATGGAATATCTTCAAATATGCCAAACTTACAGCTTCGCTCTTCTCTTGTGCATTCATTTGACTGATTATAAATACAATCTCGTACAGGCTCATAATGCTCACAGCAATATTTTAATTTGTTTGATTTTTTTGCAAGATAAATTGATATCCTTCTAAGAAAATCATATTCTGACAAATCTCCCGCCTGGAAAAAGGCAACTCTTCTTCCCTGACTGCAGGCTCTCATCGCCAGCTCTATCAAAAACCATGTTTTACCTCTTTTTTCAGGGGCAAGAAACCCCACCAGCCCTCCACGCACAAGCTGGTCGTTCAAAAAATCTCCCAGTGGTGGAGGATATTTTATAAGACTTTGATTCGCCAGATTAAATGACTCTTTGAGTTTATTTATAGCTTCATCGCTACCAAGTTCAAGATCTCCTTCTATGGTTGCCGGCACAAGTTTAAAATTACTGGCTACATATTCCGCTTTTTCTATTTCTCCACTTTTTGCAAGTTCTTCTATGGAAGACGAATGAAGTAATAACTTTTGCCGGCGAAAATATCGAAGTGTTTCATCAACGTAATACTTTACATTAATATCTTCCTTTTTTGTTTCATTAACTATGCCGGCAATGGTATCTTCTATATCTTCCGCTTCTTCATTTGATATATTTAAAGACTTTATTTTTGTAAAAAATAAATCTTCAATATCTCCTGCCGGCGCCTTATCATACTTACGATAATAATCCAGACACCAGGATGCAATACGCCTTGCCGTCGAACTCTGTAAAAGCGTGGGGTCCCAAACAGACTGAATCGATTTAATATATTCAGTCGAAAAAATAAGACCTTTTATTATTAAACGCTCTTCCATTTTTAAGTAAAATATCTATTTTTAAAAAATACCTTTAATTTACCCCTTTTTTTAAGCATACAGACAGTTTTACCCCCAAGGTAATATTGGATATTTACTTTTATAAAAAATGTCTGTAATCGTTTAAAAATACCCTTAGAATTGATTTAATACTTTTTAATCATTCTCTCCATCTCGTAAGTTTGTCAGCCCAAAATTCCTGTCGTTCTTCATTCCAGTACCACCACCGCCCACCATCAGCAAAACACCATTTGCCTTCTATTCTATCCCACTCACAAGTTTTGCCGGCAATAACTTTTTTAGACAACTTCAAAGGATTCTCATTCTTAATATATCCGTTCGGCCCGTATTTTAATATCTGATTAATCTCATTGTACTTGGACACCATCAAAGGAATGCTCATATTATTCCTGTACCAGGGGTCCTCTATATTCATACACTTTTCAAAAAAGGCACGTAAATGACCCAACATTTTTTCTTTATCGTCATCAGGATATATTTGTTTAAAAAAATTCAAAAGCTTGCCGGCAGCCTTCCTTTCCTTACCTCTGTTCAGGACGTTATAATCACCATGAACCTGAACAAAGGTATCTATTATCCTGTCTATGTAATCAGGATTGTTTTTTGAACTATTTTTTTCAGGAATATTTTTTACAGGAATGTTTGGTTCAGGGGAGAGTGAACCAAGCGCCTGTGAAGGCGCTTGTTCTTTTTCTTTTGTAATAGTTTCTTTTGTAATATTTTCTTTTGTGGGTATCTGTTTGGATACCCCTAAAGTATCTATTTGGATACTATTGAGTATCTGTTTGGATACGGGTATCTGTTTGGATACGGGTATCTGTTTAGATACTATTGATGGTTTTATTTTATCATTTACTTGTTCGGATGCTTGTTCGGGTATAATCCATTTTTCATAATTTTTTTGAATTGAGATTATATTTTCCTGTTGGACTAACATATTTTTTTTAAGAAGTTTTCTTTTTGTTCGAGATAAATTATGAGGTTTAATGCCAGTTATTTCTTCTAATTGTTTTCTGGAAATCCAATCTTCTTTCTTTTTATATCCATATGTTTTCCTGAGGATCGCCAGCCATACGGCAATTTCATAAGGAGATAAAAATCTTGTAACCTTTATAAAATTATCCAGAAGTTCATTGGATAACATTGTGTAACCGTTTTCAACCTGTGGACTTGCCATAAAAATCAAAATAAAAGCCCCTGACAAAAAGAAAATCGCCTCAGGAAAATCACAGCAAAACCTGAGACGGTATCTTCTTTTACCAGGGGCATGATTTTAATATTCAATTTTATTATCATGCGAGTCTGTGATTTTTATTTTATATATTTTGAAACATTATTTTCTTTTAAAACCTGTGAGGAAAAACAAACAAAACCCCACAGGTTTGTTTGCCGTATGCCGGCAATATATAAACACCCACAGAAAGACATACAAAATTAAAAATTAATCCATTAAAAAACAATATTTTTATGATAACACCACTCTTATTTTATTAACAAAATAACCCCATTTTATTAACAATTATAAAGGATACACCCTCTTTATTTTTAGGATATCTTCCACAATATCATCAGCTTCCTTTTGAGTTAATGAAGCGGGGTCATCTTTTATTCTCACTACAAAGGATTCAACCCCACGAAATTTAAGTTCTGAAGCAAGTTTTCTTGCCTGATTTTGTGCTTCTCTGTCATTATCATATATAACGGCTACCTTTTTGAATATATTTGATATTTTGTGGACCTGCTCCAGAGTAAATTGAATGCCCAGTGTTGCAAAGGCTTTTGGACCAAATCTCCATACATCAAAAGGACCTTCTACACATATCCCGGCATCACCCCATTCTTCTGGAATGCCATAAATTATTTTTTTAGGGTCAATTATAGATAATCTTGCAGGACAATTTATATATCTTAGTTTTGCTTTTCCTGTGATATCCCGTGAAGTAAATGAGACTACTTTCCCATTCCAGCGAATTGGAATTATTATTCGATGGCGAAAATTTATATATCGTTGACCCTCTTTCCATAGATCAGGGTCCTTCAGTGGTGCATTTGGGCCAGTTCCCATTAAACCCCATTTTTGCTCAAGATAATCAGCGTCAAATTTTCTTTTGATAAGATATTTTTTATGTTGTTCCTGTAAAGGAGTGGTATTGTCAGGATATATTATTTCAATCATGTGTTCTTCACGTGGGAGAACTTTTGTAAGTATTTTACGGGGCGTCATTCGTTTATATCTCATAACTAATTTGAAGGCTTCACTTCTGTCCACCCCGATTAATTTTGAAATAGTTTCAACGGTAGGATGCCAACCACACCTCCAGCATGAAAAAAAGTCATACTGTAAATTTAAACCCAGATGATTTGAATGGTCATCACAAAAAGGACATTTCAAGCCTATCCATCCGTTTCCAATATTCTTACCCTGTTCAGAAAATGGAATTCTGTAATCAATTAAAAGTTGTTTCAAGCTCATTGACTGGTCGTTTTTAAAACACCATTTGACAAATATATGAATTATTGATAAATAAAAAAATAAATTATCAGTGCCGGCAAGATTTTAACCGGCACCGATAATCTATTGGTTTTTGTCTTCTTCCTTGATTTCATCGAAATCCGGGACATAGCTTCTTATCAGTTCTGTTAATAAAGTTTCTCTTGCCGGCAAATTCCCATCAAGGATTAAACTTAAATTTTCCTGTTTCAAATCAATTATTTGCATCATCTTATCTTCAATAGTGTTTTCTGAAATAATGTAATAAATATTAACAGTTTTATTTTGTCCTATTCTATGACATCTATCTTCAGCCTGAAGTAATTCTCCTGGGGTCCAGGGGAGTTCTATAAATGCCACATAAGATGATGCTGTCAAAGTAATTCCCACGCCGGCAGCTCTTATGTTACCTATAAACAGTTTTGTATTTTCATCGTTCTGGAATCTGTCAATAGCCATTTGACGTTGTTGTTGTGAACATGACCCGTCTATTTTAACCGCTATATCTTTAAATTCTTCCATTAATGTATCAATAATATTTCTATGAACACAAAATATTACAAGTTTATTTTCCACGTTCAAAAAATCTTTTATCCACTGTTTTACTGAATTTATCTTGCCGGCAGACGCAAGTTGTTTTAATGTATTCATTCTTATTAAGGATTCTGCCTTCAGCGCTTTTCGTGCTGCTTCACTTCCCTTGGCTTCCTGGATAAAGGCTATTAATGATTTTTCAGCAAAATTGTATTCACGCCTATTTGAAATAGATACTGGAATGATAGACCTTATCTTTGCCGGCAATTCTTTTAACACATCTTTTTTAAGACGCCTTATCATTATAGAACTTACAAGTATCTTATGCAATTCTTTGGCGTTTGAACATCCTGAATAATCCCAACCAAACCCTGTAAATTTTGGATTACAGTATTGCCTTAAAAAGGCAAGTTCGTTTGGGAATAAATTTGGGGATATTAATTTTATTGCATTGTAAAATTCAGCAGGACGATTTACTATTGGTGTTCCACTTAATGCAATAATGTGATTTACCGATTTTGCTATCATTTTTGTAGCTTTTGTACGCCTCGCTGAATTTGATTTAATGTAATGACATTCATCAATTATTATTACTTCTGGAGATAAACGCCTTAATTCATTGAGCCATACCCATAAAATATCATAATTTATTATTACAATATTTCCTTTGATTTCTTTTATGGCAGATCCTGATATGATTTCAACATTTGCATCATGGACCCATTTGAGTGTTTCACGCATCCAGTTTATTTTCAAACTTGCCGGACAGATTATTAAGACTGGTCTTTTTTCAGGATGCATTTGAAGCCATGAAAGGGCTTGGACCGTTTTACCAAGCCCCATTTCATCGGCTATTAATACTCTCCCATTTCGCATCTCAATAAATTCAACCCCTTCCCGCTGAAATGGATACAGGTTTGCCGGCAATTTATCAGCTATTTTTGTCTCAACTATTTTTTTGCGTCGGGACAATATCATTTCCAGTGAAGACGGCACTGGCATATCCCATTCCTTTAATTTTGAAATTATATCATGGCGGACTGGGCAATACCAGGCGTCTTCATCTTTTGAGTAATCCCAGTTTGGCAGGGATCTTATTTTGAAAAGAGTGTCAAGGTCGGTGCTATCAAATTGGATTCTAATACGCCAACCTGAATACCGCCTGATAGGGTCAATTCGTATTTTCTGCATTTAGTTTTTCAAAAATTTACTGTTTAAATATATTAAAATGTATTCAAATTTTAAAGCATCACCGTTAATTTTGTTTTTTTGGATGTAATTGAATGTTTTTTTGAATGCTTTTTGAATAGTTATTAAAGACTTACCCTTAAACATTTTACCCAAAATAGGTATATTTTCATTTGTATCGAGAATAATACCTAAGGCATATTTTATTTTTAGTGTATCATTATCTATGATAAGCGGCCAGGGATAAAAATACCATTTGGAGCCAAAATTATCTAGTGTTTTTTGAGCATCTTCGATGGAATCATGTATGCTATCTGTCACATAAGATCCATCAAATGACATGCAAATTAATTTGTACTTTTTTGTTTTCATAGTTTTGAAATTTTAAATCTTTTTTTCATCTTTTTAAATTTTAGAATTTTCAATAATTTCTTTGGCATACTGCACCAGACCATGTTTGATGCTTATTTCAAATATGGTTTTCAACATGCTGGAAGGAAATAAAGCTTCTTTTGCTTCATTATAATCCTTCCTGGCAGTTTCAATTATTTCAGTAAACTTCTCTTTTGAAGTACTGTTTATATAATCCACTGCCTTCTTTGGCTCGAAATCTATGCCATTTGTAATAACATATTCTTGAATTGTATTTAACAATTCATTTTTTAAAAATTTTGACAAATCTTCCATTTTTTTACATTTTTAAATTTTCATCAAATTCATCAATTAAAATAGCTAATTGTCGTGAATCATATACGAACATTTCATCGACAATATCTTTAATTATTGAGAAATCATTATGCTGGATAGCTTTTACCCAGACATGCCACAGGAATTCATCATTTAAAACCTGCAAAACAAGTTCTTCATCTGAATAATTTCTGATATCTGTTTTCATAACTAAATAATTTAAGGTTAAACATTAAAAAGATTATCAGGTTTAGCTGCATTTTCCGGATGCACACAGCCAGGATTTTGAAATTGCCATTTGAATTCATGAATTTTATCAAATCGGCTATTTGCCGGCACAATTACATAAACCCATTTGCCAACTGTAGGATTCCATCTTTTGACTAATCCACATAGCTGGCACTGGCATAATCCAATGCCTATTTTTGTCCACTTATGTTTTATCATAAAATGATATATTACATACAATTACAATCGCAAGCATCAGAAAAATAGCAGGGATTTAATTTATTACCAATATTCCAATCCTGCCAATTATTGTATTTTTCAATTTTCTTGCCGGTTGCATATATTATTGCATCAGGCTCTATTTGAAATATTTCATCAAATAGATCTCCGTGTACATGCCATCATGCACTTGGGATTCTATGATTGGTCCACGGCGAACGTCTTGAGCCAGGGCCTTTGGATTCTTTTATTCTCAAGGTAAATCTTACACGTTTACCCTGCTGCTCTATTTCTCTAAATTCGATGTTGCCCTCATATTTTTTATTTATTATTTTGAGGGCTTTTTGAATTGTTTCAATTTTTGCGTTTGTTTTCATACTTTTTAAAATTTTTGTTTCTCGGCAATATTACCGATTGCCATTTGCCGGCAATTCGATTGCCAGCGTCACGCCATTTGGCAAATGGTGTAAATTAAATGCCGGCGCAGTTTTCCACGCCGCATTTAAGGGTATCCTAAATAATAAAATACCGGCATAGTTTAGACTATGCCGCATTTGATTGCGCTTTTTATGTTTGTTATATTTCTAAATAATCTATATCTTTATATTTGTTTTTACAGTCGTTACAAATTCCTGTTACATTAAATGCCAAAGGTTTTCCACAATATATACAATATTCATTGTATTGCTGTGTATCTGCCCACCAGTTTTTATATGACTTTTGGTATTTATATACAGGCTTTGGTATATTATATCTGTAAATATCCTGTAATTTACACAATTCCGTAGCCAATAAGAATGCGTGATACATTTCATTCAGGACCACAAATTCCTGGGTACTATGATGACAATAGTAACCGCAGGACATGTTGGCGCATGAAATGTTCAAGCCTCTTTCCTGAATTATAAAGCAATCGGTCATTAGACCGTGCGTATGTGAATACGCAAATTTTTTCAATATTGGATTTATACTTTGTTCAAACCGATTGCTTATTGTTTTACAAAAGTTATAGTTAGTAACAAAATCATTATTGCCCCATCTGTCAATGCCGATTAGATATCGGCAGTTTTTGAAAAACGACAGATTTACATTTTCAGAGCCATCGGCTCCACTTTCCTCTCTACTACAGAGTACAGCTTTTAAGATTGGCTGCGTTTTTAACAAACGCAGGATAATCCATATCCCGCATTTGTCATCGCCGCCAACTCCAATTTGTTTTCCATTTTTGTCTTCGGCGACTATAATGATATGTCCTGTTTCCTCATGCTGACTAATTTTAGCATGGAGACCATTTGGATATGTGTGAACAGTATCTAGGTGGGCTGTGAAGCACGGATACGACTCGGCAAGTCCTTTTGTTATAAGGATATTGCCATAATCGTCCATTTCAAAATTTACATTTTTAATTTTTGAAATGTAATTAATAATATACTGAGTAATAAAATACTCGTTATTTGATGTGCTTCTAATGTTAAACACATCGAGGGTTTCATTAATAAGCACATCTGGAAAATCCTGGCATACTGCCAGATTTTCCTTCTTATACATGTTAGCAGCACTCATTTTGTATTTCTTCTTTTATTTTTTCGTAGCAGTTTTCACAATAATATTCGCCTTCGTGGTGAATCATATCATCTTTTCTCACTAATTCGCCACATTTATCACAATAGATGTAGCCAAGTGCATCTATACAGTCTTGGCACATTATTTCACCATCTATCGTGGATTCATAGTTGTCGGTCCATTCGCCACAATTATCGCAGATCTCATATCCACGTGCTCTGGCACAATCTACACACAAATAATTTATTGCATGACTTTCATTGCAATAAATTTCGCCACAGCGATCACAAATGAAGAACCTCTCGTCGAAGCATGTTTCACAATATGCATAGTCTCCTGCCCGTATTACATCCTCTTCATGTAATGGGTCCCCACAAGCATGGCATCTGCATTCATATCCGAGAGGAACTCCGCCTGGATCTCTTAATTCGTAATCGCCATGATACGAATTAAGATTCATGGCTTCTTCATCAAGCCATGATAGTGTGTCCATGTAAGGACTCCCTTTATGTTTTAAATAATTTATTGCCTTATCTGGGAGATCTACATATATAGTGCCACTTAAATATGTTCCATTTAAATATAGAGAACTGCTATCAAAAGTTCTATATATCCAACCGTTCTCTTCGGCAACACTAATTAGATATTCTTGGATTGTCTCATCGCCATAAATACGATCCAAGAATTTCATTTTATTTGTCTTTTTCTCCAAATACACATCCCACAGCAAGGCTCTAAATATAAGTCCGCTGTCATCTTTTCCGTATAGAATGCTGCAGTCAGGGATTAAGTCGTAAAAATGGCTAAAATTCCTGCAATTATGGCCGCTTTCGGGCCGCATGCAGGAATTTTTTAACCAAACTCCGGCATTCTCACTTGTAGGCATATTGTATACCTTTGAAACTTCAGAAGAAATTTCAAAAGGTATTTCACTATTTACAGCTTTTATTTTTGCTGTAAATAATTCCAAAAGACGGAGCCATAATTTTTCGTTCAGACTCTCATCTTTCACTGAATGTGCTGCCTCAACATCATAAAATATAAATAATTCCTTAAGTAATTCAAGGAATTTTGACGGCTTAATTTCCTGCCGTCCTTCTTTTCTCCACCTGCCGTCGTCGGTAAGTGGTTGAATCCCATTTTTTGTGGGCCAGCAGGTTACTTTTTTACTTTTGTTGTAACAAAAGTAATTAAACTCGCCGGCGACGGAGCCAACAAAGACCATGTCAAAATCATTTAAGGACAATATACGCTGTGTATCAAAATACACAGCATATTCTTTCTCGTTTAGCTTTATGGTAATTTCTCTAGGAATTGTACCATAAAGCCGCCTTGAAAAAATGATTTCCATTTTTTTTTGTTTTTTTAAAAAAAATGAAGTTTCTCGGCAATATCGCCGATTGTCATTTGTCAGGGATTCGATCCCTAGCTTCACGCATTT
>Ga0208198_1002974_pt1 | contig 12106 bp, 18 predicted proteins | sample AD_JPNTR2_MetaG_FD_184446 | JGI IMG/M metagenome (GOLD analysis project Ga0208198, IMG submission 184446) | Active sludge microbial communities of municipal wastewater-treating anaerobic digesters from Japan - AD_JPNTR2_MetaG (SPAdes) (version 2) | ecosystem: Engineered > Bioreactor > Anaerobic... | reverse complement strand
AAAATCTTATATAACGTCTATCTGGGAATCAATCAGGGCAACTATAGCTGACAAGATAGAAGCCGCAAAAAGCGTTATAACGAACGTGGTCAACGCTATATCCAGCACCATTACGAGCGTATTTGACAACGTTAAATCGGTCGTTTCAAACGTCTGGGAAGGTATCAAGAGTTCAATAACAAACAGCATAAACAGCGCAAAAAATACCGTATCGAACGTTGTTTCAGGTATCAAAAGCACAGTGAGCAGCACTTTTGAAAGCCTTAAAAGCAGCGCAACCAATGTCTGGAACGGTATCAAGAACGCAATCAAAACGCCCATTGAATCTGCTCGTGATTTAGTCAAGAACGCTATCGACAAAATGAAGGGCTTCTTTGATTTTGATTGGGAGCTTCCTAAACTAAAGCTGCCACATTTTTCTCTGACCGGAAGTTTTAGTATCAGTCCGCCTTCCGTACCTAAATTTGGTATTGAATGGTATGCTAAAGCTATGAACAAGCCTATGCTGCTGAACAGTCCTACAATATTCGGTATGCAGGGAAATAAACTTCTCGGAGCAGGAGAAGCAGGAGCAGAAGTCGTCGCCGGTGCTGATAAGCTCATGGATATGATACGTTCCGCAGTAGATACCAAGAACGGACCTACAACCGGATCAGACTTCTATACAATGATGAACGCTTTCAAGGCAGCACTCCGTGAAATGAAGGTTGAAATGGATTCTGACGAAATGGGAAGATTTGTTGAACGTACAGTAGCTGACGCAATTTATACATAAGGGGTGACACTGAATGAATTATGTGATTCTCAATGGGAAAAAAAGTACAGCCGTGCAAGGGCTTCTGATTCAGGAACTGCCGCCCGTATCAAAGCCACAGATCAGAAGCAATATTGAAACCATAGACGGAAGAGACGGAGACATTATAACAAAGCTCGGTTATGCTGCATATGATAAGCAGCTTGTAATCGGGCTTCGTGGTCAGTACGATATTGACGATGTTATTGAGTATTTCAACAGTGAAGGAACTGTCACGTTCTCCAACGAGGACGATAAGTATTATAACTTCCAGATACTCGAAGCAATCGACTTTGAACGGCTGATAAGATTCAGACAGGCGACTGTCACCTTTCACGTTCAGCCGTTCAAACACTCACTTTCAGAAGGGAATACGCACTATACTTTGAAAAATAATAGTGAAATCCTTGTGAATAACAGCGGCAACATCTACTCAAAGCCTGTTATAACTCTTTACGGCTCTAATACCTGCGGTATATATCTCAACGGCTCGCAGGTATTTTCAATAGATTTTGGCATAAACGACAACATCACCATTGACACCGAAGCTCTCGAAGCGTACAGCGGTACAACACTGAAAAACAGAATTGTCACAGGTAACTATGATAATTTCTATCTTCCTGTTGGAGCTAATACGATCACGTTTACAGGAAGCGTGACGCAGTGTTTCATCAGGAACTATTCGAGGTGGATATAATGAAAATAAATCCGAAAAAAATCAAAATTCGTCAGCCAAAAGTCAAGATCATAACCGGGCTGAAAACAATCACTCGTGAAATCAGCAGCGGCAACGTCGCTTCAAATGCTTATCTTATATGCAATACAGCCGGAGCAGCCTTGCTCGGCGTTATGGAGTATCTTGACCCTAACATCATACTTGCGGATTGGGAACAGGGTACTATAACAAGCAGCGGCAACGCTAACAGCGCCGCCAACATACGCACACCGAATTATATTGATCTTCCGCAGGGCGTAACATCGGTATATTTTATCGGCGGTAATAATGCAGGAAAAGCATTACAATTCGACCTGTTGACATACGATGAAAACAACAACTTGTTAGAGGATTTATACTGGTATGGAGTGGGCGCAAATATTTCTATCGCAAACACCAACGCTGTAAAATTTAGAGCGGTAATGTGTTTTTCAAACAACTCTAATATTACACCGGCAAATGTCAATAATGTGAGAATGTTCTATACAACCGAGGAGGTATGAAACTATGAGTATATCAAGATTTAATTTAGAAACGCCCGCTAGTAATATGCAGCCGCTCTACAACTTTTTGAACACAAACAAAGCTGGAACATTTCTTGATGATGTTACAATCGAGCTAAGTGAAGATACCACTAAACTGACAATTTCCACGGCTAATGCAACATTCGAAATTAGCGCTGGCACAATTGCAGGAACTGCCAATATTGCAACCTTTACAGCAAATGTAACAAGCTCTCTCGCAGCAAGGGACGGAGTTTCTGGCTTTTATCCGGTCAGAATAAAAGGCGCAATTTTATGCAATAAGGGACTAATTTTCGATGTTTCCAGTGATTATGGCCACTCTCCGGAGATAGCGCTTACTGTTGACAATATCGGAGAATTAGCGGTAATTTTCAAATATCGCAGCTCATTTCTTTCTAGTGGTCCATCTGTTTCCGTAAATAGTATATCAGGTTATCGCATTACTGCAACAGGCTCAAGCTCACAGGCAACGGTCGCACTAACGCCACAGTACGGAGCGCGGAAAACCAGCCTTGCGCCAATCGTTCCAATGTGCAATGACAATTCAATTTCGCTGCCGTATGCCTACGCCGCATTGCACACGCAGGCTCCTGACGTTGGCTTACAGTCAATGAGAATGAACGGAAGTAACTATATCACAAACGGAGTATGGTACATAAAGGATGGTGAGTGATATGAACATAGATGTTATTCGTGGCGACACAATAAACATTCAGTTTGAGATCGATTCAGATACCGTGCTGAATCTTAATGACGAAGGATTTACTGTTACATTTTCGCTTAAAAAAGCAGCAACCGACACGGCGTATATATTCCAGAAGGACAAAACGGCAGTAACGTCACCAGCCGACAACGTATTTATCTTGCGAATAGCTCCTGAAGATACAACAAACCTCATACCCGGACTCTATTTCTACGACATACAGCTCGGAATTGGCGACGACATATACACCATAGCTCTTGGCAAATTCAGTCTAAACATTGACATAACAAGACCGCCTATTGTTTATCCTGAATTTCCGTTCCCAGACATAGACGGTGACGGAATTATAACTGCCAATGACGCTTCAATGGTTATGAACGCGTATATGAATACCAGAACTGGCCAGCCATCAGGACTTACGCCAGAACAAGAAAACCTCGCAGACTGCGACCGTGACGGATATTTTGACGCAACAGATGTGTCGCTCATAATAGACTTCTATACAAGATGTGACAGGGGCAAATACGAGAACAATCAGACTGGCTGGACATTATTCATGTCAGATAACTATGAGCCGCAGGGGTGATGAACTGTGATAAAAATATTCGGCCTTACCGACACTGAATACAGCTCAAATGGCGACAAGATCTTACAGCCTACAAAGTGCAGGATTCACAAAAGGGATAACGGCGAATATTACGCTGAAATCGAGTGCAGTTCAGATTATTCTGAATACATTCAGAACGGCAGAATCGTTGTTTGTCCTACGCCTACAGGAGAACAGGCTTTCCGCTTTCTGAATCCAGAATTGAACAAAAAGAAAATCAGAGTAAAAGCAAAGCACGTTTACTACGATTCAGAAAACTATTTGATTCGGGATTCATATGTAGTCAATCTGAATTGCAATCAAGCTCTCGAACACCTTAACGCTGCCACAGACAATGAAAGCCCATTTACGACGCTTTCAGACGTTGCAAGTATAAATTCATTCAGGTGCGTGCGAAAGTCGCTTACAGAAGCCGTAAGCACTGTTCTGGAACGTTGGGGCGGTCACCTTGTAAGGGACAACTTCAATATCGCAATCAGGGCAAGTATTGGAGCTGACAATGGCGTTACAATCAGGTACGGCAAAAACCTGAAGGAAATCAAGAAATCTGAGGACTGGAACAACGTTGTAACGAAGCTCCTTCCGGTAGGTAAAGACGGACTGCTGCTTGACGAAGTATATCTTTATTCAGAGCAGCAGTACGCACTGCCGTACACAAAAACGGTATCCTTCGATCAGGATATTGAGCAGGAAGAAAACGAGACTGACGACGCATACAACTACAGGCTGAAAGAAGATTTAAGGCAGCAAGCAACAGCGTATTTGACTGAGAACTGTGTACCGAAGATAAACTATACTGTAAAAGCAAGTATCGAAAAAATAACCGATATTGGCGATACTATAGACGTTATCGACGAAACTCTCGGAATCAGCCTTACAACACACGTTATCGCCTTTGAGTATGACGCTATTCTCGGAAAGTTTATACAGGTCGAATTTGGCAACTCAAAAGAAAAGCTGTCAGACCTAATGTCAGATGTTGCGGCGAATACAAGCCAGCAGATAACCGAACGAGATCAGGAACTGTCTGTAAAACTTTCCGAAGAACTCTCAGCAGCCGCAGACAAAATCTGGGGCGCACTCGGAAGCTCGTACTGCATATATCAGGGCGATCAGATATTGATTGTAGATAAGCTCCCGAAGGAAGAAGCAATCAACGTTATGCGAATAAATTCAGCCGGTATTGGCTTTTCTACATCAGGAATAAATGGAGCTTTCACATCAGCATGGACCCTTGACGGAACGCTGAATATGCAAGCTATAAACGTTATAAATCTCGTGGCGGACCTTATCAAAGGCGGTACGCTGAAACTTGGCTCAAATCTCAATGAGTACGGTCAAATCAAGATATATAACGAAGCTAACACTCTAATCGGCACATTCGACAAAGACGGCGTTGTTCTTTACGGTACAAACGGAACATATCTCGTTATGAATCCAGTAGTCGGCTTTGCTGGCTATGATTCAGGGGGAAATCTGACCTTCTGGGTGTCCGAAGACGAATTTCACATGAAGAAATCAGTCGTAGAAGAAGAAATAACGCTGTGTAGCAAGGTGAGATTTATTCCAATAACTTTATACGATACAGACGGCACAACCGTAATAAACGACGGTATCGGGCTTGTATCAACGAATTAAGGGGTGATATAATGGCAAGCTCCGGCAGCTTTAATACGACAGGCTATCAAGGCAGATATTTGACTTTTTCGTGGTCAGTATCATCTCAGAGCGTAGCCAATAACACGACCACTATTGCATGGACCTTAAAAGGAGCAGGAAACGCACAGTCGAGCTGGTACAGGTCAGGAAATTTCAAAGTCGTTATAAACGGCTCGACCGTATATTCATCAAGTACGAGAATACAGCTCTATGACGGCACGCTCGTTGCTTCAGGCAATTACACCATGACGCATGATACTGCCGGAAATAAGACCTTTTCTGCGTCTGCTGAAGCCGGTATTTATACCGTAGCCGTCAACTGTTCCGGCTCTGGCTCGTTCACACTCCCACAGATAGCAAGGGCGGCGCAGATCACGTCTGCACCAAACTTCACTGACATTCAGAATCCGACGATAAATTATCAGAACTCTGCCGGAAATAGTGTTTCAAGCCTTCAGGCTTGTATTTCGCTTACAGGCAGCACTGATAATATAGCGTACAGGGATATACCGAAAACCGGAACGTCGTACACGTTCCAGCTTACAGAAGCAGAACGAAACGTCCTCAGAGCAGCCGCACCAAATTCAACCACTTTGTCGGTGATCTTCTACGTCAAGACGGTTATATCCGGTCAGACTTTCTACGAGACAGCAACCAGAACAATGACAATCGTTGACGCAGCTCCTACAATGTCAAATCCGACGTATCAGGACAGCAACAGCACGACCGTTGCAATTACTGAGAACGATCAAAAGATCATTCAGAAGCACAGCAGCCTGACGATTGCAATTCCAGCAGCAACGGCGCAGAAGTACGCCACGATAACGAAGTATCAAGTCACCATAAACGGCGTAACGAGAGAACAAGCAGCAGCAGGGAATATGAGCTGGGGCGTTCTCGATGTTTCAAGCAACATCACGGCAACTGTCAAGGCTATTGACAGCAGGGGCAACAGTATAACGAAGTCGCTTCAGATCATCGTTGAAGCATGGCAGCAGCCTTACGCAGTTATAACTTGCAGCCGAGAAAATAATTTCTATACAGATACCGTTCTGAACGTTTCTCCGACCGTTTCCAGCCTGTCTGGTAAAAACAGTGTAACTATATCAGAACAGCACAAGAAAACGTCTGAGAGCGCATACAGCACGCTTGCGAACGTTCCTGCAAACACTGATACAACATTACAGCTTGACAATCTTTATGACTGGAATCTAAAAATAATAGTCTCAGACAGGCTTGCAAGCACGACGTATAATATTACGGTCCAGAAGGGTATGCCGATTGTATATTACGACCGTCTCAAAAACTCCACCAGCTTTAACTGTTTTCCAACGAAGGAGAACAGCGTTGAATCTCAGGGGCTTGCACTCGACGATGTTATATACATAGGCTCGCAGCAGCTTTACGACTATTACTACTTTACAGCAGCAGGAACAGTAACGTTGCTCGGCGCATACGACTACAGACTTATCGAAGGCATTTTCAACGGAATCACAATACCCGACGCATACGAGAAGGCATACAGGCTGACTGCTCAGGTCACCACGAGCAACAACAACCACGTCGGTGCAGAAATAGGCGGTATGTCCTGCTCCGGCGGTACTTGGAGCGGTGACACCTTCCGAATACCTATATCAAGCAGGATAACGAAGCAATCAGAGCTGACACTTGAAACGACGTTCAATTACAGCAAGCAAGGACTGAATTTGAAGGTCACAAACTCAGGAAATTATAACGGCTCGATATTCGCAATCACAGTACACGGCTATATCGTCAAAAAGTCGTCAGACTTCACAGCAACATGGCAGAAGGCAGCTGCGTTCACGTGGGCTGAAATCAAGAATAAAAAGTGGGAGGATTTGAAGTATGGCAAGTAATACAACAAACTACAGCTGGACTAAACCAGACTACGAGGACGACGCTGATATTATGGTTATAAATAACACAATAGACAGTATCGACGCAGACCTTCACAACATCAATGAAACTCTTTCAGCTATCAATACGGCATTTCCGATGATGATGAGGAGAGGAACTGCAACTATGAACTCGGAATCAGGATTCGGCTTCGACGATATTCACGAAACTATATACTACAGATATACAGCTTCTGCTGTCGGAAATCCTGTTGCCAGTGCCTACGGCATTATTATTACATTCGCTTTCACGTCTTACATTGTGCAGATCCTGTTTTCCAACACGTCTTCGACAAACTGTGAACTGCGTTACAGATTTTCCGTAGACGCCGGCACAACTTGGCGTGCCTGGCACTTAGTGTCAGCAACGGCACAGTCGTAAAGGAGGAAAAAATGGACAGCTCAATTATCGTATCTATAGTATCAGCAGCCGCCACCATAACCGGCGTAATTATATCCACCAGAGCAAGCAATCGAGAAATACAGCACAAACTTGAAACACATCAAGCCGTGATTGATACTAAGATAGACAACTTGACAGCAGCAGTGAACAAGCACAATCATTTCGCAGAGCGTATGCCAGTAGTCGAAGAGCAAATCAAAGTTATCAATCATCGGCTCGACGATCTCGAAAGGAGCGAGAAATGAAAGAGAAGTTATGCAAGTTAATTGACGTAAAGTCTCTCGTAACACTCACTCTCACAGGCGTATTCGCATATATGAATATCGCAGGGCTGGAAGTTCCTGAGACATTCAAGACAATCTACGTTATGATTATAGGCTTTTACTTTGGCACTCAGGCAACGAAAAAACAGTAAAGAAAAAAGGCAGCTATCCGGCTGCCTTTTTTTATTCTTCTGCATTACGTTTCTGGGCGTATTCTTCAATCTTTTCAACGCACCAACGTTCAAGGTACGGAGCAGGTTTACGCTCGCCGTAGCACCAGTTATGGAACGTTCTCAACGGTATTTCTTCAGCTCGTGCAAATTCAGACATTCGCACACCGTTCTTTTCAAGGGCTTCTCGTATAGCGTTCTTTTCATTCATAGTCAAAATACCTCGTTTCTTTCAATTTCTTCTCGAACTGTTTAGCTTTGCCATAGAAAAAACCAGCTTTGTAATCGCTATCAGCATTTTCTGAAAGTCTCAGATACATCTTGAAAAGCCTTCTGAGCTTCCTTCTACGCTTCAGAATATCCAGCTTGGGCGAAAGCCTTTCGTATATCTCACTCAGTACGAAAAGCCATAGGCAGACCTGAATAATTGCTGTCATTGTGCTTTCACTTCCTTCTTGAATTTGGCTTCAGAAAGCTGCCGATGTAGTCTCTCGTACCTTCATCAGCTTTTTTGCTTTCAGCCTTCATTGCTTCCAGCTCCCGGCGGTACTTCCTGTAATCAGAGCAGAACTTGTGACAGCCTATCGCCCTATTTTTACAGTGATAACATGAACATTTGAGCATTGCTTCCAACTCCTTCATATTTGCCGTATAACAACGCTGAGCGTTTGGCATAGTAATTATATTGCTTTACTCCTGAGAACGTCTCACAACGCATTGTGGACGCTCTCAGAAGCATTGAGGATAACAACCTGAGTTGCTATTCCCTTTTCCTTATAAGCGTTCGTATATGAATCACGGATAAACATTGCACAGGCTTTTGAATGGGATTCAGCCATTACTGTAAACGTGTTACGCATTTCTGTGTAATATCTCACGTCGTAAGGAACATCTGAGAAATAACCGATATAATATTTCATCACTTCCTGCCTTTCTGCCGGATTTAGCCGTCCGGCTCGGCTTGGTTTATTTAAGTATGTTCTGAATTTCCTTCAACTTCATTCTGGCTTCATAGCCTTTTTTGAATTCTGCACGGTAAAATTCAAGATTTTCTTCCTGTTCTTTGAGCTTTTCTTCGTATTCAGCTTTCTGCTGGTCAAGGAGCTTTCTGAACTTGTACTCCATATCCCACTTGCCTGACTTCTTATCTTTCAGCCATTGCTTGCAAAACTCGTCTTTGTAAGGAGTATCGGCTTCGTAGTAGGATTCTTCGATGTAGTGATATTCTTCATCAGAAGGAGTGTACTTCGTTCTTTCAATGAATTCCTGTTTCATCATAATTATTCGCCTTCCTTTCGGGCTTTGGTTTGTTTCTGTGATTTTATTATATACCCATTGGGCGACAAAGTCAAGCGTTTTGACAAAAAATTATGCTCAACAGGCGTAATTTGTACACTTGCACAAAAAAGCCCATTGAGCATTGTATATAATGAACATTAAGGGAAAAGTGGAGCAGGGGAAACTGATATGAAAAAAGCTCCCACTATCGCAGGAGCTTTCAAACCAAAACCCGAAAAGCAATTCCGAGAACTTTCCGGACGCTTATATGTTATCACGTTTCAGCAGTTTTGTCAAGTCCTTTTTCCTTCTCAGCTCTGAGCCGGAGAAGGAGCAGCAGAACACGCTTGTCAATCAGTACACCGGAGGAGCAGGGGCGGCGCATATTCTTTGCAACCTTCAGAAGTAATTCGTCTCGTTTCATTTATTCGATCTCCTTTATTTCAATTTTTTTGAAGTAGGCGAGCAGCTTCTTTTTGATCTTATATACAGGAAGCTGCTTTGTAAATCGTGACTTCACATCTTCGACAACTGTCTGTTTCTTTTCCAGATCATAATAAATGAAGTCGGCGTAATAGCAGATTGAGCGATACGTTTTTCCATTCAGCTTGAATGTTGGTACAAGCTCAATTTTATACTGCCGTTCCAGCTCCGTAATATATCCAGCATTTTCGAGGATTCTCAGCTCGATATAACGATTCATTTCTTTTTTTGAATCAAAGGTCATACCGTCGTATACAACTTTTTTTTGATTTGTATTTACTCATTCTGATCATCTCCTTCCTTTACAGTCCAAGCAGCTCGGCAAGCTCTCTATCGCTGTCTGCTGCATTTGCTTTTCTACGGTCCACACCTTTTACGATCAGGGGTAAACACATTTCCGATATACGGCTATACAGTCTTGACTTCGCTATATCCCGCGTCTCGCTGAAGTCCTTCGGTGATAGACTCGTCGTAATCACCATAGGAAGCCCGGCACGATAGCGGCTGTCAACTATATTCTGAACTATCTCAGCAACGCATTCGGACTGTCTTTCAACGCCCAGATCATCAATAATGAGAAGGCTGTATTTATTCAGGCTGTCAATATATTCCTGCTTGCCTTCACGCATTCCGTGAATGGTATTTATCAGGCGTGGAAAGTTCGTCATTAAAACGCTGAATCCTTCATCGAGTAAAGCGTTTGCAATACAGGCAGCAAGGAACGTTTTGCCTGTTCCAAATCCCCCGAGGAACATTAAGCCCTTGCCTTTGGCTTTCATCTTCGGGAAGTTCTCAACGTATCGCTGACATATATCAGAAATCTTTGCATTCGCTCGGTCGTCCTCCTCAAAAGTCCATTGCTGCATTTGTACTTCAGGAAATGCAGCTCGACGATTACGTTCTATCTGCTGACGTAAAGCCGCAGCCTTTTCTTCTGCCTTTTCTTTCTCGTACTTCTCAGCTTCGCATTTGCATAGGCAATAGGGCTTTAATATAACGCCCTGCACTTCGATCTCGACCTGCTTTGCCGTCTTACATTTACCGCAGTAACAAAGTCCGTCTGGACCTTTGTAATCGCCCTCTTTGAATTTGATTGGTGATCTCTCAGAGATATTATGCAGTATGGCTGCAAATCCGTTCATTTTTTCCATTTTCTTTCACTCCTTAATATTTTATAAAATCTTCGCCGTAAAGGCTGTTCAAAGTATCTATAACGTGTTTCATTCCCAGACCGTTTTTGTCCGGCTTCCAGATTCCGTCTGAATCATACGAGCCGCCGTTCATACAATAATCGTAATGCTTCGGGTGAGTTCGCTTCAGCCTTTCAAACCTTCCTTCGCCTTTTTCAAGGGGAGCACCAAAGCCGCAGAAGATACAGCCTGTTCTATCCAAGCCTGTGGTGCAAAGTTTACAGCCTTGAATACATTCTTCTACCCATTCAAATAATGTTTGCCCCGGAAGTTGGTCTGGAATATCTTGATAAATATCACCATAAACGCTTGCAATTTTTATATCGTTTCTGCGTATATACTCTAATACGTCCTGCTCAGTCCAGAAGGACATGGGCTTGCTCATTACGTTTTTTGCTTCAAAAGCATTACACCCTGTACGAAGCCAGCCAGACTGTCAGATTTCCGCTGACTTTTGAGAGTTCATCACGAAATAAGGCAGGCGTGATTTCGTCACCCCACCAGGTATCCTCGGAAATGGGACCGTTAAAGAGAAGTTCAGTTTCCGAGGTATCTTCGTTTTTCACGAAGTTCCAGAATTTCTTCATTCTGTTTCCTCCTTCTTGTAATTTACACCAATATAATCAAGAACTTTTCCAAGTCCAAGACCTTGATTATCTGGTAGCCAAACACCGCTTTCATCTGTACCGCCGCCAATGCAATAATTGTACAGCTTGGGATGTGTTTCCGCCAGTTGCTGAAAACGATTAGGTTCCTTTTCAAGATGACAGCCAAACATACAGAATACGCACCCTGTACGGTCAACCCCGGTAGTTCTGTATTTTCCTATTTCATCTATAAAAATATCCCCATACGCTTCTCGTGCATAAGGAATTTTTCTGGTATGGATGTATTCGAGAACGTCCTGTTCCGTCCAGAACGACATTGGTTGTGAGCGTGGACGCTTTGCTTCAAAAGCATTACAGCCGTGAATCAGCCAATGTTCTTTTCTCAGTCGGCTTTCAGATGCCATCGTTGCCACAATAGGAACTCTGCCTGTTTCTTTCTCGTACTGCTTCATAGGATTTTTCTTCATAACTGTGCAACACTCTGAAGAACAATTAAATGGGGCATCAAGCATGAACTTCCATTTTTCGCAGTTAAACTGACTTTTCTGTCCGTTTTTATCTAATGCAAGTCCACAGAGCTTTTTGTAATCAGCATGATTCTCCTCACGTCCTTCTGCAATTGCTTTTTTCGCATACTGAACACGCCTTGCCACTTCCTTTGAAATCACAGGGTATCCGTATTTTTCAATAACTTGTCGGAAGGTCATCTTCGGTCGGACAATGGTTACATTACCGATACTTTTTACAAAAGCCTTGATTTCTGGGTATTCCAAGCCTGTATCCACGAACACAGC
>Ga0208198_1002966_pt1 | contig 12123 bp, 11 predicted proteins | sample AD_JPNTR2_MetaG_FD_184446 | JGI IMG/M metagenome (GOLD analysis project Ga0208198, IMG submission 184446) | Active sludge microbial communities of municipal wastewater-treating anaerobic digesters from Japan - AD_JPNTR2_MetaG (SPAdes) (version 2) | ecosystem: Engineered > Bioreactor > Anaerobic... | reverse complement strand
GCGAGTTTGCATCTGCGTTCCGGCAGTTACCGGACAGACGGAGATCTGCGTGGCGAAGACCCTGAGAGTTCACACCTTGGCCAAAGAGCTGGGCGTTACCAGCAAGGAGGTCATAGATAAGTGCCGGGCCGAGGGTGTGGAGCTGAAGAACCACATGGCCGCAATCTCCGCAGGCTTGGCCGAATCAATTCGCGAGTGGTTCTCCGCCGGCCAGGATGTGACCTCGATCGAGGTGGGCGACCGCGTTGACGTAAGCAAGGTCCGCCGTTCGCGCAAGAAGGCTGCTGAGCCAACCGCTGAGACCGGCGAGGCGGCGGTCGCTGTTGCGGAGCCGGGCGAAAGCCCAGCGCCTGAGTTTCCGGAAACGGTTCCAGAGGCGCCAGAGGCCGAAAAGCCACCCCAACCGGAAGTGCCCGCGGCAGAGGAAGCTGCGCCTGAGCCTCCGCCTCCTGCCCCAGAGCCACAACCGGAGATCTCGCCGGCGCCCCCGGCAGAGGTTCCGGCTGAGCCGGTACAGGAACCGGTGGCCACCCCGCCGGCGCCCGAGCCGCCGCCCCGCCCCGCGCCAACGATACTCCCGCCTCCTCCTCCGCCGCCGCCTGTAAAGCCAGCCGGCCCACAGGTAGTGCCGCGCCCGGCCGAACTGAAGGGCCCGCGCGTCGTCCGAATCGAGGCGCCAGAGCCCGTTCGCCCACCGCGCCCGCGTCAGGCGCCGGCCGCTCGTGGACCGTCGATCGACGTCGTTTCCCAGCCCGGCACCGCAGCCGGCCGCAAGAGTCGCGCTCGAGGGCATGGGCAGGCGGATGAGGGTGACGGGACAAGAATCCGGTCGCGCAGTCCTCGCCGTCACGGCCGCACGGTCGATGTGGGCGAACGCCTGAAAGAGTGGCACGAGCAAGATCTCCTGGAGCGCAAAGAACGTTTGGCAAGTGCGACCGGGATGGGGTTGCGCGAGCGACGAGCAGCCGAGCGCCGCCGGGCCGCGGCTGCGGCGGCCGGGGTGTCTGCGGCCCGTAAAGCGCCTATTGAGCTGACCGCGCCGATAGCGTTAAAGGAGTTCTGCTCCGCCGTTGGAATTCCGTTCTCAACCGTTTCCCAAAAGCTGCTGGAGCACACGAACCGGCTGTGGCGGATTAACGAAAATATAGATGCCGACACGCTTGAATTGTTAACCATGGAGCTCGGGGTGCCGGTGACAATCGCAAAGCAGAAAACCGCCCTTGAGCGCCTGAAGGAACAATTCGACGCACGGCCCCGCGAGCACTTGAAACCGCGCCCGCCGGTCGTCGCAATGCTAGGCCATGTGGACCACGGCAAGACCTCGCTGCTGGATGCGATTCGCAAGGCGGACGTGGCCGCTGGCGAGGCCGGCGGCATCACGCAACACATCGGCGCCTATCGGGTGGAGCGCGGCGATTGGCGCGTGACGTTCCTCGATACTCCGGGGCACGAGGCGTTCACGGCCATGCGTGCACGCGGCGCCAACCTGACGGACGTGGTCGTGCTGGTTGTGGCCGCGGATGACGGGGTCATGCCGCAGACGATTGAGGCGATTAACCACGCCCGCGCCGCGAATGTTCAGATCGTGGTAGCCCTGAACAAGATCGACCTACCTAACGCCGACGTGAATCGCGTTTACTCCCAGCTTGCGGCGCAGGAGCTGATTCCTTCCGAATGGGGTGGCCAAACGGACGTGATCAAAACCAGCGCCACCACCGGCCAGGGCGTCGACGACTTGATCGCGCATTTGAGCACGTTGAGCGACCTCATGGAACTCCGGGCCGACCCGACCGTGCCCGCCAGCGCCACCGTGATCGAGTCCCAGATGAAGGAGGGCCAGGGCGTAGCGGCCAAGGTGCTGGTCCGCGAAGGCACGTTGCGCACGGGTCAGATAGTGGTCTGCGGCGGCGGCTACGGCCGCATCCGCATGCTCCGCGACGACAGGGGCCGAAGGATAAAGGAAGCCTTGCCCGGCTGGCCGGTCGAGGTGAGCGGCCTGGACGAGTTGCCCCAAGCGGCCGACCAGATGTACCAGGTCGATGACCTCAAGCAGGCCAAGGACATCGCGGAGGAGATGCGGCAGCGGCGGCGTGAGGCCGAGCTTGAAGGCCTGCGCAAGCCGCGGACGCTGGAAGACCTGTTGGCGGCCGGCGACGAATCCCAGATACCGGAGCTGAACCTGATCATCAAGGCCGACGTTCAGGGCTCCGTGGACGTGCTCAAGAAGGCGGTCAGCGAGCTGCCCCGTGAGAAGGCCCAATCACGCGTGCTGCACGCAGCCGTGGGCGCCATCAGCGAGGCCGACGTGCAACTGGCGCGTGCCTCGAACGCGCTCATCATCGGTTTTCACGTGGTGGCAGAGGAACGGGCCCGCCAACTCGCGGAAGAGTTGGGCGTGCAGGTCCGGCTGTACCGCGTGATATACGAGATGCTGGACGACGTTCACAAGGCGCTGGCCGGCCTGCTCGAGCCGGTTCAGCGGCAGGAGGTGCGCGGAGCGGCGGAAGTCCGCAAGATCTTCAACATTACGCGCGTGGGGCTGGTGGCAGGCTGCCGCGTGACCAGCGGCGTCATGCATCGCCACCACTTGGTGCGCGTCATTCGGGATGGGCGGGTCGTGGCCGACAACCGCGCCATTGGGTCGTTGCGGCATGTTAAGGACGACGTGCGCGAGGTGCGGGCCGGGCTGGAATGCGGCATCAAGCTGGAAGGCTTCGACGACATCAAGCCGGGCGACGTACTCGAAGCATACGAAGTCGTACAGGTCGCCCAGGAACTCTAACGTCGCGTACCGGACGGTATCCATGCATTACTCGTCGGACCCGGCAGCTTCGGACCTTGGAGGGGCGGAAGTCTGTGGGGTCTTCGATAGGGGCGAGCCTCGGAAGGTGCGGGCCGGCCGGAAGTGGGGCATCAAGCTGGGCGGCGTACGCGAGGGGTATGAAGCCGTGCAGGCGGCGCCGGAACTTTGAGTGACATTGGCGGATGGTGGTTGGTGTACTACGGATCAGGCTCGGCGTTTTCGAGGCCCTTTCCTTGAAGGACAAGCGGCGCGTGGTGAAGGGCCTCAAAGATCGGCTGGCAGCCCGGCATAACATCTCCATAGCCGAAGTCGACGACCTGGATCACCGCCAGGCGGCCACGCTGGCTATGGCCATGGTTGCCAACCAAGCCCGCTATGTGGAAGGTGCCCTGAGCAAAATTGTGGATGAAGTGCGAGCTACCTCGAGTGCGTCTTTGCTGGATTACGATATCGAGCTGCTTTAGAAGTCTTCAGTTGCCCGGTGTTAGAGAGGCCGACCAATTGACACTGACTGACAACTGAGAACTGAGAACCAAAAACTTACGATGTCCCGCCGTACCGAACGCATCGGCAGTGTCATTCGGAATATCGTGTCTGAGGCGATTCAGACCCGGCTGGCGGATCCGCGCCTGGAGCCGTTGACCTCGATAACCCGCGTCGATGTCAGCGCCGATCTATCCCTGGCCCGCGTTTACGTCAGCGTGATGGCCAAGCCGGCCGGCCAGAAGTTGGCGGTGGCGGCGCTGGCCAACGCTGCCGGGCGTCTGCGCGGCGCCGTCGCGGACCAGGTCCACATGCGCCAGGTTCCGCGGCTGGAGTTCGTGCTGGACGACTCGCTCAAGCAGGCCTTCGAGACGGTTCAGGCCATCGATTCAGCGATGGCGGAACTCGGCGAGAAACCGCCGTGGGAAAGCGCGGCGGAAGCCGAGCCCGCGGACGAAGAGGAGCCGGCAGGGGCGGGGGACGAGTCCACGGCGGCCCGGCCCGCGGATGACGCGAACGCGCCGGTGCAGCCGGCTCAGCCTGGAGAGGAGGACCGCTGATCCATGAGGGGCGCTACCCTATGTGCGCGGCGTGTTAAGGCCCTTTTCGGCTCACTGCGTTCAAAGCTGGGCAAGGTTTCGTTGCCGGGCCCCGGCGACCCGCTGACGCAGTGCATACTTGGGATACTCTCGCGTGATGTCCCGGAGCCGAAGGCGCGTGAGGCGTTGGATCGCATCCGCGGGATGGTCGTGGATTTCAATGAGCTGCGCGTGGTCCCGCCGATCGAGTTGGCGCAGATGCTGGGCGACTACCCGGACGTGCGCCTCAAATGCGAGGACATTTCCCGCGCCCTGAACAAGATTTTCGCCCTGCACCACAACGTGACGCTCGACCACCTTTTGGGAATGCCCAAGAAAGAGGTGATCATCTACCTGAGCGGCCTCGACGGACTGGAGGACTACACCCGGGCCCGCATCCGCCTACTCGCCTTGCAACAACACGCCGTTCCACTCGACGAGGCCATGTGGGCCTACGCGCGGCAGCAAGAAATCATCGACCCCCGCTGCCAACTCGGCGAGGCCCAGTCCTTTCTGGAACGCCAGGTAAGCGAAGGCGACGCCTTGGAATTCTATGTTCTGCTTAATCGGCAAGCCTGGGCCGAGATGGGGACGGCCGTGCGGAAACGCCAGGTGGCCCGAATTCTAAGCGTGCCGCCTGACCGCACGACGCGCAACATGCTCCAAGCCATTGGCGCCGGCGCGGAGGTCGATGAGCCCGTCCTCGTTGACGAAGATCTTGAGCTCGAGCCGCTGGCCGACGAGGCCCCGCCTCCGCCCGAGCCGGTCAAACCGGCCGCCGCGGAGACCCCGCCGCGCAAACGCCGGCCGCAGCGTCCGGCCCCCGCCAGACCGGCCAAACAAAAGCCGCCCGCCGCGAAGCGCAAGGCGCCGGCGGCCAAGGCCGCCCCGTCAAAAGCCCCAGAGCGCCGCAAGCCCGCCAAAGCCCCGCGCGCCAAGGCTGCCAAAGCCAAACGTTGACCTGGAATGCCCGAGGGGGCTGGCAGTCTCCGCCGGATGACATTCGCTAATAACGCCGCACCAGGGAGCCCGTCTCCGGACTCCCTGGACGGCTGCGTCATTGCTGCGGCGAAGTCCCAGCCTGGCGAATGCTATTAATCCAACCAGTTGTGGCCTTCAGCCTAGCGATGCGGAGTTATGGTCTGAGAACCTACGGGAACAGGCGGCGTGAGGGGGAACGGCGGACACTGTTCGCCGGGCAGACTGACCACACCACCGGTAGGTACATCACAGGGCACGCGCCGCCACACTACTTTGGCGTCGCAGACCTTCCGCGTCTTCTGAACGTCCGCGAACTCGGCGGGGATGGTAACTTTCCGCGTCGTGGCCGGGCATACCAACTTCTGCCGGCGGACGGTCTGGTACTCAGCCGGTATGGTCACCTTCTCGGCGCACGGCGGCCTTTCCATGACCGTTCTGGCAATTGTCTTCTCAACACAGGGATGTTGCACTAGACAGAAGACGTCCTGCGCCGGCTGGCCCGGGAACGCGACGCACTGCGGCTGCTTATTGACTTGCCACTCGGTGTAGCTGGGCTGGACGAGCACCTTTTCCTCGCGGCACGCGAACTGAGCGGGCGTCACGCGGAGCTCCTCACAGGCGTCTTTCACGCAGATGCGCTCTTCGACCCACTCATACTGCGCCGGCACCACCTCGAGCTGCTCACTGGCCTCGCGCACACATACCCGTTCGGTGTAGGTTTCATACTGCGGCGGGATGTAAACCTTGGCATAGCACTCGCCGGGTTTGGCATTGGGCGGCAAGGCGGACGCTTCGATGTCCTCGGGGCAGGGCGCCGGGCACATGGCCGTTGTGGGACACTGATCCTTTTTGGGGCAGCAGGCGCAGCCGCTTAGCCACACAATCGCCATAGACAATGACAGTACAGACACGATCCTTAACATGAGACTTCCTTCCTTCCAGGCCCTTGGGACTGGGCCAAATGCAGAACCTACGGGACCAATACTGTGCGTCTCGTTCCCTGGGGGTGACGCCAAAGATTACTGTATAGCCAGACTATGAATTACAACTGAATTCTGAGTGAGAGCGGCGTAAGAATTCAGTCCTGACATACAGGCCGCATTTTCGGCGCGCCTGCCGCGTGTGCCCCGCGAGATTAATGCAGGCCTACACCAATGTAATGACGGGGACATCTGCCACGAAGACTAGGCTGCTACGTCGATCTGGTAACGGTCTTATCGGGCTTGGGATGACATTCGAGCACTGCGTTGCTTACGCCAATGTCAAAACGCGTGCTTACGCGCGCGATAGCCGGTCCGGGCTGAAAGTGGCCAGAGAAAACGCACCCCGTAAGTCCCGCGCGCCAAAACGTCGACCCACGCCATACACGCCGGTTACGTCAAGAAGCGGCCCGTTCGAGCGCTGCAGGAGCTTTCGAACTCGGGAGCGGGACCCGGCCAGCCGCGACCTGGCACCGCGACCGGCCTGCCTGCGGTGCGCCGCCGCCAGCTTCATACCCCAAGTTGCGTCAGCGTGCTGTCCCAATCGGAGAAGCGGATCGCGCGATCGTCGATCCAAACGTCCGCGATGGGCTTGCCCATCTCGAGTGCGTCGTAAACGAACCCGTGATCATCGAGCCATTTCTTCGTGACCCGGTATTCCGGCCAGTTGCGGCCCGTATACACGATAACCGTGTGCCCGGCGGCCTTCAGCCGCGCCAGAGCCTCGCGGGCGCCCGGCATCGGCTGGGCCAAGGGCCGCTCGAATGTGCGTTCCTCGGTGCAGATCACGCCGTCAAGGTCGACCATGATCGTTTTGGGGCGGGTCATGCGAGTGCTCCTTGTCGTCAAATCGGCTGGTGGACCAAATTGCCCACTACAGTCTGACAGATGCGTTGGTAATCCGCCATAGGCTCCAAGTCGCCGCAAACCGGCCCTGTCCTATAAAGCGTTTTTGTCCTATAAAGCAAAGCGTTCCGCGATTAGTCTCTTTGTCGTGACGTTCAGAAACGATGGAGAACCCGATGGCGAGCCGGAGTGAGTGGGGCGACGCGGGATTTTCCAGGCACTGTGCGCCTTTTAAGTTACACGCGGCGAAGCGACCTGGCGGCACGCGGCACGCCCGCAGCCGAGGCGCAAGCGCGAGGGCGGCATACGGCTTAGGCTTCACGCTAGTCGAGCTGCTGGTCGTGATCGCCGTGCTCAGCATGCTGATGTCCATCCTGTTGCCGGCGACCAGCGCCGCACGCCGCGCGGCGCGAACCAGCGTTTGCAGCAGCACCCTGCGCGAACTGGCGCGCGGCTGGACCATATACGGCCAGGAGCACGCCGGCACACTGGTCGCCGGCCGGGCCGCAAAGGAGAACGGCACCAACAACTTGTACTGGGTGGGCAACGGCTGGAAATACCGGCCGCGCTGGCACATCACCCTGGGCGCGTCGGTTGTCATTTACGCTTTCAACCAGCCTTCCACGCAAGACGAACATCAGCGCTTTGATAACCGCCTATTGGTCTGCCCCGAGGCGCCCGGGTGGGTCAGCGAGAAGAACACCTCGTACGGCTACAATTTCCAGTTTCTCGGGAACGCCCGCAAGATATCCGGCACGGAGCGCTTCATCAATTTTCCGGTCAACGACAGCCATATCGTGGGCGATACGGTAGTCCTGGCGGACTCGCTGGGCACCGCGGCTTCTTTTCCGGCGGTGGAACGGATGCCGAATTGCCCGGACGGCACCACGGGCGACGTTACTACTGACGTGCGCACGCTGGGGTATCACGGCTTCATGCTTGACCCGCCGCGCCTGACGCCGACCAGCGATAGATGTGACGACAAGAACCGTGACTACCGCAGCGGGCCTGACGCCCGGCACGACGGCAAGGCGAATTTCGCGTTCGCCGACGGACATGTCCGGTTGGCCGGCCCGGAGGCGCTCGGTTACGGCATACTTCCGGATGGCAGCTACGAATTCGGATACGAATTCGACAAAACGCTGGTGACGAACCGCCGCTTCAGCGGAACGGGGCGCGATGATGACCCCCCCAGCATCGTGCCGTGAAGAAGCGCCGGGATTCCCCCGCCCGTTGCCGCCGAGTTTCGCGCGAAAAAAAAAGGGCCGCCGTTTTGCGGCGGCCCAACGCGCTGGAGGGGTAGGAGGGAGTAGGAGGGTCTCTTCACTGATTTATACGAAGTTCCCGAACGTTTGTTGCAGAGATTTGTTGCGGGGGCGCGCCGTTTCTACACATCCTTACAATCGAGTGACGGCCCTGTGCGGAGCATCACGCCCGAATTGGCGTCGAAACCGCTCACGGCGCCTGCTTCGGTGCAACGCTGGACTCGACACCCCTTGTCTGCAACCCCGGCCTCAACAGTTCAAAGGCTTGCCGCCGCGAAAGCCGGCTCCGCACTTAAAGGTCGTCGCCTTCCCTGCGCTCGATTTCAGCGCCTAAATTGCGCAGCTTCTCATCCAGCTTGGAGTAACCGCGTTCCAGGTGGTAAACCCGGTTGACTCGCGTGACGCCGCGGGCGCACAGGCCGGCCAGAACCAGGGCGGCCGAGGCACGCAGGTCGGAGGCCATGACCGGCGCGCCGATCAGGCGTTTAACTCCCTCGACGATGACCGTGGGCCCTTCCTTGTGCAGGAGCGCACCCATGCGGGCCAGCTCGGCCACGTGCAGAAACCGGTCCGGGAATATCTTCTCTGTAATGATGCTGTTGCCGTCCGCCAGGCAAAGCAGGGCCATCATCTGCGCCTGCAAATCGGTGGGGAAGCCGGGGAACGGCTGCGTGGTCACCTCGATTGGCTCCAACCGCCGGGCTGACGAGACGTTCACCTTCTCCGCGCTGACGCGCTCGACCGTGACGCCGATCGCGCTGAGCCGGTCAACGAACGCCATCAGGTGATCCAGCCGGCAGTTCTCGATCTCCAGCTCGCCGTTGGTGATGGCGGCCGCAACCATGAATGTGCCGGCCTCGATGCGGTCGGGGATAATGCGATATTCGCAGCCTTTCAGAGACTTGACGCCCTCGACGATGACGCGCGGCGTGCCCTGCCCGGTGATCGAGGCGCCGCACGCGTTCAAGAAGTTCGCCAAATCCACCACCTCGGGCTCGCAGGCGGCCATTTCGATGACCGTCGTGCCTTCGGACAGCGTGGCGGCCATCATGGCGTTGGCCGTTCCCAGCACGGTGGAGCCGAACGGGCCGCCGAGGAACATCTCGGTGCCGCGCAGTCTCTTGGCCTTGGCGACGATATCGCCGCTGACCAGGTCGATGTCTGCGCCGAGATTTCGCATGGCCCGCAGGTGCAGATTGACGGGCCGGTCGCCGATGGCGCAGCCGCCGGGCATCGAAACGCGCGCTTTCTGCCGTTTGGCCAGCAACGGCCCGAGGACGCAGATCGAGGCCCGCATTTTGCGGACGATGTCGTACTCGGCGTGGCAGTTCATCTCGTCGCGCACCACCAGGCGCATGGCGCCGTCGCTGCGGCGATCGACCTCAACGCCCAGCTTGTTCAGCAGCTCCGCCAGCGAGACGACGTCGGCCACGTTCGGCACGTCGTGCAAAATAACCTCGCCTTCGCACAGAATCGAAGCCGCCATGATCGGCAGGGCCGCGTTCTTGGCCCCGCTGATGCGCACTGAGCCCCGCAGCCGCGTGCCGCCGTTAATTTCGAAATACGGAAGACCCACGCTCAATCCTCATTCAACCGCGGCCGCGTCGGCCGGGCGCCGCGCGTGCACGACGCGCTCGTATCCGGCGGCGTCGCGGTACGTAGTTACATGTTGCCAATGTGACGAATTCAGCAGGCCGCACACCTTGTGCGCCTGGTCAAATGCCATTTCCATCAGCAGATGCCCGTTCGGCGCCAGCCAGCGCGGCGCTTCGGCGATGATGCGCCGGATGACGTCCAGCCCGTCCGGCCCGGCGAACAAGGCCGCATGCGGCTCGTATTTGCGCACGTTCTCCGCGACGGGCGTACCCGGGGCAGTCGCGACATACGGCGGGTTGCTGACGATCACGTCGAACAGAGCAGAGCCGGGGCGCGCGGTAGCAGAGCCGGGGCGTGCCGCCCCGGTGTCGTCCGTTGGCCCCCGCTCGCGCTGCAAGCTCACATTTGCCTCAGCGGGACCCTCACGCGTCGCTTCCCACGGCGCGAACAGGTCGCCGACGCGAAACTCGATCCGCTCCGCCACTCCATGGCGCGCGGCGTTTCGCCGCGCCACGTTCACCGCCGCTTCGGAAATATCGCTGGCAAACAGTGCGGCGTCCGGCAAATTCTTGGCCAGCGCGACCGCGATGCACCCGCTGCCGGTCCCTAAGTCCAAAATTCTGTGCGTGACTTTCCGCCCGGCCGGAACTGCCGAGCCCGCCGGCGCCGCTCGTCCGATGGGCGCGCCCGCTGTGTCTTCCGCACCCGCCGCCACCTGCGCCGCCGCAGTGTCTTCCGTGCACGGCGTCGCTTGCGCGCCGGCCGTGCCTTCTGCGCCCGGCGTCTCTTCCGCGGCTGCTGCGTCCCCTGTACCCGGCGCCACTTCCGTGCCCGCCACGTTTTCAGTGGCGGGCGCCGCGTGCCCGCCCGCCTCGGATTCGCGCAGGAGCCGGACGGTGCGTTCGACCAGAATTTCCGTCTCAGGCCGGGGAATCAGCACGTCCGGCGTGACTTCGAATTCCAGCGAGAAGAATTCCTTTACGCCGGTGAGATAGGCGATCGGCGTGCCGGCCGCTGCGGCCTTGACCGCCTCGCGATAGCGCTCCAGCACATCCGGGCCAGGCACGGCTTCGTACTGCGTGTACAGCCGGATTCGCGGACAACCCATGGCATGCGCCAACAGCAGCTCGGCGCACAGCCGCGGCGACTCGACGCCCTGGCGCCCGAAATAATCGCGCGTCCAAGCCAGCAGCCGGCTGACAGTCCACGGCCCGCTGTCCACGTTCGAAGCCACCATAACTCGCAATATACTAGTTCGCGAACGGCCAGGCCAACGCCCGCATTGGACCACCAAGCCGACGCCTACAAGGGCCGCTACGCGCGCGGCGTGGCGAGAGTTTTTTCTAGCGCCGCCTCACTTCATCCGCTTCCGCAGCTCGGCCAGTATGGCCGCGTGCGTCTCGGCATTCGCATGCCCGATCTCACGCTCAAAATCGACCAATACCTCCATCAGTGTGGCGGCACGCTCCAACTCACCTAGTTTCCGATATTCGTCGCCCATGTTCCAACTCGCGATAGCTTCGCCCGCACGGTTGCCGATCTCGCGATGAATGATGAGTGCCTGCTCATAGAACTCGACGGCCTTTGGGGCGCGGCCGAGGGCGGCGTACGCGTTGCCGAGGTTGCCCAAAGTCGTGCCCTCTGCGCGGCGGTCGCCGATCTCGCGTTCAATCACCAGTGCCTGCTCATAGAACTCGATGGCCTTGCGGGCGGACCCGCCGTGCGCGGTCTGGTCGAAAGCTGATAGCCGATAGCTGAAAGCTCCCGATAGCTGATAGCTCGGCAGTTCGCTGGGACAGGCGGCGCGACGCCCCGCCGGTTATACTGCTCGCGGTATGACGTCGCTTCGCGCACGCTGGGCCGGCTGCCTTTTGGTCCCGCTCATTCCGATCGTGCTCATGGCCGCGCCTGCGCCGGCCCGCGCGGAGGTCACGGGTGAGCAGGTCAAGCGGGCCATCCGCAAGGGCGTGGATTACCTCAAATCCCGCCAAGGCGCCGACGGGCGCTGGCCGTTCCGCTATTACGTCGGCGGCGAGACGTGCCTGGCGACGCTGGCCCTGTTGCAGGCCGGGGAAAGCGTCGACTCGCGCGCCATCTCGAATGCGCTGCAGCACATCCTCTCCCTTGAAAACGCGAACGTCTACGTGACGTCGCTCAAAATTCAGGTGCTCGCGCACATCGATCCGCAAAAGTACCGCGACCAGATCAGCGAGGCGGCCCAATGGCTGGCCGACGCGCAGGACGTTCAGGGCTTGTGGAGCTATGACCAGCGCGGCCGGCGTTTCGACCACTCCAATTCGCAATTCGCACTGCTGGGCCTGCATGCCGCCGCGCAAGCCGGCGTCAAGATCAATCCCGGCGTCTGGCGCAACGCCCTGCAGGGCGTCATGGAGACCCAGAAGGAGGACGGCGGCTGGACTTATCAGAGCCGCGACAGCAGCTACGGCAGCATGACCGCCGCGGGGGTGGCAGACCTGCTCATCCTGGGCAGTCGCATCGGCGTCGCAAGAGAGGGGCCCTTCGAAAACGGCCAGGCGCCGCGCTGCGGCAGTTACCGCACCAATCGTGCTTTGGCCGCCGGCTTGGCTTGG
>Ga0208198_1002960_pt1 | contig 12135 bp, 8 predicted proteins | sample AD_JPNTR2_MetaG_FD_184446 | JGI IMG/M metagenome (GOLD analysis project Ga0208198, IMG submission 184446) | Active sludge microbial communities of municipal wastewater-treating anaerobic digesters from Japan - AD_JPNTR2_MetaG (SPAdes) (version 2) | ecosystem: Engineered > Bioreactor > Anaerobic >... | reverse complement strand
CCCACTCCCAGTCCATGGTGAATATACCCTTCTTTGCATCTACCGGGAGGAGAAAGAGGAGAAGCGCACCGAATATCGCGATCGTGGAGTCCTTGATCCCGGGGAAGATCATGTCCAGGCCCGGGATGATGAATCCCCCGATATCTTTTGTCTGCTCAAATATCCAGGCGAATGCGGTCAGGGCAAAGACGATAAGCGTCCATCGCTCGCCCGTTGACAGGGGGCCGAGTTTATCGAGTTCCTTGCGGATGAGCCCCTTTGCGCTCGGCAGCGTCGTCTCCATATGTCTGTAGGAGACCATTGTGAGCCATATCCAGGCGATTATGAGGAATACGGCGGCGAACGGGACACCGAACTTCATCCAGGTGAAGAAATCGATGGTTGGTGCTTCGGGAAAGATCGCTGGAAGCTGGGAGATGAAGATCCCGTTTGGGGGTGTGCCGATGATCGTTGCAATGCCGCCGATGCTCGCGGCGTAGGGTATGGAGAGGACGAGGCAGCGTGCAAGATCCCGATCCTTCCCTTCCAGGTTTACAAGAGACTGCTCAGTCCCCGGTATGATCGTCAGTATGATCGCGACCGCGATCGGGATCATCATCATCGCGGTGGCCGTGTTTGAGATCCACATCGAGAGGAAGGCGGTGGCGACCATGAACCCGAGGACGAGGCGTCTTGGGCTAGTCCCGACGAGACGGATTATGTGCAGGGCGATACGGCGGTGGAGGTTCCATCGCTGCATCGACATGGCGATGATGAACCCGCCGAGGAAGAGGAATATCACCTCGTTGCCGTATGATTCAGCAACCTTCACCGGCGAAAGAACGCCAAGCAGCGGGAAGAGGACCAGCGGCAGGAGGGCGGTCGCCTCAAGAGGTATTACACCCGTGACCCAGAAGAGAACCATAAGGACGGTGACGGCCGCAACGGCCTTTGCCCCTGGGGCGAGGATTGCAGGATCGACGGGAATCGCCAGAATCGCGAAGAAAATGAGGAGTGATGCTACGATGAAGCCGACCCGTTTCATTGCTAGAAATGGGTGAGGGAATTATTTAAGTGTAGATGGATCAAATTGGGCGTCAAAGGGGATGTAAATATAAAATTCACGTCTTTTCTATAGATTCTGTTGTTGCGGCTGCCTCTTCATGTTGCCGAGGCGGCCGAACCCGGAGGTGTCTTGAAGCCCGGCATCAGTTTTATATTGGGAGAGTCAGAAAATGGGTATCATGGTAGCAGAGTGGTTCCGCAGGCGAGGTCGGGTAATCCTCCTGGTCCTCTGCATTGTTGCCATCTTTGCGGCGCCGGCTGGAGCCCGCGGCCCGACCATCCGCGACATCCAGCCCTACGACACGATCTTTGTCTATGAAGAGGGGCTTAACCTCTCAGCGTTGCGCAACGCAACGACAAATAACCCCATAACGGCGCTCCATAAGTACCAGAACGACAGACCCTATGAGGGGATCACGAAGACCATACCGGTTGCTGATGATACAAACTTCGATCTGCTGGATTTCTTTGTCGGCGGCGATTACGGGACATACTACGCCTTCAACCCCACTGATGGGGCGACTGCATATGTCTTTGTCCGTGAACCCGAGGTCTTCCTGGATGTGGTGCTGGCGCACCCCTACCACAACGAGCCTCTGGAAGGGCTTACCGTCTCGCCGAACACGCGGATAGCCTTCAGGGTATCCGCTCCTGAGGTCGGGGCGTCCTACAGGGTTGGCAGTCTCTACCCGGCGACGATAGACCTTGTGTTGACAACCCCGTCCGGTGCCGAGACGACCGTCATCGGCGGGAAAAATTTCGCGGGGTTAAACGTCAGTTCGCCCCGGTTTTACACCGATGATCCGGGGAGGCCGGGGGCGGTAAGGCTCGGCGAGATCGGGGAGCCCGGGATATACTCTGTCCGTGCTGTGTGGAGGACGCCGGAAAGTTTCGATGCCTACGCTCCGGACTCAGAACCTGTGACGTTCACGGTCGCAAACCGCATCGGGATCGAGACGACCGCGACCCCGACACCCACGGCGACCGCGACCGTGAGACCGACGGTGACCCGCACCACACCTGCGCCCACCACCCCTGCACCGGCGGAAACAACCCCGCCGACGGAGGAGACCCCCGCAGCGACCGCTACCGAGACGACGGAACCGGTAACGCCCACGCCGACCGCAACCCCGCTCCCGGTCGCTCTGGCCGCTGCGGCGCTCGGTGTCGCTGCGGTTATGGCCGGCAGGCGGCGGTAACGCAACGAATCTTCTGTAAAACCTTAATTCCCTCAATTTTTAGGTACATGGGGGGGGCTGCCGGTTCGGCAGATGCCCTGCCGCCGACCGCCGTGCCGACGACCTGTACCTCGATGAGATCCGGCACTGCGATATTCTATGTTGGCTGTTCGGAAACGACTGCGGCTCTGAGAATGCCGGTGTGGTCTCGCCGGCCGGGCGAGAGTTCGACCTCGCCGCCGCCGAAGGGAAGTAGCGGCTCATCTACATCAGGGACGGCGCCGCCCGCCACCCGAAGATGCGTGCGCTCGTCGGCAGAGCAGAGGCCGGGCTGATCCGGAAACGGTTCAACACTCCCGCAGAACTGGTCGCCGGGCTGTATGCGGCGCTCATCGAGTACCTGGTGGAGAAGCAGCTGATCCGCTCCGGCCCCTTCGATGCGGCTCCGTGCGCAAAGGCAACGCTCGAAGACCTGGATCCGGAGCGGATGGCGTGGTTCATCCGCACAGCCAGGGCGACCCGCCGGTTCCCCCTCGCTCCCGATGCATCTCCCGATGACCTGCTTGAGCACCTGAACCTGCTCGACGACGGACGGGTGACGAACGCGGCGATCCTCCTCTTCGGCAAACAGCCGCAGCGGTTCCTGATCTCCTCCGAGATCAAGTGCGCCCACTTCCACGGCACCGAGGTGGCAAAGCCGATACCGTCCTACCAGGTCTACAAGGGGACGGTCTTTGAACTCGTGGATGCAGCGGTGGACTTCGTCCTGAGCAAGATCGCCCTCTCGATCGGGACCCGCGAGGCCGGCCCGCAGGCGCCGGTGCGCTACGAAATCCCCCAAAGAAGTGGTGGCGGAGGCGATCGTGAACGCCGTCGCCCACCGCGACTATACGAGCAACGGCAGCGTCCAGGTGATGCTCTTTGCCGACCGCCTGGAGGTCTGGAACCCGGGCAGGCTCCCGCCGTCCCTGACCCTCGAAAAACTCCGGCAGGCCCACGGGTCGGTGCCGGCGAACCCCCTCCTCGCCGAACCGATGTACCTCACCGGCTACATCGAGCGGATGGGTACGGGGGGCGCGGGAATGATCCGGCACTGTACTGAGGCCGGGCTGCACTCGCGAAAGGTCCCGGAGGAGATACGTTATGAGCACTTTCGGTGAGCGTGAGCGTCCCACGTAGGAGCGGGTCGTTACCTCCTTCAGGAGGATGCGTTAACCAAAGCAGGCTCAAAGAGGTGACGAAAGAGCACCCGCACGACATCACTGTGGCTCTTCACAGTCTGGTCGAGAAAAAGCTTCGGATGAGTGAGGGATCGAATCGAAGCACGTTCTCCTACCGTCCCGGCCGCTACCCGATGGCGGGTGGATGTTCGGAGATCCTGAGATCTGTTCGAAGCCGAGATCCGAACATTTGCCAGAACGCTTCGAACATTTGATCGCAAGCTCCGAACATTTGGGCACATTGCGCGAGATTGCAAGACCGGTTGGATCTGTGCGGAAAGTGTCGAGGGAAGTAGTTGAGAGGCAACGATTCTCTGCCTCTGCGAGGGGTACCTGACCCTAGATGACCTGGCCGACCTGCACTCGCACCCTTCGGCCCGTCGTTAATCGCGCCTTCATCCCTGCGTTCAGAAAGGGTTATCTTTTATTACCTGTAATACGCACACATACAGACTTGTTTCCCCGGTTATAGCTGAAGCTTCAGGGTCAAGGTGATAGGATGCGGAAGCAGAAATTGATCAATGCGTTGCTGTACGCGGTGGAGCACAACGGCCGCATCGGCCGGACGAAGCTCCTGAAGTTCATCTTCTTCGTGGACCTCATCTACTACAACCAGCGCGGAACAACACTCTGCGGGACGACCTACATCCGCATGCCGAAAGGACCCGCCGAGGCTGCGGCGTTCCAGTTGACGTTTGAACCGAGCGCCTACCTGGACGTGAAGGCACCGACAGCAAAGGCGTATCCGGGCAGACGGACGTCGGGCAGCCGTTTCCGGAGCAGGAGATACGAACCCTACGCATACTACCCCAAAGTTCAGGCGGATCTTTCGCTCTTTACCCCCTACGAGCGGGTGCTTCTCTGGACTGTGCTCCAGTGGATGAAGTTAAAAAGCGCAGACCATATCAGCGATATAACCCACCAGTTCCGCCTCTGGAAGGAGTTTTCCGACGGTGAGGAGATCCCGCTTGAACGCTTCCGGTTGAATTCAAGCGAGCTGGCGTACCTGGAGCGTTGCGGCCTGCACGCCGACGGCTTCGAGCGCACGTTCTGTACAGGCATCCTCCCTCTCTCCACAGAGGTTGCCGATGCGCTCCACCCCCTGAATGCGGAGCGGATTGCTACCGTCGAGGAGGTCCTGGACAACTTCATCGCGGCGTATCCCCTTCCCGCCCTGGAGATCTTCTATGACGCGTACCTGGCGTGGGACGACGCCTACCGCTCGATGCTCCGTCACAACCCTTCGCACGCCCCCGCACTTGCGACCGAAGGCTGCGATGCACTCTGTTTCGTCTCGCACGTCGTCGCGACGGATATGATCCCGGGTGTGTATCGGAAGGAGCAGTTGCAGGACTTCTGCGACACGGCGGAGCGGTGCTTCAACGCCGAGCGGAACGCGATCACCCGCGATAACCCGCCCTCGACCCCCCCGGATTCCGACGGCGAGGTCTCGGCTCTTGTCGATATGGCAATGCGCATCTCTCGCGATCTCGCGTGCAGCGAGTCTCCGGCAGGGAGGAGGTAACCTGCCCTATTTCCTCGACAGCAACGTCCTCATCGGGTACTATTTTCACGTCGCCGACACTTGGGGCACCGAGGCCGCGGACGTCTTTGAGGACGCGGAGCCAAACCATTCCAGCACAGGGGTCTGGGCCGAGTGTTTCGGGGACGGGACGGGAGGGCGGTGCCACACCATCCAGCAGAATCTCGTCCGCGAGTTCCGGCGGGCGGTTGCGCACCTGAAGCGGGACGGGTCGGCGGAGACCCTCCTCGCCGAAGCCGAGAGCCGGGGGTGGAAGACCGTCCCGCTTCTCCGGCATGTTGCCGAACTCTGTCGCGAGCAGCCGGCAGCGGCCCTGGTGACGCTTCTCGCGGTGAAAGAGCGGTATGAGGAACTCTGCCGGTGGCGGCGCTCCGTCCTCGAGGATCGGAAGATGCTGGCGCTTCACGCGCGAACGGAGCCCTACCGCGAGATCTGGGACTGGTTCAGTGCGGTCATCGATGACTACGACGATTGCGAGGTGCTCCTCGACGCCCACGACGTCGCCGCGGCGATCGACGGCACGGTGCTCTATACCGGGGATTACCGTCACATCGTTGCCAACCGGGAGTTCATTCTTTCGGTGACCCGCCTCCACGATGTCCGGTATCTGGGGGACCGGACGGGCGGGCGGCCGCCGGTGTGAGGACCTGCGGGGGAGGGGTGGCGGCTATCCCGCGGTCCCGCTCCAGTCCCGGTAGTAGTCGATGACCGGCATGAAGTGCTTCCGGAACGAGACGAACCTGCCAGTGTCCCGTTCCGGCGTTCCCCGTTCTTCTGCGGGGTGTTTTCACGTGCTATGGAGAGTATCGACTGGCAGTGAGTTGACCGTAGAAGCGTTTCCGGTATCGCGAGCAATAATCTCTCCGGGCATCGAGGGGAGAATGGAGAGAAAGGCCGGCCCGCATCTTCGGGTGCTCAGGCTCCACGCCGGAGGGAGCATCGCGGCTCGCAACTTTCTCCGCGGTGACTACGCAACATTCTTGATCGTTGCCTTCAGTCCGAATGCGAACGCCTCCATTGAGTTCAGGTCTTTGAACCCGGCGAGGATCACCTTCCCTGACGAGAAGATGAGGGCGGTCCCTGCGTCGCCCCGGTAGATCAGGCCCGGGAACTGTTCGGGCTCGTATTCGACCTGCTCTATCTTGAGCGCGACGACGAGTTGCAGGAGCGGGATCTTGATCTGGAGATCGTCCATGCCGACGATGTTCCTGATCTCCGGCGGCGACGCGAGTGAAGGGTCGATGAGAGGTGAGATAAGGGTGAGGAACTCCCGATAGGAGGCATCGACCTCGTCGAGGGACGTGAGGCCGTAGATGATGTACTTCCCGCTCCGGTAGATGGTGGCCTTCCCCCTCGCGAGGAGGATGTAGGCCCCGTGGTAGTTCTCAGGGTTGTATCGGTAGTTTGTATCGGGGAACTCCGGCAACCGCTCAAACGGGACGGGCTGGTGGAGGTCGCCGGAAGCGACGATATTGATGAGTTTCATCCTTGAAAATTTATGGGACTTACTCCTGGAGATCCCTTCCTCCGACCGGAACGAACCGCTCCGGCTTCACCACTGTATCCTACTTCTGGATATCCCCGAGCTCGAGAGCCATCCAGGGGCGCTTTCGGGGCACCTACTTCCTGACCCGAACCCCCTGCCACCGCTCCTGGTTCTCGACGTAGGCTTCTGCCTCCTCTCGTGAGGAAGACCGCATCCCCGAAGGTCTCGAAGAACGCGAGGGGGTCGTCGCTGATGACGATCCGCCTGATCGTCGCCTCCCCGGCGTAGCCGGTGTCTTCGTGTGACTGGTAAAGACGAGCCTCATGCCCGGCCTGAGTTCTTTGAAGACGGTGGCGGGTTTGATGAAGACGGTCTTTTTGTCTTTGAAGAACCGGGGCGTGAGATGTTTCGGCATGGGGAAGGTGACGCCGGTGATCTCGGACATCGGTCACACCTCCACTCCGGCCCGCCTGAGGATGAGCCGGTAGTCCTCCTCCGTGATCTCGCGCATGGCGGTGCGGAGGTGGCCGCTCCACATCGTCTTGTTCGTGATGAATGTGAGATCCCCGATCAGCGGCTTAAATTCAAGGGGTTCGGGGAAGACCTTGATTGGCCTGACCTTCATGCGGTAGGGGAAGACCTCGTCGCCCATCTGCGGCGGGGTGACGAAGAGGCGGGAGTGGTCTTCGTAGGGTTCGGAGACAACCTCATAGGTGCCGGTTATCGCTGAGGGGAGTATTGTGTCGTCCTCTTTCTCCTGCCGGACATATACAAGGATGGTGTCGCCGGGCTTCACCCGCTGCATGAGGGCCTTGTTCCGCTTTGGAACTCCCCAGATATGCTTCGCATCAAGGATCCTGGCGTTGTCCCGGTTGGAGGAGGCGATCCAGTGGGTCATAGGTGGGATTTGATCCGTCGTAGTTAAAATGTTCACGGAGTGGAGAGCGTTCGAATGATCCTATCTGCCTGGCAGGTTGGTTTACCGGAGCCGGAGAGAGCCCCCATACGGCTTTGCCGGGAGGGAACACCCCTCCCACGTGACGAGATCTATTTCATCAACTATATTATAGCATAACTATTATTTTTGTTACAGGTGCGTTCAGTGTCTTCGGATCTTACTTTTATCACTAATGAGGATGGCAATACGTTACTTGATCGTTTTAATGCCTTAGTTAAGGACACCACGCTTTTTGATTGTCTGGTCGGGTATTTTTATTCGAGTGGATTCTATGCCCTTGAGAAGGCTCTGGAGAACACCGAAAAGATCAGGATACTCATTGGCATCAGCACCAACAAAACAACGTACGACCTTATCCAGGCTGCCTCATTTGAGGGGCATCCAACACTCCTCCTTTCCAGCAAGGACCTTAAGAGTCAATACTCCGGCATGGTCAAGGAGGAGCTGGATCAATCCGAAGACGCCTTTGACATAGAAAAGGGTATTCGAACCTTCATCGAGTGGTTGAGAAGTGGAAAACTTGAGATCCGGGTCTACCCCTCAAAGAAGATCCATGCAAAACTCTACATAATGACCTTCAAGGAGGGTGACCGGGACAGGGGGCGCGTTATCACCGGCTCAAGCAATTTCTCTCAAGCCGGGCTGCAGGATAACCTTGAGTTTAACGTAGAACTCAAGATGCGGGGGGATTACGAGTATGCGCTCAACAAGTTCAACGAGCTCTGGGAAAACTCAGCCGATGTGTCGGAGAGTTATGTCGAGACGATACGGACGCAGACCTGGCTCAACGATTCTATTACCCCGTACGAACTCTACCTGAAATTCCTCTATGAATACCTGAAGGAGAAGATCAATCTCGATAAACAGCAGACCGGGAATGAATACATCCCTGAAGGGTTCATGGACCTGCAGTATCAGAAGGACGCGGTGCAGGACGCAAAATTAAAACTTGAAGAGTACGGCGGCGTTTTTATCTCCGATGTCGTTGGCCTCGGGAAGACGTATATAGCAACCCTCCTTGCCCAGCAGCTTGATGGGAGGACACTCGTTCTTGCTCCTCCCGTCCTGATAGACCGGGATAATCCGGGTTCATGGCCGAATGTCTTCCTCGATTTTGGCGTGCGCCAGGCAGATTTCGAATCGGTCGGGAAACTGGACCATGTCCTTTCACGGGGGACCGAGCGGTACAAGAACGTGATCATCGATGAGGCTCACCGGTTCCGTAATGAGATGACCCAGAGCTATGAGAGCCTGTATCGGATCTGCAGGGGCAAGCGGGTGATCCTAGTGACGGCAACTCCTCTCAACAACTCTCCTAACGATATTCTGAGCCAGATTAAACTCTTCCAGAACGCCAGAAAATCCACCCTGCCTAACCCGAAGGTGCGCAACCTCCAGGGATATTTCAATACCCTCCAGAAGCGGCTTGACGGACTCGACCGGCAGCAGGACCGCGAAGAATACATGAGGGTTGTCAGAGAAAATGCCGAGGATATCCGTGTGAATGTGCTCCAGTACCTGATGGTCCGGCGCACGCGGGCGAGTATCGCTGCGTACTACAGCGAGGATCTGAAGCGGCAGAACCTCAAGTTCCCCGAGGTTGAGGACCCTCAGCCGGTGTATTACCACTTTGATGATCATACGGACTCGGTCTTTCTGGAGTCGATCGACCTGATCGTGAACCAGTTCAAGTATTCCCGCTACACGCCGCTCCTGTATCTGAAGGAAGGGACCACGCATCCCGAGGAACTTGCCCAGAAGAACATGATGAAGTTCATGAAGATCATGCTCTTGAAGAGGCTGGAGAGCAGTTTTTTCGCGTTTAAGATGTCTATCAGCCGTTTTATCGGGTATTATGAGGTATTTATCCGGGAGGTCGAGAGGGGGCATGTCTACATCAGCACGATGCACACGAACGCGATCTTTGACCTCCTTGAAGAGGATAATATGGATAAGGTCGCCTCGCTCATCGACGAGAAGAAGGTCTATTGTCTGCCGTCATCCAGCTTCACTCCGGCGTATCTGGAGGATCTCAGGTATGACCTGACGATCCTCAAGAAACTGCGATCGCTCTGGGATACTGTGGAACACGACCCGAAGATCACCGCATTTATTAAAGCGCTCTCAACGGATCCCCGGCTCAAAAACCAGAAGTGCATCATCTTCACCGAAGCGAAAGAGACGGCGGATTATCTTACGGGTGCCCTGAAGGAACGGTTTGGAGACTGTGTTCTTGAGTATCATGGGTCGTCCTCAGAGAGTGAGAGGATCGCAATCATTGAGAACTTTGATGCGAAATCCCGGCGCCCGAAGGACGATTACCGGATTCTCGTAACGACAGAGGTTCTCTCAGAGGGGGTGAACCTCCATCGCTCCAACGTGGTGATCAACTACGACATCCCATGGAACCCTACGCGGATGATGCAGCGGGTCGGCCGAATCAACCGTGTGGATACGAAGTTTGAGAGGATCCATATCTTCAACTTCTTCCCTGCAGGGCCTATCAACGAGGAGATCGGCCTACAGGAGGCCGCTGAGGCGAAGATAGCAGCATTTATCGAGATGCTTGGGAACGATGCTCCTCTCCTGACTGACGAAGAGATCAAGTCACACGATCTCTTCACGAAATTGACGTCCCGGAAGACGATCACGGGAGAGGATGAAGAGGAAGACCTTGAACTCGGGTACCTGACGTTCCTGCGCGAGATACGGGATTCGAATCCTGATCTCTTTAAAAAGATCAAATACCTCCCGAAGAAGGCGAGAACCGGCCGTGCATCTGGTGGACCTGAGCATTCGGTGGTCACGTTCTTCAGGCGGGGAAAACTGAGGAAGATCTTTCAGACGACTGTCAGCGGGGCGGAGGCCGTTACCGAGGAGGTGGATTTCCTGCGTGCGGCGGATCTTCTCCGGGCAGAGGCATCGACGAAGAAGCACGCCATTGGTTCGGACTTTTACTCGCTGCTTGCATCCAATAAAGCCGCTTTTGAGGATGTGTTTGCCATCGAGAGCACTATTGCACCCTCACGCGCCAGTAGAGGAAGCGAGGTCAAATTCACCAGCATCCTCAGGGCGATCCAGCACTCACCGGAGTTTACGGATGAGGATGAAGAGTACGTGGGACAGGTTCTCCGGCTGATAGAAGACGGGGCGCTCCCGAAGGCGACCATCAAGAAGGTCCTCACAAAGATTGCGTATACCCCGGAACCTCTCCCCATGCTCGCAAAGATCAAATCCGAGATCTCGGAGGAGTTCTTCCGCCCGCCATTTGGGCCGGTGGATATCTCGGGGCCTAAAGAGGTCATCCTATCCGGGTACTTTGCAGGAGGTGAATCTGCATGAAGGAAGAGGAGACTGTCAGGCTTATTGATGGGGTCTTCAAGAACGCCTTCAATCCGGGCCGGTACATGAAGTTCATCCAGGAACTCTTCGACGACTTCCAGATACTCCCCCAGCGGTTGCCGATCTGGCGTGAGTTCAAGAGTTACATTGATGAGGCATACAGTGTCGGAACTTACGTTGATGGAAAACATACCGTTGGGGTGCTCTATGTCAGGCTGATGCGGTCGACCTCTCGTGATCGCGCCCGGACGATGCAGCGGAACTTCATCGCGAAGTTCCTCAACAACGAAGGAAGGGATGCGGCTCTGGTTGCGTTTTACGGCGACGACCACGATGACTGGCGCTTCTCGTTTGTCAGGCTCGAGTACGAGCTCGGGACCGGTGACGACGGAAGGATCCGCACGAGTTTGAAACTGACACCTGCACGCCGGTTTTCGTATCTTGTGGGGAAGAACGAGCCGAACCATACCTGCAGGGAACGATTCCTCCGCCTTATCCGGGAGAAGAACGGAACCCCGGTTCTTGCAGATATCGAGGACTGTTTCAGCGTCGAGAATGTCACAAAGGAGTTCTTCGAGAAGTACAAGGCCTGTTACCTCAACCTGAAGGAGTCGCTTGAGAGGGCGCTCGAAGTAGATCCCATCTGTAAGGCGGAGTTCGAGGAGAAGGAGATCTCGACGGTCGATTTCTCGAAGAAACTCCTCGGCCAGATCGTCTTCCTCTATTTCCTCCAGAAGAAGGGGTGGCTCGGGGTGAGGCAGGACCCCGCTACCGGGCGGTTCCAGGAATGGGGCACGGGGCCGAAAGATTTCATGCGCCGCCTGTATGACGGGGAGATTGTTCCCTACGAGAGTTTCTTCAACGATATCCTCGAACCGCTCTTCTACGAGGCGCTGGCAGAGAACCGCTCTCTCAACGAGGATTATTACAGCCGGTTCAGGTGCAAGATCCCGTTCCTGAACGGCGGGCTCTTTGAGCCGATCCAGAACTATAACTGGGTCAGTACTCATCTTCGGATTGAGAATGAGATTTTTGGAGAGATTCTGAAGACGTTTGACGAGTTCAACTTCACCATCAAAGAGGACGAGCCCCTGGAGCGGGAGGTGGCGGTCGACCCGGAGATGCTCGGGAAGGTCTTTGAGAACCTCCTCGATGTGACCGACCGGAAATCGAAGGGGGCGTTCTACACCCCGCGTGATATTGTGCATTATATGTGCCAGCAAAGCCTGATCGGCTATCTTGCGAACCACACGAGTATCCCCCGCGATGACCTGGAGTTGTTCATCAGGCGTGGCGATGTCACCCTCGGAATGACCATCCACGCACAGGAAGCCGGCGGCCAGGCCGAGGAGTGGCTCCGGGAT
>Ga0208198_1002945_pt1 | contig 12171 bp, 14 predicted proteins | sample AD_JPNTR2_MetaG_FD_184446 | JGI IMG/M metagenome (GOLD analysis project Ga0208198, IMG submission 184446) | Active sludge microbial communities of municipal wastewater-treating anaerobic digesters from Japan - AD_JPNTR2_MetaG (SPAdes) (version 2) | ecosystem: Engineered > Bioreactor > Anaerobic... | reverse complement strand
CTCCTTGCGTGCTTCACCCATTGGATTCTCCAGGTTTCAGCGGCTTGAGCTTCGTTTGCGCCTGTATTCACGGGGGAAATCGTCACCTCAGTATACGCCGCCGCAAGTGTCATCTGGGAAATTCGGGTTAAATGCAGCACGTGCGGGAAGCAGTACGCTGCTCCTGAGTCGAGAGCAGGTCAAGCCATTAAGTGCTCAGAATGCGGTGAACTCTTGCGTATACCAGACTCACGCAGAGCAGAAGACGCATCAATCGAGTATGGGGCACCAACTCCCTCGTGGTTTCTTCCGATTGTGATATGGCTGTTTATGAGCTGCTTGGGTGGCATGTCTGGATTCGTGTATGGCCACTGGTTTCGGCATTAACAGAGTGAGAGGGTTGTCAGACGCGGCATCATTAGGTGGCGTGAAGTTGAGCAACTGAAACGTGAAGGCAATCTTATAATGGATCCACTGACTCTGCTCGGCCTGGCAGCCATCGGTTATGCGATATTCCACGAAAGCGCTGAGGAGCGCCAGCGTCGTGAGCAGCAGGAAGCTGAGAGGCGGGCTAAGGAACAGGCGGAACGTGCAGAGAGAGAACGATGGGAGCGGGAGCAACTGCGGCAGGAGCAGATTCGGCGGCAAGAGGCTCAAAGGCGCGAGGAGGAGAGACGCAGGTCCGCATTTAGCACAACTCGCGAGTGCTTTTCAAAGGAGTACGTGTCATTCACGCGCATGCGCACCTACATCACCTGCCCTCAGAAGTTCAAGCTGCTGTACCTGGATCACTGGCCAGAAAAGGATGATTTACTTCAGTTTGGCAAGGGTCGCCTGGTTCATAAGATGATCGAGTCGTACCTGCGTCTGTCGCCGGGCGCGTTGAATTAGGCCACTGATGGGCGCGTTATAACCGGCCAGTGGACCTTGCGTCTGTATACCTCATTTGCCCTTCTCGGTGCAAGCTTCTTCTTCCTTCATCCTCGCGGCCTCTTTATTTCTGAGCCGGTAGCTCTTGCCGGTGATGGTGATCATCGTGTCCGTTGAATGAACCGCATGGCAGGTTGGGTCTGGGCCGGGCATGGTTCAGCGGACGGGCGGCGTAGATGTGGCGGGCGTAGTCGCCTGCGCTTTCTTCCACCGGTCCGGCAGCCACTCGTCGAGGCGACTCACGGGCGTGTTCTGAAGGCCGGTCAGCAGTTGGGTGAGGTACACCTGCGGGTTGATGCCGTGCCGCTGGCAGGTGCTGGTGATGGTGCTGATCACGGCGGCGGTCTGGCTGCCGCCACGCTAATAGCTAAAAAGAGGCAGCCGCCAGAACGGCACTGCCTCTTCTGGCTATCCCAGCAGGTTCGTAATGTTGCGAACCTGTATCGCGGGTTAACCTCATGCGGAGCTCGATATCGGAGCTCCCGCCGGAGTCCTCTGTTTCACCGGCTGCAGGCTCCTCTGCGTCCCATCATTCAGCCGGAGCACTATCCGCCCATCAACGTGAGCAGTCACGCTGTGCCATCCGGTCAGCGACTGCAGCTGCTCCATGATCCGTCTCCGCAAGTGCTCGTCCGGCCCTACGAGCTGATCCCAGAAGCGGCTCAGATCCTCGGCAAACTGATCCATCTGGGTATCGTAGCTATCTCCGCCATCGTTCCAGCCGCCGAAGTGGTGCCAGATTTCGGAGGGGCTCAGCCTTTCCTGAGCCTCGGGCGTGACGTAGACCAGCGTCTCGTACTCGCTGGCGTCCTTGCGCAGGTCTGCCGGCGGTATAGCCATCGGCACGTTCGACCGGAATATCTTCCCATCGGTCGTGTGTGCCGTGATGACCAGCGACTCTACGCAAATCAACTGCCCTGACCAGAGCCAATCCTCGTGCAGCACCTTCCCCGCCTCGACCTGCACCTTGGTGATGCCCGGCAGCTCCGCCCAGCTGTACCCGTCATAACTGCTCTCGATTTCGACCGGTACGAACGGCTGCTCGAACGTGCCCAGCGCCGCCAGCAGGTGCACGTTGGCCTCATCAGCGTCGTCCTCTGCAGCAGCCGAGTTCCATCGGTAGCAGCGATCCAGCGTGTAATCCTCCGGCATGGCCACCTGCACAGGCTCAGGATCATCACCGGCCAGCAATCCCACGCGGTAGGTCGGCACTGCCTCAGGCAGCTGGATGCCCAGCTCCCGTGATCGCAGGTATTCCTTAAAGGGCAGCCGATGCCATTTGCGGCGCTGGACGAACCGATATGCCTCCAGCTCGATGGCGGCCTTGAGGCTCTTGAATGCCGCGTTCTGGACAACTTGCGTTCTGGCCGGCAGCATCAGGCAGATATCCGTGGGCTCGCCGGTCAGGTCCGCCAGGAAATGCAGACCGTGCTCACTGATCGGGTGGTAATTGAACCCGACCACCTGCCCGTGGAAGTTGACCAGCACGTTGTCGTAGTAGTGACGGGTGTCCTTGCTGCAGTGGTGCCAGGGGCTGAGCTTATCCGCTTCGACAGCCTCGATCCGGCAGCCCAGCTCAGGATAACGCGCCGCCCGCGCGGAAACGAATGGTATCTGAGTACAGAGGTGATCATCCACGACAACCTGCATACCGGTGAATACGGCATTTCGTTCGACAGCTTCCGGTGTCCACTTCTCATCCGGGAAGCTCAGGACGGTGCCCTCGACCGGCTCGGGATAATCCCGCACCGTCATGAGCCCACCTGTCCAGCCGTTCTCATCAATGGTGACGATCTGTCCTTTGGAGCGGATGGTGACTTCCCGAGGCGCAAGAGAGAATAAGCCCACACCGGCAGGATCCTCGCTTTGCTCCAGTTCATCGTTCCAGCCTGATCCGCCCAAGTCCAGCAGCTTGGCGAAAGTCTCGATGCCGCTGCCATTATCCTGTACTACCACCGTGCCATCGGGGCGATTGGTGATCTCGACGCTTGTGGCGCCAGCACGACGGGCATTCTGAAGAATCTCAATGATCCTACCTTCCAGCGTGCCCGTGAAGAGGCGACTGGCTTTGGTCAGCAACCGCGGGTTCACCTTTGCTTGTATGGTCTTCATGCTTACTGTCTCCATGTTGAGGTGAGTCGAATGCCGAAAGGCGATGCTCGACCTTCTCGACAAAGTCCATTCAGCGGCTCATAACGCTTGAGGGTTCAAGTGGCGGCAGGCCCTTTTGACTTCTGGCTTCCTGGCACTGTTCATCGCCTGCCCGCATGCCCACGCAGACATTGGGACGTGTGGGATAGATGCTGCAGCGATGATCAGCACCCAGACACTGACACGGATGGCCACCCGCAAGCAAGACACAGCGGGTCTCGTCGGCCAGATCATCTATCGTGGGCTTCCATCCACCAACGTCCGCTTCCAGAAGTCTGGGTTCGCGAAGTCCGTCCAGTTCGTAGGCCTCGACCAGCAATGCACCACTGCAGCAGGCACCGCAGCAATCGCACTCGCAGGCGGCTTTCTGATCTTCGCACATCGGCTGCTGCTGATTATGCGACGCCCTCAAATTCACGGGCGAAGCGGCTCTTGTTCCGCCTCGTCGTCCTCCTCAATCACCTCCTCTTCCACGTGCTCCCTCACATCCACCACTCGGTACACGTCAGTCCATGTCTTTCCGCATTTCAGGCACCGGGTCTTGCATTCGTATTCGTCCTCGAAATCCGAGAGCATCAACCGGTCACAATCCAACTCATCATGTCCGCAGTAGGGGCATGTCTGTGCTCCGCTCTTCAGGTAGGCAGTCTTCTGTTCTTCAGTCATGGGTTTCTCCTGCCCATCTCACACGGCCTCCATGGCCGCAGCTAAAAGTTAAGAAAGAGAGGCCAGCCCGTTGATGGACTCGCCTCTCTCTGTTTGCCGGATTCTACGCAGCGGCTCCGGGGGTGTCCCTGTAGTTGGACCCCAGCGACTCCGGGCTGGCCTTGGCGTGGATACCCACCGGCATGACCACCCACTTTACCCGCCGATCCGCCCAGTCGTAGAAGACCGCCGGGTACTGGTGGATGTCGCCGTTGGTCGCGGGCGTGTTCTGTTTGACCTCGATGAGCACGTTTTTGCCGGTCAGGGTCTTGAGCACGTCCTCCAGGAACTGCGGGTTGAACCCGGTCAGAATCAAACTATCGCCACCGCCGATGAACCGGCTTGTGACCTGGCCGGACGATTCACCGTTCTCGGCTGATCTTGCCGTTACGGTAGTTTGATCGGTAGCCAACCGGACCTGCACACCGGGGCTGTAGGACGCACAGGCCGTGCTGACCTCGCGAACCGTGGTCAGAAATTCCTGCCGGTCCAGCATGAACTTCGACTCGTTCTTCGGCACCACGTCACGCCAGCAGGGGAAATGACCGTCGATTTCCATGCCGTGCAACACCCAGCCGTTGCCGACCACGTACAGGCTCGACGGGCTTTTCTCGCCCTTGGCATCCTGGTTTTCCTTCACGTACAGCTTGAGCGTGCCCGGCTCGTACTGCTCGGTCAACCGCACGATCATCTGGCACAGTCGGGCGGGCAGGATCACGGCCATATCCTGCGCCGAGGCTTCTGGCCTTCCAATCTCGATCACCACCATGCGGCGACCGTCGGTGGCGACCATGTGCATCCTTCCGGCCTTCACTTCGAGCAGCACCCCGTTGATGGCGTACCGGGTGTTCTCACGGGCCACGCCGACCAGTGCGGTTTGCAGGCTTTCCCTGAAGGAACCAGTGGGCAAAGACAGCATCCTGCCTTCCGGCTGCAGCGGGATATTCGGGTATTCATCGGGCGTCATGATCGCGAGTCGGTGGTGAGCATTGCCGCCGTTGACGATCAGGTGCTCATCCTCTTGCCAAATTGAACAGACGGGGTTCGATCCGGTCTTCACCCGCTGCAGCAATTCCCTGCAGGGCACAAGACAACGGGGCATCTCGCCCTCGGCGGGCAGATGGACGGTCAGGCTCAATTCGAGGTCCGTGCCTGCCAACCAGAGCCGCCCATCGGCAGCATCCATCCGGACGTGCTGCAGAACAGGCTTACTGCCGCGGTTTGCCAGCACACGGTTAATCTTTTCCAAGGCTTTGACCATCGACTTACGTTCGATGGTCACCTTGGCCTCTGTCGTTATTGTCATGTGGGTTCCTTTCCGTAGGGGATCGATTTAGTGCTTGTTCAGGATTGATGAATAAGAGAGCCGGGTAGGCCGGGCAGAGGGGTTGCAGGTTCGCAAAGTACGAACCTGTGCTTGGTCTATGCGATCAGGCCACGAAGCAACCGTGCAGGCAATTCACGGGTGCAACCGCCTCGATAATCCGGCGGAACACGTTCGCGAGGACACCCTGGCCCATGATCTCGCCCGCCCGGGTTTTCGCTGGGCCAAGGTCGTATTCAGCAGGCAGACCCGTGATGGCCTTTACTTCAGGCAGGGTGAGCCAGCGAAACCAGCCCTCTCTGCCGGGCCGCACGTCCTTCACAATGGGGGCGTCACCCTGACCGGCGAAGTACCGCTTGGAAATGGTCTGAACGGCAGGCGTTTCCGGTGTGAGCTGCTGACTAGCAAAGCCGTTACCCTTGCCGGTCTGCCTGGCCCAGTGCTCGAATAGCCATCGCTTGCCCGGATCACTTACATGGAACCATTCGCACTCGGGGTGATTCGGCGGTAACAGGATCTCAGCCAGCGTATGCCGCTCCGGTTTCAGGTGCGGCCATGAGATTGGCCCATTTGTGGCGACAATGACGGCACGCTTCCGCGTAGTCAGTGCCCCGAACTCCATGCCGCTGATGATCTGGTGATCCACGTTGTAGCCCATCCGTGACAGGATGCTCATGGTCACCTGCCCGATTTCGGACTCCACGTAGGCCGGGACGTTCTCAATCAGCACCGTCCGGGGATTGCACTGATCCACCACCAGCATCGCCCAGAAGGACATGTCCGCGAGCTGATGATCAGATGGGCTGGCCTGTGTGCGCCTGAGATTACCGGCATGACGCCTTTTATGGCTGAACGGCTCACAGGGGATTCCCATGGTGAGCAGATCCACCTGGGGCAACCGGTGGAGATTGAACTGGCTGATGCACCCGCAGAACATGTGACCAGGGTGATTGCTCTGCCAGATGTCCGCGTAGTCAGGATTAATCTCCAGTGCGAACTTGGACCGATACCCGGCTTGACGTGCCGCTTCATCCAGCAGACCGCCACCCGAGAACACGGAGCCGACGCTGCCATCAGTCTTTCGGACGGCGCGTTTGAGTTCCCGATACGCCGGGGTGATGACGATTCGACCGTGTGAAGTTTTGACCTCGACCTTGGCGGCATGCTGAATGGCGGAGCGGATGGTACTGTTGCAGTAGTCGAGTATGGGGTAGCGACCAGCCTTGCGACCGGGGGTGACGGTGTGATCGCCGGTGGAATCCAGGGTGATGATGATTTCGTTCTGGCCATAGGTGGTCTTAACCTTTCGGCCCGACTTAAACCCGGCCAGCTCCAGGAACTTGCCCTCAATCCAGATTCGTGGCTTGCCCCGGTTCTCGCCGATGCTCAGAACACTGGTCCGAATGAATTGCATCGAATCCTCCCCTGTAAAAGAAGAGAGCGGCCGATGAATCGACCGCTCTTGTGGACCAAATGAGCCCGATCTGTCTGGTTAGTCGTCGTAGGGGTTGCCGATGGACGCGCTGTGCTCGATCTTCTCCAGCTTGTCGTACGTCGTTTCTGCCTCGTCTGCTGGTACAGTCCAGTGACAGTCGGTGTTGTTGAGGTCACAATAGTAGTTGACGATCGGTTTCTCGCCCATCGCGCCGGCAAGCTCCTTGATCATGTCCTCGTCCGGTGGTCCATCCACGTTAATGAGCACGTCACAGACCTGTCGGGCGCTCTTGTGGTTCTTTGCCAATGAACCTCCTTTCTCTTCACCATGCCTGGTGTGGATGGTTATGCCAAGTCTGCATAAAAAGAGCGGCGGCCCTGCGTATCATGGCAGGAGCATCGGGTGTCCTCGGTCGCGTCGGGATGGTTTGGGTGTCCAACCCAACCCACGGGGCAGTCCTGTCCGTGGTCAGAGAACGGACAACCAATGCTGGTGCAGTGACCATCCTTGTCCAGTTTGCAGCCGCATCGGGTACAGGTATGAGGCTTTGATTCTTTCATCTCTCACTTCTTTTCAATTGTACATGTTCCAGCAATCGTCCATGTCGCTCGCCATCACAAGTTCACCCTCACCAGCCAGAACCGCCGCATGGACTTCGGCGAGACTGAGGTTCTTCCTGAACATGTGATTGACCTCTTGCTCAACGGCGACATACTTGTCGAGTAACTCCAAATTGTGCTTCCCCGCCAGGACTAATGCAGTCTTCGGGGTGAAGATGCAGAACCGGCAACTGAGCCTCGGCATCCCGATATTATAAGCCCAGTGGTGCCGAGGTCCGGCCTGACGGATGCGTGTCCAGACCTGATCGAGGGTCCAGTCATGGACGGGGAACCAGTTGTCCACAATCCGGGTCTTCGGGCTGGCCCGAGTGTTGCGCTCGAAGGGGTTCTTTGTCTTGCGTGCTGGCGACTCTTCGGCCCGCAGCCTTGCGGCCTGGGGTAACGGTGTGATCTCCCGTGCTGGCGAGCGTCACTACGATTTCGTTATTGCCGTAGGTGGTCCTGACTTTTCGGCCGGGGGTGAAGCCTGCGAGCTGAAGATGCTGGCCTTCCAGCCAGATGCGGGGCAGCCCCTTGTTCCGGCCAATAGAGAGGATGCTGGTACGAATAGGGGGCATGGCGTGGCTCCTTAAGGATTTAGAAGAGGGGCGGCCAGGTGAATGGACCGCCCCCCTGGATAAGCTGATGAACTACCGAACATCAGGAACTGGACTGAGGCAGGTTCAGGGTCTCGCCGAATGGAGCCCGCTGATCGGTGGTACAGACCCACAGCACGGGATAATCCGGTTCGCGCTCTGGGAAGCTGCCGTACAGGTCGGTCAGGTAGATCAGGCAGGACGGGGTGATTTGCTGTTTGTCGACCCACTCGAAAGCCGGACAGAAATCCGTGCCGCCACCGCCCGGAAGGTTATCCAGCTTGATGGGCAGATCCTCAGTCCGGTACTCAGCAGCAGATTGCACAGCAGCATCAACAGCCAGCACATGCACCATGGTGGGATACGCCGCCAGTACGTCAGAAACCGCACCGGCGAACATGGCCAGCGTGGGGGCGTCAATGCTGCCAGAGGTATCCACGGCGACCACCACCTCTGGCAATTCATTGGAGCGTAACCCTGGCAGTAAGAACCCGCGCTGCAGATGCCGTCGATTGGGATGGGCCCAGTCGTAGTCATTCCTGGCCGTCCGCTGAACAAAATCCGCCAGCACCACCCGCCAGTCCACCTTGGGGCGCGTGTATTCATCCAGCAGCCGGGCGGCGATTCCGGGCATGTCGCCGTAGGCTTTTGCCGCCATCGCTGCTTGGACCGTGGCCACCTGCCATTCTTCCTGGCTGTTGCCCTGGTCATCTTCAGGGGCATCCATTACGCCGCCGCAACCACCGGGATCTTGAACTGACTTGCCGCTCTGACCAGAGGTTGGTGAATTGCTCTGCGGGTTCTGGTCAGACTGGCTATCCCCGCCATCCGCCTGCTCGGAGTCCTGTTGGGAATCGTCACCCGTGCCATCACCCTGACCGTCCTCCTGCTGGTCTTCCTGGGAATCCTGCCCTTCATCTTCGCCAGAGCTGTCATCCTGCTGCGAATCCTGCTCGGACTGATTTTTCTGATCATCCTCCTGTTGATCTTCCTGCGAGTCCTGATCGTCCGGTTCGTCCTCCGGTTGGTTCTGATCTTCGTCCTGCTGATTGTCATCGGGTTGGTCCTGTTGCTGATCGGCTTGGTCCGCCTGCTGGCCAGCCTCTTCTCCCTGCTGGGGCTCTGTTCGCATCCGGCCATAGAATTCCTCGGCCGAACCGTCTTCACCGGGAATGGCATCCTCAGGCAGGGTGAATCCAGCGGCGATGACGTGATGGTTGATGGCCCTGTCGCAGGCGAGATTCCATCTGGCGAAATCCCGATCCCCGCGGCGCCAGCAATGACCGGCGGCACAGTGCAATACTTCATGTGCGAGGATGCCCCGAAGCTGCGGATCAGTCAGTGACTTCACGAAAGACGGGCTGTAGTACAGGGTCCGCCCGTCCACGGCTGCAGTTTCCACGGATGGATCAGGCTTGAACTGTAGCCTCAGTGCCAATGCCCCGAAGAACGGTGCATCCAGCACCAGGGCAGCGCGGGCCCGGGTAAGTCTCTCCGCTGCGGTCAAGAATCACCTCCTTCCATTTGAAAAGACGATCCCCACAGCCAACCGACAGGGGCTGGTATCTCCGTTAAGCTGGAATGTGGGGACCGTCAGTGCGTGGGTTTGGAGATCACAAAATCGACGTAGTAATCACCAGCGCCTTCATCGACTACCGGAACCAGCACGGTCCCACTGTCGAGTACCAGCCCGACGACGTTGCAGGTCATGTGGCGCAGGTGCTCGCTGTAGAAGCGTTCCTGCCGTATGGCCACGATCTTGCGGCCGACCACCTCTCTGGCTCTCATCGACGTGCCCTCCGTCTGGCCTTCTTCTCGGCGGCTTCAGCTCTGAGCGCTGCCTTGAGGGCCATGGAAAAGCACGCTTCGGTGGTCAGGTGGTAGATCCGCCGGGTGCCCTTGAGCCTGAAGCCCAGCAGGTTGGGAGACTCGATGCTGACGATGACTGGCCGCCGCTTGCCGCGATCAAAGACCGTGCCATAACTCTCTCGGCGTACCGGTCGGCAGATAGGGGTCATGGTTCACCTCCGCTCTGCTCGGCTACGCACTTTAGGTTCACACGGATGCGTCTCATGCCGCAGCCTTCCCCATGAATGCGGCCATGTCGTTCATGATCTGCTTGGCATCGCTGGCTGCCTTCGCACGGGACCTCGAGTTGCCGCGCAGAGTCTCAGGATCCAGACCGGCCAGCCGGGTTTCGACTTTGCGGCGTGCTCTTTCGAGGTCCGGGTTATCCGCGAAATTGAGCAGCGGCAGCACATCACAGAGCTCTCTGAGGTTGCCGATCAGCGAATCCCGGAAGATGGCCTTGGGATCGCTCAACCGCTCCACCGCCTTCCCCAGAGCCTCATGCAGCCGCTTCCAGGCGTCCTGCAGCCCTTCCTGCAGGGCCTGTTTGGTCCGGCCATCGATGTCCTCCCGGATTCGTCTGGCCTCCTCGTCCGAGAGCTCCACGCGGAAGTCCCCACCCACCGGCAGCGGATCGATGGACACCTGCCAGGTGAACTTGCTGCGGATCTTCTCGATGGGCGGGTAGTCCGCGGAGTTGAACATGCCGTTGAGCCGAGCCCGGGCGTCCTGGATATACGAGGGGTACAGGTCGCAGAACTCACCGGCGGCGTTCTCGAAATCACACCGCAGCCGGCGCATGAGCTTGGAGTAGTCCAGATAGGCCTTGGCCGGCAGGATCCTGGCTCCGTCATCGCGCCAGGGCAGCGTGAGCTTGTAGTGCTCATCCCGGGCGGCGCCGGCGATCTGCTGGACCTTCTGCAAGGCTTCGGCGGAGACCAGGGCCTTGTTGTACCGGCCCGAATCCGCAGACGCGTTGTACTCGGCATGCACGTGAGCAGTGACGCGTTTGTCCGTCTTGCGGGCAGACCACTGGGTGATGCTGAGGCGCGCAAGCATGGCCTTGTCGGTCAGGGAACCGTTGTTCATGGCGATACCTCCATTGGGGTTGGGAAATCACATCATCACGTCATTGTGCTTGGCGACCCACTCGATGAAGGGTCGGCACTGGGAGATGTCCGGGCAGCGCCGGTGTGAGTCCCGGACACACAGCACCTGGAACTCCGCGGGTAGCCGAGACGCGTACTTGATGATGCGTCCGGCGGTCTGCGTAGAAGAGCGGGAAGCCAGCGCCACCGAGACGGCGTACAGGGCGGATGGGTCAGTGGGCACCTTGGCCGTGTCCGGGTTGAGCAGGATGCCATCGATGCTCGGAAGCGAGTGATAGACGCGCAGAAATGCCACCAGCTCGGTCGCGGCGCCCTGTCCGACCGCACCGGCCAGCGTTTCCAGATCGGTTACGCCATGCTCGATGAGCCGCCCAGCGAAATGCCAGGTGCGCGGGCAGGGAGAGTTCACCAGGTCCGCGGTGGCCTTGAAATCGTGCAGCAGGCCCGGTCGGAAACGCAGAAAGGCAATCACTTCGACCGGCAGATTGGCGGAGAACGCCCACGTGCACCAGTCATCCAGATCCGCGGTGACCTCCAGGATGGTCGCAAACCTGCTCTTGACGGGTTCGAGGATCCCGGTGACACCGGCTTTATCCTCCCGACGATTGCTGGCTGCGATGAAGGTCACGGTATCCGGTAGCCTGAAACCGTTCACGCGCCGGCCGAGAATCAACTGCATGGCGGCGGCTTGCACGGCAGCGGGGGCCTGGCCCAGATCGTCGAGGAATGCCACGGTAGGGGTCTGGGCCTTCAGCAGCGACCGGAGATCGCCATACGGCAAGAATTCGGCCTTGCCGTCCACGAGCGCGGGCAAGCCCTTGTAATCAGTGGGATCGGATACCGCCGGATGGAAGACCTCGCACTGCACGTTGGCCGCCGCACAAGCCTGGGCTACGACTTCCGATTTGCCCACACCCGGCGGCCCCACCAGCAGCACCGGCAGCCGTGCGGGAACGAGACATGCGAGTCGTTTGGAAACTTCAGATGGTTTCATGGATAGGGTATCTCCTTCTGTTTTGCGCATGAAAAAGGCCGCCCGAAGAGCGGCCTGTCAATACAAACATGAAAGACTGGGTTACGAACGGGGATTATGCGTCATCCTGCAGGCTCTATTCGCTGCCTGCCATGTTCGCTCCTACAGCAAGGCCTATAGCGAATCCTGTCTTGACTGCTTCCTGAAGGGTCTGCTCGTCTTGTTGGGCTGCCTGATAGGCCGCCTGGAACGGTGCCGGGTCAATTGCCGAGGGGGACAAGAATGACTGGGATGGATACTTGCGCCGAAGGTCGTTGTACACAGCAGGCGCTGCCGCGTTAAGGTCCCCCAGATTCGCGCTCACCGCACTCGTCAACCTGCCGAACTTGGGGATGGCATCACCCCCCGTCAACTTGCCTGCCTCCACACGAATCCAGTTCTCCTGCATCCAGTTCACGTGGTGAAACCACTCCAGAATCGCGTCCCCGGCCCGCAAGTACTGCGTGCCAAGATGCAATGCCA
>Ga0208198_1002942_pt1 | contig 12188 bp, 6 predicted proteins | sample AD_JPNTR2_MetaG_FD_184446 | JGI IMG/M metagenome (GOLD analysis project Ga0208198, IMG submission 184446) | Active sludge microbial communities of municipal wastewater-treating anaerobic digesters from Japan - AD_JPNTR2_MetaG (SPAdes) (version 2) | ecosystem: Engineered > Bioreactor > Anaerobic >... | reverse complement strand
CATATGAGATTGACGGTGGCGTATTGTCGGGGTTGGATGCCAAAACGGAATTGGCTGAACCCGGTGTCCCTCCGATCGATGCTACACTTGCCCGCCAGTTCGACCGATGTTGACACCAATTATTGGGGTCAATCAATTCAATCGACCAGCCTCCTTCTTCCTTCGAAGGATCTTGATAAAACGATAAATTATATGAAACGTAATGAATCAATTGATTTGCAGTATCTTTCAAAGTAATAGCACCCCCGGTAGTGGGTAAATCAGTTGTTGATATTAATGTTAAAACTGTTCCATAAGCTGAATAATCGTTATAAGCTACCGATGGAGCCAAAATAAGATAAGAATTGGCCGGCATTGTGTAATTAGGTAAAGTAATATTTTTTGTTCCGATGGTGAGTTTCCATCCTCCAATATTAACGGGATAGGATTTTCGATTATAAAGCTCAAGAAAATCATAATCGGGTAAGCCTACGCTTGGTGATGGATCGAAAAATATCTCGTTAATAAGTACATCACCGGGCTGCGGCGGAGTGTAAAAAACAATATGCTGTGAAGGCGTTATGACATTATTGCTCAAATCGGCAACACCTGAAACATATAGTGTTAATGGCTGAGCCAAAGGAAACGATTGTGAAAACGATAAGCGAACCTTATTTTGACTACCTTGGACAAAAACAGCCTCGGTTGGGACTCCAGTTGGTAAAAGTAGATAATTTGCCACATTAAGAGCTGATTCAGAGGTAACTGCTTCGCTGAATTCAACCAAAATTGTGTTTGGGCCTGATGCAGTTACTGCCACAACGGTTGGAGGCGTTGTGTCGTAAACAATTTCGCCGCAGTAAAAGTTGTCAAACCAAACTACTCGTGCTGCGGAGGGGGAAGAAATTCTGGTAACTATGCCAAAATATTGTCCTGCTGTAATTGTGTTATCAATAGCAGTTCCCAACATTGTGGTAGCATTTTGACCCCAAACCTCGTCAATAAAAATTGACCACGTGCCGTCTGAAGTCCGTAAGATTCTAAAGGAACGTGGAATACTTGAAGTTCCATCTTCTGAAGCTGGATACATAGTATTAATCACCTCAGTTCTTGTTGTTCCTTGCTGACGGTAAAGGACAAATTTATCGGCTATACTTCCGTCAAACCTCAGGTAATATCCATTAAAATTTAATGTTCCTTTGTAAGCATTGGGATCGTTTGTGTCAGAGCACAAAACAAAAAAATAGTCGTTTGTGCTACTGATTGACCAAGTTCGTCCATCGGTTGCCGAGAAACTCCATTGACCATAGGCTCGGTTGGTTTCAACAAGGAGTACGGAACTACCAACGTTTGGTTTTGATCCCAATACATTACCATCGGTTGCGGCTGATAAACTTCCATCGCCCGAGGTGTGAGGGGTAACAACCTGAAAGTTATCGACATCGCCTATCCATGTAGGATTTGAAGTAAAATCTCCATCGCTAAACGAATCGGTAATGGTTTGACCATTAAGAACAGTTCGCAAGGTCAAGAGTAAAATTAAAAGTAAAAGTTGTGTTCTCATAAAACAGAAATTATTTTATCACGGAGATACTACCACAATGGGTCGCTGCTAAAATTACACAATTGTTTTTGATTCAACCATTCAGTTTGATTGTTTCTTATTTTGACAATACCAAATTATCACCGAAAAATAATACTTTTGCGCTAAAGGAACAAATTTTGACATTGAACCGTTGAATCTGAATTAACAAAAAATAATTTTTTAGTTATGAAAATAGCAATCGTCGGCGCTACAGGACTTGTTGGACAAACCATGATAGAAGTTCTTTCGAAAAGTAATCTAAAAGTGGACACTCTTATTCCTGCCGCCAGTGAGCGAAGCATTGGAAAAAAAATTGTATTTCGAGATAAGGATTATTCTGTTGTTGGAATCGAACAAGCATTAATGCTTCGTCCCGATATAGCACTATTTTCGGCGGGAGCAGGAGTTTCAAAAGAGTGGGCTCCGCGTTTTGCAAAATCCGGAACAAAAGTAATTGACAATTCATCCGCTTGGAGAATGGAACCCCATATCCCTCTGGTTGTGCCTTCGGTAAATGGTGATTGTATCCTAGAGGAAGATAATCTGATTGCCAATCCTAATTGCAGTACGATACAAATGGTAATGGCTCTTGCTCCTCTTCACCGACGCTATAAAATAAAACGAATTGTGGTCTCCACCTATCAATCGGTAACCGGAACAGGAATGAAAGGTTTGAACCAGCTTGAAAGTGAGCGTGCCGGTCTTGAACCGAAAGAAAAAGCCTATCATTATAGAATTGAAGGAAATGTTATTCCGCACTGTGATGTGTTTCTTGAAAACGGTTACACCAAAGAGGAGATGAAACTGGTGAACGAAACCAAAAAAATCTTGAACGATAACAGCGTTGCCGTAACAGCCACTGCAGTTCGTGTACCAACCATCGGTGGTCACTCTGAAAGTGTAAATGTCACTTTTGAAAATGACTTTTCTTTGGATGATATCAAACAAGTTTTATCCGCCACCCCGGGAATAGAACTCTACGACAATCCTGCCAACAACATTTACCCTATGCCCATCGTATCATACAAAACCGACAAAGTGTACGTCGGTAGATTACGTCGCGATGAATCCATGCCCAACTCGTTGAATCTTTGGGTTGTTGCAGATAATCTCCGTATCGGTGCCGCTACAAATGCGGTATGGATTGCCGAGTTGTTGGTTCAGAGAAAACTTGTTTGATTCACAGACAACGCAATTCCAATTTTAGTGATAAATAAAGTGCTTGTTTTATAGGCTTTGTTGTCTTTGACGAACGGTTTCGTAAATTAGCACTGCCGCTGCATTTGATACATTCAGCGATCCTATTTTGCCGAAAATAGGGATTTGCACCAAATAATCGGCCATGCGAATGATCTCGTTCGATATTCCTGTGTCTTCTGCACCAAGAACCAAAACCGTAGGCACGGTCAAATCAACCTTATGGTATGGTTCAGCCGCTTTCTCCGAAGCACAAACAATTTGTAAGCCGCTATTTTTTAAATTCTTAAGAGCTGTTGATAACGAGCCGGCTCGAGAAATGGGTAGATGATAGATGGCACCGGCAGAAGTCTTCACTGTGTCAGCTCCTAATCGAGCTGAGTTTCTTTCGGGCAATAGCACAACATCAACACCTGCACACTCTGCCGTTCGTATGATTGCTCCCATGTTGCGGACATCGGTAACACCATCGAGTGCAACCACTAACGGTGCTTTACCGGCTGCGAAAACTCGATGAATAATTTCATCAACCGGTTGAAATTCAACAACCGATAAAAAAGCAATAACACCCTGATGATTCTTTGCCGTCACCCGATTCAATTTTTCAAGAGGAACAAATTGTATAGGAATCTGATATTGTTTAGCCTTGGCAATAATTTCGCCTAAATTTTCACCCGTGGATCCTTGCTTAATTAAAAGTTTATCGATAGTTTGTCTGCTCTCCATTGCTTCCAGCACCGGACGTGTTCCAAAAATGAAATCAATTTTTTGTTCCATGAAAATAAAATTATCTTGAAATAATAACCGACTGTGTTTTTATAATTTCCCCACTTATCAGAGAAACAAAATAAACTCCTTGGGATAAATGTTCAGTAACAATTCGCAAAGTGTGATCGTCAACGGTTTCAACATTGCCCCTGATCTCTCGCCCGGTAACATCCCAAAGCAGAACATGAGGATTTTGAAGATTCGAGAACTGAATTAAAAACTCATTTCCGGCAGGATTGGGATATATGATCGGAATATTATCGGGTTGATTCACGCTCTCCGAAACAGGTAACGGATCTTGTCCCGAATAGACTGCAATGTTATCAATAAATAAATCGTTGCCATTCCGATTAATCGTTTGAAACCGAATCCAAAGTCGTTCAGCATTTTTGAAATCCGATAAATCGATGGTGATATAGCGCCATTGATCCTGAGAATTGGGCAAAAACAGATTGTTGTACATCCATTGATTTACCGTAGCGAGGTTTGTACCAGCCCTTAAGAACACAACATGGTTAAAATTTTGACCATCAGTTGAAACTGTAACTTTTAAAGTGTCCTTTGTAAAAGCCGATTTTACTGCATAGGCATAACGGAACGATAATTTTAAATCGGGAGGATTATTGAGCAATATGGGGAAAAGATTGAGATTATCAACCTGACCAATTTGGTTATAAAAACGAAATTTCATGGTTGCCGATTTTGTGCTGCCACCAAATTGCGGAATAGTATCGGCGCGCCATGTAAACAATTTATCGGGATTATCAACAACCACTTTAGCACCTTTTAAGTCGAATTGAGCATTTTCAAAATCTTCCGTGAAGGGCAGCGATACTGTGTAGGGGCGAATTACTTCTACACAAGCATGGTTGTTAATTGTATCGATGTCTGATTGATTTTGGGGATGAGCATAAAACTCAAAACGGTTGTAAACTTCCAAGGGGAACTGTGTTACAAGGTAATCGCGAAAAAAGGATAATTCAACTCCCGTATCAATAACCATAGCTGTATCGACAGAAGAAACATATTCATTAATCTTAAAATCAATGCGTTCAATGGATGTAAACTGAGTCCCAATATTTTTAAGATTAAATACAAAACGAAATATTGAATCTGCACCATTAAAAATAATGGATACCATGGCGGAAAGTTTCACATCACCTCCGTTTTGAGGAACTAAAGGTGTGTGATTTTGTGATAACCATTGATAAGCATTCCAAAGATTTATTAAACCGTTGCCAAAAGTGTTGTCCTCGCCAATGTCGCCAAGATCGGTAGATGTTGAATAGAGTGCTTCTAAAATTTCGGTAGAAGCAACATTCGGAAAAGCTTCTTTGAGCAGAAGTACAGATCCGGCAATATGAGGTGCAGCCATGCTTGTGCCTGATAAAACTCCATATTCATTAAGTCCTTGAGCCGAAAAGACATTAACACCGGGAGCAACTACCTCGGGTTTGATATGGAGCGATGATCCTGCCTCAACCGGACAGTTTGTTGGGCCTCGGCTTGAAAAGTCAGCAATCGACCATTCACTTACAGAGGTATTTAAAGCTCCCACACTGAAAATATTGGTAGTAGAACGGGCAATGTGGGCAGGTTGTCCGATTGTTTGGCTACCCGGGCCGCTGTTCCCTGCCGAAAATACTAACGCGACTCCGGCGGCATCCAAAGCATTGAATACTAATGTTTCCGGCAAATCACAATCAGCGGCATTGCCACTATTCTCAAGCCCCCAAGAATTGGTAATTACATCGGGAATGTCGTTTACTGTTTCCGGATTTCCATCGGGATCTAATGCCCATTGGAAGCATTCTAAAATTTCACTCAATCGGCGTACTTCAGATATTTGACTGACAATCGGGTCGGATACCATAAAATAAGCCTTGGGGGCAACGCCAATAGTGTCGCCATTGGAAGCGATTGTTCCTAAAACGGTACCGATGGTGTGGGTTCCATGGGATGAAGAAGAAATATCAACCGACACAGGATTGTTGTATGGGAAATAGGACTGATCTAACGGCAAATAATCTCCTAAAAAGCGCCCGGCAAAGGTTGGATGAAAGGTATTGACTCCGGTATCAACGCCCAACACCTTACGTCCTCGTCCTGAATATCCCAAAGCCCATAACTGACGGGCACCAATGGCACGAAGTCCATGAGTAGCAAAACCCTGAATGTCAGCATACACACCTTGCTCAACCGGTAACAAACGATAATTTGTGTGATCCAAATAAACATAGTCAACATCAGGATGCATGGCTAGCCTTCGGATAGTGTTTTCATCTGCCCAAATTGCGATTATATTGGCACACCAAAAAGCTTGTACTCTAACAACCGACGATCTTTGGCTTTTTAGAGCTGCAACTCTATTTAAAAAAGATTGCTGAGTCGATTGCGTGAATTGTCTCATAGATTTTATAGCATCATAGGCTCTTTGGTTGGCCGATTTTTTTTGCCATTTCACTGCTTTAACAGCGCTATCGGCATTCCATTGTGGTTTTAACCGAAAGATTGAATAAACTGTTGCTCCTCGTGATTTGAGCATAGCATCTTGAAGCGCCGGCTCAAAATTATTTTGCGCAAAAGGTTGACCAACAACAATAAAAAATAGAACAGTGAATATTCGGCGTAGCATAATATCTAATGATTTTGGGATTGTACATTATCATCGGACTCATCGTCGTCAATGCGTCGAATTTTATAATTGATTGACGCGATAAAGATACTCATAAACGGAGAAATAATGTTAAAAAAAGCGTATGGCATATACGAAATCACCGGAACTCCCAACACGGCAGCCTGTGTTGCTCCACACGTATTCCATGGAATCAAAACGGAAGTAACGGTTCCTGAATCTTCCAAAGTGCGACTCAATAACTCAGGTTTCAATTTTCGTTTCCGATAGGTTTCTGCAAACATACGGCCAGGAACAACAATAGATAAATATTGATCGGAGGCTGTGATGTTGAAGAAAATACACGTAGCAACCGTTGAAGCCACCAATGAGGCCGTGTTAACAGCCAAACGAATAATATAAGACGTAATCTTGGCAAGCAAACCACACGATTCCATCACACCTCCAAAAACCATGGCAGAAATGATGAGCCAAATTGTATTAAGCATCCCTCCCATTCCTCCTGTGGTGAGCAAATCATTTATTTTAGGATCGGAAGTTATTACAGAAATACGCCCAAACATACTCTTCATAACAGCCACATAGGATACCTCGGCATAATTTCCTTCAAATCCGGCGATTTCGCGTATAATGTGCGGTTGAAAAATAACAGCAAAAATTGCCCCCAACAAGGTTCCAATCATCAATGAAGGTAACGGTGCTGTTTTTTTCAAAATTACGACAATTAATACTACCGGCACAATAAACAACCATGGAGAAATGTAAAAAGTGGATTGCAGTGTGTTTAATGTTCTTTCAATTCCTGTTTCTGAAGAGGCCATAGATTTGGTGAAACCAATGACGGCAAAAATTATTATTGTCAGTATAATGGAAGGTACTGTAGTGATTACCATATACCTTATGTGTGTAAATAGATCGGTTCCGGCCATAGCCGGTGCGAGATTAGTAGTATCTGAAAGTGGCGACATTTTATCACCAAAATAGGCTCCCGAAACAATGGCTCCGGCTACGATTGCCGAGTTGAATCCAAGCGCTTGCCCGATTCCTAACAAAGCGACACCGATGGTGGCAACCGTTGACCATGAACTTCCTGTCCCTAACGAAACCAATGAACAAATGATGACGGTAGCCGCCAAAAAAAACGTTGGATGCAAAATCTTTAACCCATAATAAATCATAGCAGGAACAACGCCACTCAACATCCAAGTACCGGCCAAAGCACCTATCATAAGCAAAATTAACATCGATGGCATCGCATCGCTTATACTCTTCACAATTCTTGAACGAACATACATCCATGGATATCCCAACCTGACTGCAATAACGCTTCCAATCCCCGCTGCTAATAATAATGCTATTTGGTTTGCGCCTCCCAAAGTTCCATCTCCAAAAAAACAAACATTTAATGATAATAACCCCAAAAGTACCAGTATGGGAAATATGGCATGGAAAGCCTTAGGTTCTTTAACTGCGCTAAGATTAAATTTCTCTGTCATATCAATCATTTTCATGCAAGTTACTGATTTTTTAAATCTAAAGAACTTTACTCAAAATAATTAGAACAAAAACAAGGATTGAGAAATATTTCCTAATTTAGCAAAAAATTATCATTAAAATTCGTTGATTATGAACCAGAAAACGATAAGCAACTCCAATTTTGCAGGATTTGCATTGTGGCAATGGCTGATGATTATTTTTTATGGAACTTTAGTTGGTGTGAATGAAAGTTTCATTGGGGGAATGGCAATCCCGTACCGATCGATTATTGTCAATGTTATATCCATTTCATTGCTTTCGTTAGCACGGTTTCATCTGCCCAAATCAGGTTCTTCGTTTCTTATTATTGTTATTGCAATTTTGTATAAACTTAACAATTTAGGTTTTCATTCCTGCACTGCCAATGTTCTCCTTTGCAATCCGCTAGCTCTTGCTATTCTTGGCATCTCTTATGAGATGCTATCCTTCACTATCTATACTTTTGTATCGACAAAATCAAAAGTTTACCTTCCCCTGACGACTGCGGCCAGTGCTTTACTATCGTTTACCCTTTTCGGAATAACCAACACCTTTATTCTGGGTGCATGGGAAATGCCGAAACTCATAAATTATATTTTCTTCAAAGGATTTATTACTGCCGTATTAACATCTGTTATTGTTTTACTTGGATTTTCAATCAGCAGCTCGTTACAAACCATCGACAATACCCCAAAGCTTTGGCCCGGAAAACAGTATGCCTTTTTCATCGTAAGCATTTTGATTGTGAATCTATGGATTATTGGAAGTTTGATAACTTTTTGAACATTATAACTATCGAAAAATAGAACTATCGACCAAATTTTGAATACCAAATAGAGAACATAAAGTCAAACAGATTGTTCCCCCATTTCATCTAACCTTCTAAAACAGGAGAATATCCGTTTTTTTACAAGTGACAAAATTTGAATAATATTCATATTTTCTGTAACTCAAATATTCAGACACATGAAAACTTTAACAACCTTACTAATGCTGATTCTAACAGCGTTGCTTTACGGCTCTCCGGACGAAGCTCGCTTGTTACGTTTTCCTACAGTCCATGGGAAACAAGTTGTATTCACTTATGGGGGCGACCTTTACACTGTAGGTATTGATGGGGGAATAGCTCGTAAACTTACTTCCGATGTAGGATACGAAATGTTTGCCCGATTTTCACCCGACGGTAAGACCATTGCCTTTACCGGTCAATATGATGGAAACACCGAAGTGTTTACCATACCTGCAGAAGGTGGCATACCTCAACGAATAACCACTACAGCCACATTAAACCGCGATGATGTTGCCGATCGCATGGGTCCAAACAACATCGTTATGACCTGGACTCCCGACGGCAAAAACATTGTATATCGGTCAAGAAAGCAAAGTTTCAACAGTTTCGTAGGCAACCTATTTACTGTGCCGGCTCAGGGCGGAATGAGCCAAGAAATTCCCCTTTCCGGCGGAGGATTTTGTTCCTTCTCCCCCGACGGCAAAAAACTAGCGTTTAATAATGTTTTTCGCGAGTTTCGCACATGGAAGTATTACAAAGGCGGAATGGCCGATGATATAAGAATTTTCGACCTCGAAACCAAAGAAATTATTAACATTACAAACCATCCTGCTCAAGATATTTTCCCAATGTGGATCGGCAACGAAATCTATTTCATTTCCGATCGCGATCGGACTATGAACCTGTTTGTGTACAATCTGCAAACAAAAACAATAGAAAAAATCACCAACTTCACCGACTTTGATATTAAATTTCCATCGTTCGATCAACAAACCATTGTCTTTGAAAAAGGTGGATACATCTACACCTTTGATGTTAAATCGCGCAATATCAAAAAAATTGAAATCACAATTGCCGATGATCAAATTTATGCACGCAATCAATGGGTAGATGCTTCTAAACGCATTTCCAACGTTGACTTATCCCCCGATGGAGAACGTGTTGTATTCAGCGCAAGAGGTGACATATTTACACTCCCCAGAGAATCGGGAATCACGCGTAATTTAACAAAAACATCAAATGCACATGAGCGCGAGGGATTTTGGTCGCCCGACGGAAAATGGATTGCCTATCTCTCCGACCAATCCGGTGAGTACGAAATTTACATTCAGGCTCACGATGGAAAAACTCCGGCACAAAAAATCACATCGAACAACTCAACCTACCTCTACTCTATCCAATGGTCGCCCGATAGCAAAAAAATTCTTTTCAATAATAGAAATGGTGAATTGCAATATGTAGATATCGAAACAAAAAAAATAACGCTCGTTGCCAAAGGAATTCATAGTTTAATCTATAACTACACTTGGTCGCCCGACGGGCAATGGATTAGTTACTCCACCAACGATTCAAATCGTTTTTCGGTTATTTATGTCTTTAATGTCACAACCCAAAAAACAAACCAACTGACCGACGGTTGGTACGATTCCTATTCTCCAACCTTTTCTTCCGACGGGAAATATCTTCTTTTTGTTTCGGAACGTGACTTTAACCCGATTTACAGCCAAACCGAATGGAATCATGCTTATGTTGACATGAATAGAATCTATCTGATTTTGCTTGCAAAAGACACTCCATCACCGTTTGCACCCGAAAATAATGAACCTAAACCCCAAGATGAATCATCAGCCACCAAGACGGACAATAAAAACAACGATTCCAAAGGCAAACCTTCCCAACCAACCATACCAAAAGTGTCGATTGATTTTGATCAAATATCCCAACGAATCGTTGCCCTTCCCACCCAACCGGGAAATTACTACAATATTTATTGCATCGATAATAAGGTTTATTACAATTTTAGTAATCGGGGAAATGTCAAATCCAAAACGTTTGTTTACGATCTTAAAAAACAAAAAGAGACTGAATTAGGCGAAGGTTTAAGTTTTGTGGTTTCATCAAGCAACAAAAAGATGTTGGTTAGAAAAGACAAACAGTATTCCGTTATCGATCTTCCAACATCCAAGATTAATCTTGAAACCTTTATCGATTTGAGCAACATGAAGGTTTGGGTTGATTATCGTCAAGAGTGGAAACAAATTTTTGATGAAAGCTGGCGGCAAATGCGCGACTTTTTCTACGTAGCCAATATGCACGGCGTTGATTGGAATGCCATGTATATAAAATATTCCCAATTGCTCCCTTACGTCGGACATAGAAATGACTTAACCTACATTATTGGTGAGATGATCGGAGAACTTAATGTTGGACATGCTTATGTTAACAGCGGCGATCGGCCTGAGCCCACACGAATATCAACCGGATTGTTAGGGGCCAAAATCAGTAAAGATCCCACCACCGGATATTTCCGAATCGATAAAATTCTTGAAGGAGCCAATTGGAGCACCTCGCTCTATTCACCATTGCAATCTCCCGGAGTAAATGCAGCCGAAGGAAATTTTATTATTGCCATTGACGGAACCGACTTAAAGTCAATACCGGATATTTATACTACCTTGATAGACAAAGCCAATAAAACTGTGGAGTTAACCATAAATTCTAAACCTGAACAAAACGGAAGTCGTAAAGTTCTGGTTAAAACCATTGATGATGAATCGTCGCTTTATTACTACAATTGGGTGCAAAACAATATCCGAATAGTTTCAGAAGCCACTAACGGACAAGTGGGTTACATTCATATTCCCGATATGGGTGTTGCCGGATTAAACGAATTCTCAAAATATTTTTACCCACAACTCACCAAAAAGGCTTTAATAATTGACGATCGCGGAAATGGTGGCGGAAATGTATCGCCCATGATTTTGGAGCGGTTGGGACGAACTGTTTATCGACTGAACATGTGGCGTGGTTTTAACACACCAACAACAATCCCGGCGCAAACTCATTATGGCCCCAAAGTGGCTCTGATTAACCAATATTCAGCATCCGACGGCGATTTGTTTCCCTATGGATTCCGTCAGCTAGGTTTAGGGCCTATCATTGGAGTCAGAAGTTGGGGTGGAATAGTAGGCATTTCCGGATCCTTGCCGTTTGTTGACGGAGCAGACTTGAGAGTTCCCCAATTCACAAGCTACAGCGTTGAAACCGGCGATTGGATCATTGAAGGGCATGGTGTTGATCCCGATATTGTAGTTGAAAACGACCCTTATAAAGAATATATGGGCGACGATGCGCAATTGAGAAAGGCAATTGAAGTGATTCTGGAAAAAATGAAACAAGTGAAACCACTTCCGCTAATACCTGCCGATCCCGATCGTTCCAAATAAAAAAAAACGGGCTTTTTGCCCGTTTTTTTTGTGTGCCTTTTCACCAGCGAATAAAAAAATTTGATCAAGTTATTTAACAAATCCGATTAAAAGTTCAGATACTGTCCCAAAAAGTGTGTAAAGTGAGTTAGTTCTTAAATTAGAGAAAAAAAACTAAAAATAGAAAAGACTATGGAACAACTACACTTTACACGAGAGCAAGTTAGTAAAATTTTGGATTCAATCAGCCAAAAAGAAGGAGGTATCCAAGAGGTTTTGAAACTTAGTTTGGAA